>ENA-OQBJ01000447-OQBJ01000447.1-human-gut-metagenome-genome-assembly--contig:-NODE-447-length-21865-cov-9.851182_pt1 | contig 21865 bp, 26 predicted proteins | sample MGYA00242743_ERZ504545 | MGnify/ENA primary metagenome ERZ504545 (study PRJEB26092, sample SAMD00036252) | human gut metagenome | host: Homo sapiens | study: EMG produced TPA metagenomics assembly of...
GCAAGAGGAGGTACCTGGACATGTCGAAGCTGGAGGAGATGGACGAGCTGAGCAAGAAGGCGGAGGGCTAGAGCAAGGCGGGGCCGAGGCCGCCTCGATCAATTTGCGAAAGAATCTTGACGGTACCGGCAATAGTCGCCACTGAAGGCTCCATCAGGTCATATTGATTCTGCTGGGCATTGGCGACATAGTCACCATGAATAATGCACGGAACGCTATCAACCGATTTTCGCTTCTCGACGATTCGCTGGCTATCCGCCGTCATTATCAGCGTTGAATAATCGTGCGCAGCCTCTTCCTCATCAAAAACGTCAGTAAACAGGAGTTTCTGTTCGTCAGTCAACTCCCCTTTCGGCTCAAACTGAATAGTGAACTGAGCAATATCGAAGCTCGATTTATTGTCATATTCAAATGTCATCATCTCGACGCCATCAACAACGCCTTTTGAGACACTCCAGTTTAGTTGATCGATTTTTACTGAATCCTTCTTACCTGGCTTTGGCTTCTTTCCACTTTTCTTAGTCGCTGCAAATGCGCATGTCGGACTCCAGCCGCGACCCGTAATTCCGAGTGGTAGAGAAATGCCGATTAGCGCCGCCGCGCTAAAAGCCAGAACTGCCGTAAATAACTTTTTCTTCATTACATATCCCTTGGTAGTCGTTTAACCTCCCCCTCGTCAAATAGCAGACGAATTGGCGACGCAGTGGCACTATTTGATTCAAGGGCGTGAACTGGATAAACATCGAGGGAAGGAGTGGGCCCTGTGCAATAAACTCCCCTCGTCAAAATGTCTAGCTAAAGAGGACGGGCAGACGGCGAACGGTCATATCCGTTCGCGTCCGCCCGTCTCCAACGATCAAACGTCGATGCGCTAACGTTCAAAAGCATTGCGGCCTCTTGCCTCGTAACCTCACCTCCTTCGAATGATTTGATGACATCGCGGTAGCTATCCGGACGTTCGAGCGTCGGTCTCCCAAAACTCACAACCCGCAGACGCGCCGACGCGATACCCTCCGCCTGGCGCTGCTTTATGTTTTCGCGCTCCACCTGAGCCACGTAGCTCAAAACCTGAAGCACTAGGTCGGCAATAAAAGTCCCCGTAATTCCATTGGGTTGTTCGCGTGTATCAAGCAATGGCATATCGAGCACCACGATGGCAACGCGTTTGTCCGTCGTTAGGCGACGCCATTCATCGAGAACTTCACGGTAGTCGCGACCCAATCGGTCGATACTCTTAATCACCAGAACGTCCCCTTCGCGCAGACGACGAAGAAGACGCTGGTACTGAGGACGCCTGAAGTCCTTTCCACTCGCTTTGTCAGCATAGATCAAATTCGTTTGGACCGGAAACCGCTCCAGCGCATCCAGTTGGCGATCCAGGTTCTGGTCTGCTGACGAAACTCGAGCATACCCATAGATTCTGTTTTTCATGATTGCCCCTATCAGCCGCACGATGCAGCTTCAGCTCATCTGAGAGCCCACTCACAATAGGGCGTGCAAATTTCGCGAATGGGTTGAACCCATTTTCGGGTTCCAACGTAAGCTATTCAAGCACCGCTTCGACAACGCACGGCGCCAACCTTATACTTTGAAATGAAATTAATCGTTTTTAATTGAGATTAACTAGAATAAAATGAAATTAACCTGAGACGCTAAAGGAGGGCATTGTGGAATACCTCGAAAACCCGTTTACCCCTAGCTTTGGCGAGGTTCCTGCCCATCTCGCTGGCAGACAACAGATTATTCGGGATTTGGACCGTGCCTTCTCGAGCCAGCGCAGACGCCCGGAATTGACCTCGATCTTCTCAGGCGCGCGTGGAACCGGTAAAACTGCTCTCATGTCGTCGCTCGCGACAAGGGCGGAATCCCATGGCTGGATTGCCGTAAAGACGACCGCGCTCTCGGGAATGCTTGAGGAAATCGAGTTCGGGGCCAAACGTGCTGCAGGCCATCTTATCGACCCGTCTAACAACTTCGAAGTCACCGGTCTCGGAATTGCACCGCTCGGCAGCATCGAGGTCAATCGCGTTCACGATGTCTCAACCTGGCGTTATCGCATGAGCGACATCATCGACCAGCTCAACGAGGCGGGCACCGGTCTGCTCGTCACGGTTGACGAGGTGGACCCGACACTCGACGAGATGATTCAGCTCGCAGCGACGTATCAGACTTGTGACCGATGGGAAACGCGTCGCCCTGCTCATGGCGGGACTTCCCAACAACGTATCGACGCTACTGAACCACAAGACGGTCTCGTTCCTTCGCCGCGCCCAACAATATCATCTGGGTCGCATTGCCGACTATGACGTGCGCGAGGCCCTAATTCGCACAATCCAGGAAAACGATCGCCTAGCAGATGCTGAGGGAATCGATAGAGCCGTTCGCTCGATCTCTGGTTTTCCCTTCCTATTGCAACTCGTAGGCTACCGTGCCTGGGATCTTACAAGCGATTCGAAGGAAATCTCGTCACGTGACTTTGACCTAGGAATCAAAATCGCACGCGACGAGATGGATGACCGAATCCTCGCGGCAACCTATCGGGAACTCACTGCAGAGGACAAGCGATTCCTCATCGCCATGCTCGATGACGAGGAAGAGTCCACCACCGCTGACCTTGTCGAACGCCTTAAGCGTTCTCCGCAGCAGGTCTCCCGCTACCGACGCCGCATGATAGATGCCGGCATCATTGGAGAACGCGGGCGCGGAATCGTCGCTTTTGAATTGCCATTCTTCCGCGACTATCTCGCCGCTCAATGCGTGAAATAGAAGTCAATGTGACAAAGGGGCAGTCCCTTTGTCACATCGCCTATAGATAGCGGCCGGTAATGCTCTTGGGGCAGGCCGCGATGTCGCCCGGCGTACCGGTGCAGACGATTTGCCCGCCCGCGTCGCCGCCACCCGGACCCATGTCGATCACGTAATCGGCGTTACGGATAAGGTCGAGGTCGTGTTCGATCACGATAACCGTGGCGCCCTTGGCAACGAGTCCGTCAAACACACTCAGCAGCATCTGAACATCGAGCGGATGCAGGCCGATGGTGGGCTCGTCGAACACGAATACGGCATCGTCCTGCACGCGGCCCATCTCGCTCGCAAGCTTAAGTCGCTGCGCCTCGCCGCCCGAGAGCGCCGGCGTGGGCTCGCCAAGTGTCAGGTAGCCCAGACCCAGGCCATGCAAGGTCTGCAGGCGCGCCTGAACTTTCTTGAGTCCCACCGTGGCGTCGAGGGCCTCGTCCACACTCATGTCCATGAGCTGCGGCAACGTGAGCAGACTGCCGTCCCTGCCTCACGATGGATATGCGAGGCTGCGTCTGCATAACGCGAGCCACGGCATGCAGGACAGACAATCTCGACATCGGGCAAAAACTGCACGTCGAGCGATATCGAGCCCGTGCCATCGCACGTGGGGCAGCGCAAAGCGCCAGTGTTGTAGCTAAAGGCACCCGCCTTATACCCTGACGCCTTGGCCTCGGGCGTACGGGCGAAGGCGCGGCGCAGCTCATCATGGATGTCGGCATAGGTCGCTACCGTCGAGCGTACGTTGGCGCCGATGGGCGTGGCGTCAATCAGGTTGGCGCGCGCGATGCCTCAGCATCGACCCAACGCACGTGCTTGGCAGGCGCTCACCGGCTGCCTGTGCCTTGAGCGCCGGGATGAGCGTCTCGAGCACCAGTGTCGTCTTGCCCGAACCCGAAACACCCGTCACCGCGACAAGGCGGCCGCGCGGGATATCGACTTCGAGTGGTTTGACGGTATGGATGGCATCGGTCGCCATGCGGATATGGCCTAGGTCGAACATTTCGTCGTCAGCCACCTGCGGGCGCAGACGCTTGGGGTCCGAGCGCAAGAACGGCGCGATGCGGCTGCCCTGCGATTGTTCGACCTCGTCTACCGTACCGGCGGCGATTACATGGCCGCCGCCTGCTCCCGCAACGGGGCCCATCTCGACCAGATAGTCGGCTTCTGCCAGCACGCGCGTGTCGTGGTCGACAACAACCACGGTATTGCCGTCGACCACCAGATCGCGCATCACGCCCACCAAGCCGTCGACATTGGCAGGATGCAAGCCAATCGAAGGCTCGTCCAGCACATACAGCACGCCCGTCGATCGGTTGCGGACCACGCGGGCAAGCTGTACGCGCTGGCGCTCACCCGTGGAGAGCGTGGCGCCGGCGCGGTCGAGCGAAAGGTAGTCGAGACCCAAATCGACCAGGCGACGGGCCGTGCTCAAAAACGAATCGCAGATATCCGTCGCCATGGGCTGCATCTCGGTCGGCAAGGATGCGGGCACTCCGCGCACCCACTCAATCGCCTCGCCCAGCGTCATGGCCGCCGCCTGCGCCAGATCGATACCACGCACCTGGGGCTGGCGCGCAGCCTCGGAAAGACGCGTGCCTCCGCAATCGCGGCACGGTCCCTCGCGCAAATAGCGCGCAACGCGCTTGAGCCCCTTATCGTCCTTAACCTTGGCGAGCGCATTCTCGACGGTATAGACGGCGTTGTAATAGGTAAAGTCGAGCGGCGTGGCGCCCTCGCCATTTTTGGGAACGTAGAGAATGTGCTTCTTAACTGCCGGGCCATGGAACACGATGTCGCGCTCTTGAGGCGTGAGCTGGTTAAACGGCACGTCGGTACGCACGCCCATCTCGCCGGCCACCTGCTTCATCAGGTCCCACATGAGCGTGCCCCAGGGAAGCACCGCGCCCTCGTTGATGGTCTTTGACTCGTCGGGCACCAGGCTCGCCTCGTCCACCTCGCGCATGACGCCGGTGCCGCCGCAGGTGGGGCATGCACCGCCGCTATTGAAAGCCAAATCCTCGGCACTCGGCGCGTAGAACTCGCGGCTGCATGCGGGGCACGTGAGCGACAGGCCTGCGGCCACGTTGAGGCTCGGCTCCACGCGCGCACCGCAATGTGGGCACACGTGATGGGCGCAACGGCTAAAGAGCAGACGCAGGCTATTGTTGAGCTCGGTCATGGTACCAAAGGTCGAGCGCACGCCTGGCACACTAGGACGCTGATGCAACGCGAGTGCCGCCGGTACGTGCAATACCTCGTCCACCTGGGCGTGCTCGGCCTGCGTCAGGCGACGTCGAGTATAGGTGCTGAGCGCTCCAGGTAACGGCGCGAGCCTCGGCATAAAGAACTCCCAGCGCCAGCGAGCTCTTGCCCGACCCCGACACGCCGGCAATACCCACGAGCCTTCCCAGCGGAATATCGATATCGATGTCCTTAAGGTTATGGACGCGCGCACCGCGCACCTCGATAGCCTGCGGGCTCATCTTCTGTTCCGTCACCTTTATCACCCTACTCATGCCATAAAACGCGGTCGCGGATATACTCGCCCAGCATGGGCACGGTAAACCGCACAAGGCCGTATCCGGCGGCCTCGATGACGCGCTCGCGAATCAGGCTTGCGCGATATTTACTCGCCCAGCTCTGAGTGCGATCGCAGCGCTCAATGATATCCGCCATGCGCGTCGGCTTACCCTCGTCAGTAGCCATGGCCTCGATAAAAAGGCGCTGTGGACTGCGCAGCCCGTAATACAGGGGCGCATCGACCGCTTCGTAGAACTCGGAGACGGCATCCGCATGGCCATCCTCGACATCGCGTCTTTCAATGACTCGCGAGTTGCGCCGGACAGCAGAGCGCCACATGTAATATCCCACCAGCTGAACCATATAGGGATGCCCCATGCTCTTGTGTGCCGCAAGGCCCGCCGTCTCCGCGTCAACGTAAAGGCCTGCGTCTTTGACCGTCTGGATATATGAATCGCGCACCTTGGGCAAAGAAATCGCCCCCAGCGTACGCTGCTGAGCACGGCGCAAAAACGTCACGCTCGGCTCTTCGAGCAGGTCGTCAACCATACTGGGCAAGCCGGCAAATACCAGCGCAAGACCGCACTGGTCGCTATCGGGCAGGCCCGTAGCATCCTGATCTCCGAGCACCTGCTGATAGAGAACGGCAAGAGCCGCCAGTTCCTCGATTGACGCAGATTGTGCCTCGTCAATCGCAAACAAGACGCCCTTGCCCGGACCGAGCTTCTTGAGACGCTCGTTGACCAGCCCCCGCAACGTCTCGCCCTTTGCCCGAGCCGCCTCGACCGACATCCGGCCAAACGACGGCCCAAACTCCATTGACGTCACAACGGGTTTATTCGAGCGAAGCGCGTCGGCCAGGCGATCGCACAAGCCAAGCGAAGCGGAATCGGAGACAACCGCCCATCCGCGCTCGCTGGCTAGACGTTGCAGCTCCCGCAGGAGAACCGTTTTGCCGCAGCCGCGGTTTCCCGTAATGAGCATGAGCCTGCCCGGCGCTCCGGCGCCGTTATCGAGCCCTTCCTCGAAATCTTCGATGACCGACTCGCGGCCGATAAGCATCGGAGGCCGCTTGCCTGCCGTAGGCTTAAAGGGATTTGGATTCATGTCGGCCTCCTCGGATTGGCAAACCCTGGTAATAGTTATACCAACTTATACCGAGTTATACCAACAGGATGCGGCAAAGAGACTGGACCTCTATCACCTATGGCCGAAAAACTCGGCGTCTGCTGCTCGCCAGGGGCGGAAGGTGGTGGGATCGATCTTTACGTGCGCCGAGGCGGGTACGTCGTACCATTTGACCGTGTAGCCGGCGCCGTGGGCGCAAAAGACCGAGTCGGGCGTGTTGGGCAGATCGGCCTCGGGCTCGTAGGCGGCCGCCTCGATTACGCGCTCGGCATCATGGCAGGCAGCATGCCCGGCAAACTCGAGGTACAGATGACCGCGACCGCTCGTGTAGGCAGCCACCTCCAGCGCGTAATCCTGCACCTCAGACGCCGGTACGCGACCCACAAGCTTCGCCCGGTCGCCCGCCATCGTCGGCGGCTCGTACTCGGCACCCATGCGCGTGGCATCTGAGAGCGCCCGGCCCACGCACTCCCCCGGCACCTCGAGCTCAAAGTGGTACCACGGCTCCAGCAGTACCGCCGCGTCGGCCTCACGCGCCTGCATGAGTCCTTGGCGAATCGCACGGTACGTGGCCTGACGAAAATCACCGCCCTCGGTGTGCTTGGCATGCGCGCGGCCGCCCGTGAGCGTAATGCGCACATCGGTGATGGGCGAGCCGGTCAGCACGCCCAGGTGATCGCGCTCCATGGCGTTGGTGAGCGCCAGACGTTGCCAGTTAAGATCGAGCTCGTCGGTCGAGGTCACGGTGCTAAACTGCACGCCCGAGCCCGCCGGCAACGGCTCCAAACGCAAATGCACCTCGGCATAGTGGCGCAGTGGCTCAAAATGGCCCACGCCCTCGACCGGCTGCGAGATAGTCTCCTTATAGAGAATGCCGCCGGGCTCAAACCCAACCGTAAGACCAAAGCGATCGGCCAACACCCGCTGCACGACCTCGAGTTGCACGGCGCCCATCAACTGCAAATGGATCTGCTCAAGATGCGTATTCCAGCTTACGCCGAGCATGGGATCTTCGTCCGCCAACTCACTCAGCGCTTTAAACACCGCATGAACGTCGTGTTCGCCCGGCAGCACCGTATAGGTGAGGACCGGAGCGATGACGGGCGCATCGCCCGCGGGCTCCGTGCCCAGGGCGTCCCCTGGGCGAACGTGCGCAAGACCCGTCACGGCGCAAATACCGCCAGCAGCAACTTCTTGGGCAAGCTCATACTTCTCGCCGTTATAGATGCGTACCTGATCGACCTTCTGTTCCCACGCCTCGGCACTGGAATGCCCGCTGATCATCTGTTTTGCGCGCAGCGTGCCGCCGGTCACTTTAACCCAAGCCAAGCGCTCGCCACGATCCCCGCGGCTGACACGATAGACGCGCGCGGCAAACTCCGGGAGCCACGCCTGCTCACGCATCAGCGCGCATATACCATCCAGTAGCTCGTCAACGCCTTGGTCCTTGAGCGCCGAGCCGGCAAAGCAGGGAAAGAGCTTGCGCTCGGCAACCATGCGCTACAGCGTTGCGACAGAAAGCTCACCCGCTTCAAGAAACTCCTCGAGCGCCGCTTCGTCCAACGCAGCAGCGTCCTCCTGAACGGCGCCGCCCGCCAGCAGCTCGTTGGCATCCAGGCAGCCCTCGGAAAGACGCTGCCGAGTTGTGCCAGCAAAACATCGCGGCCGGGATTCTCCAAATCGATCTTGTTGATGAAGATGAACGTCGGGATGTCATAGCGTGCAAGCAGGCGCCACAGGGTTTCGGTGTGCCCCTGCACGCCATCGTTGGCGCCCACCACCAGAATCGCGTAGTCCAGGGCACGCAGTGTGCGCTCCGCCTCGGCAGAAAAATCGACATGGCCGGGAGCATCCACGAGCATGACGTGGGTATCGCCGTGGTCGAGCACGGCCTGCGACGAGAAAATCGTGATGCCGCGCTCGCGCTCGATCGTGTTAGTGTCCAGATGCGAATCGCCATCGTCCACGCGGCCACGCTTGCGAATGCGGCCCGCGTTGAACAGCATGGCCTCGGCCAACGTGGTCTTGCCGGCATCGACATGCGCCAAGATTCCAACGACCGCTTGCTTCGACATGGCTCTCCTCTTATTGCAAGCCCATCGCACGCGGCAACGGGCGTTCACGCTCCACACTGGATGATACAATTTACGGGCCGGTGGGCGAAGCGGGCCCTATCCCCCGACCGAGCTCATCGCCCCGCGTTGCCGCGCGGCGATTTTCGTAGGTTCGCGCCTTGCGAAAGCCGGCTTGCAAATCAGCACAGCGAACGAAAATGACCCAACCTGGGCCAGTTTCGTTCGCATGAATTATTGATATGAGGCGTCGCTCTTACGCCTCGCGCAGCCAGTCAAACGCAACACGCGGCGTGCCGTCCGACACATGCACGACGCCGGCACGCTCGAATCCCGCCTTAATACTCGCACTCTGCATGGGCAGGTTATCCTGATGCGTGTCGATACGCAGGTGATCGGCACGCTCTTTGGCAAAGGCAAACATCGCTGCTGCGACGCCATGCGTGGTGCCATCCGACGCCACGCGATGCAGCACGGCGTACGGAGTGTCGCTGCGCCATTGCCCGTCCTCAATTGCGTCATAGCACTCGTCCGGGCCCGGTAAAAAGGCAAACGTCGCCACCACGCGACCGTCGACTTCGCACACGTAACTGCCACCAGCGGCAATATCGGCAGCCAGCTGCTCGGCCGAAGGCGTGCCCTCGGGCCACTGCGTGGCGTTACCATGCGCGCGCATAAAGGCGCGGGCCGCGTCATAGATAGCCATGACGGCGGGAATGTCGGTATCGAGGGTTTTTCTGATCATCACGCGGCGACCTCACGTTTATTGGTATCACTTTGATTGAGCAATGATACCAACGTTTGGAGAGGAGCGCGAAGCAGATGGGGAGCAAAAAGCGAGCCGCCTGGTCAAAAGCCAAAAGCGAGTTTTTGGGCGCTGCCACCGGCGGCGATATGAGCGACCTGTTTGCACGCGAGGACGAGCGCCGCGACGCCCTGGACGCCGAGCGCGACGAGGCTTGGCGCTATAAGTCGTGCGAGCGCAAAAACCGTTACGACACACGCGCCGAAGCCGAGGCCGTTATGGCCGACTGCGAAAACCGCGGACGGCGTGGTTTGGCCTGCTACAAATGCGAATACTGCGGCGGCTGGCACCTGACGTCGCACCCTTGGAAATAGACCCCGCATCGGCACGGCGCTGGCGAAGCGCCAGCCATCGTGCACAAGCTACGGGCGCGGCGGCACCAAAACATCGTAACGAACGGCCTTGCCCGCAAGCTGATAGCTCGGCTTAACGCCGGCAAGCAGCGGCCCCTTCACCGGTCGCTTGATAACGACCTTGCGCGGGTGCACCGCAAGCGCAGCTTCGACCAGCGTTTCCTCATCGGCGCACGGCCGCTCCAGATGGTGCAAGAGCTGAAACTTCTTTTTCACCGCCGCGCTCTTGGTGCGCTCGGGAAACATGGGGTCCAGATACACCACGTCGGGAGCCGCGAGCTCGCCCCGCTCGATCAGCTCGGCCGTATGGCGAAGACCGGCAATGCTGTCCTCGCCCGCATGTAAGTGCATGCGCGCCACGGCGGCCGCAAGCGCCGGATCATCTGCCGCGCGATCCAGGGCATCCTGGAGGAGCGCCGCGATCACGCAATCCTGCTCATACAAATCGACCGCAAAACCCGCGGCAGCCAGCAGCAGCGAATCCTCGCCAAAGCCTGCTGTGGCATCAATCGTCCATGGTTGCTCGATGCCTTTTGTGCGCGCAGCCTTCACCAGTAGCTCTTGCTGCAGACGACCCTGCTTGAGCCGTGGAAGCATGCGCCAAAATCGGCACGCAACTCCATCGTGCCGTCGGTGAGCGTAAGGCCCTCGGACGTCCGCACGAGCTCGAGCCCAGCAGCCCGAGCAACAGAAAAGGGATCGACGACGCCCATGGACACTCCTTAGCAAGCAAAACGAATACGTGAGCGCCACCTCAGTTGGCACCCAACCGTCCGCTATTGTCCCACACGCGACATGGTCCACAGCATCCCAATGCAAAGCACCGCCATCAATCCCGTGCACACGGCAGCGATCACGGAATCGCCCATACGCCTTCCTAACGAACGCGGCTCACGCACTTGCTTGGCTCCGTACATCACGGCTCCTCCTTCGGTCCAGCTCTTACCATGGCCCCATCATCGCAGCGCCGCGCATACGCTGCCATCGATTTGACTTACGCCCAGCTTTCCTTTTTGAAAGGTTGGACCGTACAGGCAAGAGACGCTTTCAAACGCATGCATCGCCCCGTTGAACTACAATGTGCTTCACCATATGTGCAGTACATAGGGTGCGCCAGGTTGGCGTACTCGTATCGAAAGGACCAGCCATGAGCTTCACTCGCAAGACACTCAAAATCCTTGCCCTGATTTATTTTGTTCTGGGCATCGCCAGTCTCGTCATTGGAATCGCCGGCATCGCGACCGGCAAGTTCGAGTCCACCTACGGATCGAACGCCATGCTCGCCGCGGCCGTGATTATCGCCAAGGGCCTCATCGATCTTGCCGCGGGCGTTGCGGGCATCAAGGGTGCCAACAAGCCTTCGCAGGTTGACGGCGCGTTTAAGCTCGGTATCGTTGCTGCAGTCGCCACGCTTGCCCAGGCGGTGCTCACGCTTCCCGCGTTTGGCGGCGACGCCATCAACTTTGGCGCCTTTGTCATCGTGGTGTACGACCTGTTCTTTGTTCAGCAGGCGCACGCCGTCAAGGCCGAGAACAAGGACCGCCTGTAAGCGCTCGCTTCTCATAACCTTTGTAGCCAAGCAATCAGAACCACCCTTAAAAAGGGTGGTTTGCTCTTAGGGTATAACCCACGGGCCCCGGGCTCGCGTCTAAAGGCGCGGGCCCGGACTTCGTCCAGGCCTAGTGCATCTTGACCCGTGGCGCGCCGGTCGAACCGGCAGGATCACCTCCTCTTGAAGGGGTCCTCGTACTCCTTCACGCTCAGCTTGTCCAGCGCGATGTCGTGGGACTCCTGCTCCCTGATGTACTTGGCGATCGTCGCCTCGTTCAGGCCGACGGTGGACACGCAGTGGCCCTCCGTCCAGAACTTCCTGTTGCCGAACTTGTACTTGAGGCTGGCGTGCCTGTCGAATATCATCAGCGAGCTCTTCCCCTTCAGGTAGCCCATGACGCTCGCGACGCTGTGCTTCGGCGGGATCGCCAGCAGCACGTGCACGTGGTCGGGCATCAGGTGCCCCTCGATTATCTCGATCCCCTTGTACTCGCACAGCCTCCTGAGGATCTCCCCTATGTCGCTCCTGATTTGGTTGTAGATCACTTTGCGCCTATACTTCGGCGTGAACACGATGTGGTACTTGCACATCCACTTCGTGTGGGAAAGGCTGTAGGCCTTCTGGGCCATGGCGACCACCCCTTCGACTCGAATTCCTGACGGCCTGAACAATCGTCAATATCGGTCGGAGGGGTGGCTTTGTAAAGCCGTTTGTCTCCACCCGCGTAGCGGGTGGTTTAAAGCTGGCCGCTGCGCGGCCAGCAGACTAAAGTCTTGAACTAAAAAGGGCCGATCGCACATCTCCGCGGTTGGCCCTTTACGTTTGCCCAGATAACACCTGCCAAAATAAACCTGTCCCTTTTTGGCAGGTTGTTAGCTGTGACGGTACTCGGCGATGATGAAGTCGATGTCGGTTTGAAGGGTGTCCAGGTTTGCCAGGCGCTCTTTATCGGCAGGGCGCGTGCGGTAGTAGTACGGCGTCATTTGGAACACCGCCTCGATGTCAGCCTGGGTCTGGAGCGTAATGTTCGCAAACACCCGCTGCGTTCCGACCAACTCGAGTTCAGTGGTCTTCGGCAGCTTCTCGTCATTGAGATATGGCGTGTCGTAGAGCGCCTCTTTGAGGCCAAACAGATGCCGAGCACCCGGCACCACGGTATAGAGCGAGCCTTCTGGCGCCAGCACGCGGGCAAATTCGCGCTCGTTAAAGGGGGCAAAGAGCTCGGTCACCATATCGAAGGCGCCATCGGCCACGGGGATGTCCTTCATATTGGCCACAAAGTAGGTCGCATCGCCGCGCTTGGCGGCCAGGCGCACCATCTCCTTGCCCAGGTCGAAACCGTAAGCATCCACGTCCGGCACCGCACCCATGGCGCTGGTGTAGTAGCCCTCGCCGCAGCAAATATCGAGCAAGGTCATGGGGCCGTTCGTAGACGCGGCACGTTCAGGCACCCGCTCGCGCACCAGCTCGACCATCGCATCGCGTAACGGCGCATAGTATCCGCGGTTCAGAAAGTCACGACGGCTGCGCGCCTGCGACTTGGGATCGCCCATGGAGTCGCCGCTCTTGGACGAGCGCAGCAGATACAGATAGCCCTCGCGCGCACGGTCAAATCGGTGTCCGCCCGCGCATGCAGCACCGCGCTCGTCGTCCACCAACGGCTCATGGCAAACGGGACACAACAACATGGCAACTCCTTAGCGCGGACAACACAACGCCCACCATTGTCGCACGCCTTCCCCACCTAGTCATAGAAGAGACAAGGAGTGTCCCCAGCTGCCGGCAGAAAAGGAACGTCCCTAAGTGCCGACTGGTTGCATTAGGAGTATCATCGTCTGCGCAAATAAGCACGAAAGAGCATATTAGAGATTGAGAGCGTATGGCAGACACCGCATCTAAGCACATTGACATGACCACCGGCTCGCTATGGCGCAATATTCCTCTGTTCGCCTTCCCCGTGGCCGCCACGAGCATCTTGGAGCAGCTGTCGAACCTCATCGCCACGGTCATCATCGGCAACTTCTCGGGCGACCAGGGAACCCTCGCCATGGCGGCGGTCGGCTCCAATGTTCCGCTTACCAGTCTTATGCTCAACCTGTTTATTGGCATGTCGCTTGGCTCCAACGTGGTCATCGCCAACGCTATCGGCCGCAACGATCAGAACATGGTCAAACGCGCCGTCCATACCTCGATTTTAATGGCGCTCGTGGGCTTTGTCGTCATTGCGCTGGGCGAGATCTTTACCGAGCCCATGCTCGCCGCGCTCAACGTCCCTGACGAGACCATGCCGCTTGCATCGCTCTACCTGCGCGTCTTTTTGCTCAGCATGCCCTCGATCTTGCTCTACAACTTTGAGACAGCAATCTTCCGCTCCGTCGGCATCACCCGCATGCCGCTGCAGGCGCTTGCCGTGTCCACCGTCCTCAACATTGGACTGGACCTTATCTTTGTCCCCGTGCTCCACTGGGGTGTGGCGGGCGTCGCCATCGCCACCGCCATCGCCTACACCGTCAGCGCCGCCACACTCTTTGTCCACCTGCTCAAGACCGACTCCGTCGTCCGCGTCACCCCACGCGACTTAGGCTTAGACCCCGTCGCCCTCAAGCGCATCGTCAAGATCGGCCTGCCCGCCGGCATCCAAAGCGCCGTCTTTGCCGTCGCTAACATCATCATCCAGTCCGCCATCAACAGCTTGGGCACCGAGGTCATGGCGGCATCGAGCGCTGCCATGAGCCTGGAGTACGTGTGCTACAACCTGCTCAACAGCTTTAGCCAGGCCTGCACCACCTTTGTGGGACAAAACCACGGTGCCCGCCAAATCGACCGCTGCACCAAAACGCTCAAGGTCTGCCTGGTCGAAGGCGGTATCGTCGCGCTCACCACCATCGTCATCATCGTCGGTCTGGGGCGCGAGATTCTGTCGCTCTTTAACAGCGACCCCAACATCGTCTCGATCGGCTATATCCGCGTGTGTTCGATCTTCCCGGCGTACGCTTTTAGCATGTTCTACGAAAACATGTCCGGCTACCTGCGCGGCTTTGGCATCTCGCTCATGCCCGCCCTCATCACCATGATCTGCGTCTGCGGCATCCGCTTCTATTGGGTATTCTGCGTGTTCCCACACTTCCGCACCTTTGCGAACATCATGATGGTCTACCCCATCAGCCTGGGCACCACGGCGTTCTTTATGGTCGTGGCGGTATTGCTCTGCCACCCGGCACGCACCTACCGTCTAGCACAAGCCAAAGCGACAGCCCGCTAATCACCACTCTCAACGCCACGCCAATCATTAATTGACAATATGCGAGCTCATATAGTCGATAAAGTGCCTCGTGGCGACAGGCATGGTGTCCCAGCTGCGCCAGGCTGCAACCACGTCACGCGAAGGAGCATGCACGATGGGTCGTACGCGAATATCGGCCCGCATGCCCTCGACGGTACGGCGATACAGCATACTCACGCCTAGGCCCTCCTCCACCATCGCCATGATGGTGTAGTCGTCGGTCACCTCGCTCGTCACGTGCGGTGACAGCCCATGCGCCGCAAATGCATCGAGCACCAGGCTCTGTTCGCCCTCATCCAGCAGCACAAACGGCTCGGACGCTAGGTCGGCGAGTGTCACCTTTTCCTTTGCCGCCAGCGGATGCGCGGCCGGCAACAATGCTACCAACTCGTCATGATAGACCACGCGCTTCTCGAGCCCCGCGGTAAATCCGCGTGCCGTAAAGCAAAAGTCAACCACGCCATCGTGCACCCACTGGGCGTTGCGCGTGTAATCGCCCTGCTTGAGCGTAAAGTGAACGCCCGGGTGCAGGGCCCCAAAGTCGCGGATCACGCGCGGCAGCACGGTACGACTCACGTTGGTAAACGTCGCAATACGAATGTCAGTCGACGAAAGCCCCAGCAACTCCTGACGCTTGCCCTCAAGCTCGGCCTCGGCAGTTACAATCTGGCGCAGATACGGCAGATACTGTTTGCCGTCGCGCGTAAGCGATACGCCCTGCTTACCGCGCTCGATAATCGTGGTGCCCAGCTCGCGCTCGAGCGCCTTGACGGCCTGGCTCACCGCGCTTTGCGTATAGCCCAGCTCGTCGGCCGCGCCCTTCAGACTGCCGCAATCGACCACCATACATACAATCTGATATCGCGATGCCATCGTGCCTCCACATCGATGTAGCCGTAAAACGTTTTGCCAGCGCTTTTTCTAGCAACATTAGTATTTCTTAATCATACTGAAGATACATTCGCTTTACTACATCCACATCTGGGAGCAGTATCCTTTTTGCGAAACCGTTCTGTAACAAAAGGAGTCCCATGGATCGCAAAAAAGCAATCGCGCTCTCATTTTCCGTTCCCGTCGCATGGGGCTTTTCGTACCCCCTCATGAAGATCGGCATGGACAGCATGAACGCCACGAGCATCGTTGCGCTGCGCTGCATCATCGCCTTTGTGGCCTGCCTGCTGCTCTTCCACAAGCGCGCTTTCCGCATCAATCGCGACCTTATGGTTCGCGCCGCCATCATCGGCGCCATCATGGCAACCGAGCTCACCTGCATGTGCTTGGGCTCCAGCCTTACTTCCGCCTCCACCGCCGGCTTTTTGCAGAGCCTGACGGTCGTGATCGTGCCGTTTGCCAACGCCGCCCTGCTGCGTCGCGCCCCCGAGCGCAAGGTGCTCGTCGGCACCGCCATCGTCACCTGCGGTATGCTGCTGCTCTCGGCGCCGACTTTACCAGCCTGAATCCCGGCGCGATCATCATGCTGCTCTCTGCCTTTATCTATGCCAGCCACATTATCGTAGCCAAGCGCTTTGTCGAAGAAGTCGACCCACTGGCCTTGGGTGTTTGGCAGCTGGGCTTCGGTGGCTTGTTCTCGGGCATCGCCGCATGCACCTTGGGCGGCTTCACGCTTCCCAGCACACCCAACGAGATCGTCGTTGTCGTCGCACTCGCACTCATCTGCTCTGCCTACGGCTTTATCACCCAGACGCTCGCACAGCCCCACGTGCCCGCCGAGACCACGGGCTTTGCCTTCTCGCTCGAGCCGGTCTGCTCCGCCGTCTTCTCGTTTTTCCTGGTTGGCGAGGTCCTGAGCCCCATCGCCTTCTTTGGCGCCGCCTCATCCTCACCGGCGTCATGGTGGCAACCATCGAGCTTCCGCGCCTTCGCGCACATGGACAGGCTCGCATGGCAGGAGCGCCCGAGCACGTCTCGTAGACCCCACTCCTTGTGCAGCCGCGGCATAAAGGCAACCGGTGCGCCTTTACAATAGATGACAACAGAGCATCTGCCATAAAGGAGCCCCATGGACACCGCAACTCGCGACCGCAACATAGCAACTTGGTTGGGCGATGCGCCGCAGCCGGTACGTGACACGACGGACCAGCTGCTCGAGCGCATCGCCCTTTTACGTGCCGAGCAAACCATTTACCCGGCACAAGACGACATCCTCAATGCCCTCGCCTATACGCCGGCCGACCATGTCAAAGTTGTCATTTTGGGTCAAGATCCCTATCACGGACCCAACCAGGCCATGGGGTTATCGTTCTCGGTTCCCGCGACGCAAACCAAGTTGCCGCCGAGCCTGCGCAACATCTACAAGGAGCTCAAAGCCGATCTGGGTTGCCCCATTCCCGCCACGGGAGATCTGACGCCATGGGCACAACAGGGCGTCCTGCTCCTTAACACCACGCTCACCGTGCGCGAGCATGCCGCGAACTCACACGCCAAACTGGGCTGGAGCACGCTCACCGACTACGTTATCGAACGCTGCTGTCAGCTGCCCCAGCCGGTAGTCTTTTTGGCATGGGGTCGCTTTGCCCAGCAGATGGTCGAAGGCAAGCTCGCCGCGACCGGCGCAGGCAAGGCAGCCGGTAAGTTCTGCCTGGCCTCCACACACCCCTCGCCGCTTTCGGCCAACCGTGCCACGGCAGAACTCCCCGCTTTTATGGGGTCGCGCCCCTTCTCGGCATCCAATCGTCTACTCGAACAGCACGGCTCGATCCCCGTCAACTGGACTTGCCTCGGCTAAAAATCGATACATCAAAAACGCGTCCGACGGCTTTCCATCGGACGCGTTTCCTATTCGGGCCAAATAAACTGGGTACGGTCTGCCTCGCCACCGTCAATGAGCAGGCTCTGCCCGGTCATAAACCGGTTGGTCACGCCCACAAAGTAGATCCACTCGGCGATCTCTTGGGCGGTGGCCCAGCGTTTAAGCGGCGTGAGCTCCATAATCTGGTTCCACAGGTGTTCGTCTTCCATCACGCAACGGTTGAGCGGCGTGATAACGCCGCCCGGGTCCACACTGTTGGCGATGGCCTGCGGCGCCAAGCGGTTTGCAAGGTTCTTGGTGTAGGCGATAACGCCGCCCTTGCTGGCAGCATAGGCGGGAAACTCCGATCCCGTATGCCCGCTCGCCGACCCCACATTGACCACGGATGTAATAGCCGGCGCCGGCTTGGCGGCAAGCCCCTCCCCCACAAAGGCGTAGCGCTCGGTCACGTTGATGGTGCCGCACAGGTTGGCGGCAATATCGTCGGCCGAGTCCTGCGTACCAGCAACATTCACGATCACCTGGGGTTCAAGCTCGCCTGGAAACGAGTCCGGCTCGCGGACATCGACGATCAGATGGCGATAGCGCTCGTGCTCGATCGCTGCCGGCAGCAAATCAAAGCCCACGACCTCGTGGCCCTCGTCCAAAAAGCGCTGCACGCACGCGGCTCCGATACCGCCCGAAGCGCCCGTGATCAAAACCCGCATATTTGCTCCTTAGGCGGTTGCGTGGCGCTCGAGATACTCGGCGCCCACATTCTCACGCTCCCAGCCGCGCACGACCTTGTAGCCCACAGGCTCAGGAAGACCTCGCACAGCAGCTCGGCAACAGCGCCGGTCAGCGAGCACATAAGGACCTGCACCCAGGTCCAACCAAAGAACGTGTGGCTCACCACAATGGCAAAGACCAAGTTGTCGATAAACTGGCCAACACCCGTGGACACATAAGAGCGGAAGGCAAAGCTCGCAAAGTTATTCATTTTGAGCATACGGCCGAGCGACTGGTTGAGCGTGGAATTAACCACGGCAGAAACGAGCATTGCCAGCGAAGAGCCCAGCACCACGTACCAGGTGCCGCCAATGGTGGCGTTAAGGGCGCTGTTGACCTCGATCATGCCCGTGTCGTAGTAGGCGCCCCACATGCCGGGCGTGAGCGAGCATGCCCAAAAGCACAGGCTCACGGCCAGGTTGACCAGCAGCGCGAGGATAGAGATTTTGATGGATGCCTTGGCGCCAAAGCGCTTGCAGATCATGTCCTGGCACAAAAACGAAACCCAGCTCACCACAAAGCCGCAATCGAGTGCCAGATACGGCAGGCTGATGAGCTCTTTGTTGGCCAGCAGGTTCATCATGATGACGCTCACGAAAAACAGCGAAACCGTTGCCGCGGGAATGCTCCGCAACAGGACCTTGTAGTCCTCCATGACCTTCTTGATCATTATGTACTCCTTTGGTTTTAGGTTTAACGAGCAGGATATCGGACCCGAACTGCTCGGACGTCACGGTCTTGAGACGACGATGGGTATAATAGCCGCTCACACGGCATCAGGCAAGCAAACGGCGCGGCAGCCCCACAGGGCCACCGCGCCGATGCATTAAAAGGCTACGTTGCCAAACTCCGACAGGATAAGATCGGGGTTGTGATCGGTTGCCCAATCCACGTTCCACGGGCTCGTGAACAGCAGCAGCTTACCGCCGCGCATGTCCTCGACGCGCAGGGTGTCGCGCGTGAGCGAAAGAGCCGGAATGTCAATGGTATCAGGGTCGTTCTGGATCCAGCGAATGTCCGTATAGGGCAGCGGCTGGCGACGAACCTCAACACGATATTCGGCCTTGAGGCGGCGCTCGAGCACCTCAAACTGCAGTACGCCGACCACGCCCACGATGACGCTCTCCATGCCGGCACCCAGCTCGCGGAAGATCTGGATGGCGCCCTCCTGGGCAAGCTCCTCCATGCCCTTCACAAACTGCTTGCGCTTGAGCGTATCGACCTGCGTAATGCGGGCGAACATCTCGGGGGCAAACGTCGGGATCTGCGGATACTGCACATGGCGCTTGCCAGAGCACACGGTGTCACCGATGCTAAAGATACCCGGATCGAACAGGCCCACGATATCGCCAGCGTACGCCTCGTCCACGATGGCGCGGTCATCGGCCATCATCGACGTGCCCGTGGCAAGCTTGAGTTTACGGTTGCCCTGCACGTGGAAGGCGTCCATGCCACGCTCGAACTTGCCCGAGCAAATGCACACAAAGGCGATGCGGTCTCGGTGGTTCTTGTCCATATTGGCCTGGATCTTAAACACAAAGCCGCTAAAGTCGTCGCGGCAGGGATCGACCGGCTCGCTGGTGAGCGTATCGATATAGGCGCGCGGCGTCGGGGCCAGGCGCAGGAACTCCTTGAGGAAGGCTCCACGCCAAAGTTGGTGAGCGCCGAGCCAAAGAACGCCGGGCTCAGCTTGCCGCAGGCACGGCATCCAAGTCGAGCTCGTCGCCGGCGCCATCGAGCAGCTCGATGTCGTCCATCAGGTTCTTATGGTTCTCTTCGCCAATAAGCTCGTCCATGGAAGGATCGCCCAGCTCGGCCTCGACCTCGGCGACCTTCTTGGTGGCGTTGGCGTGGCCGTCGCCTCAAAGGCAATGACGCGACGGGTCTGACGGTCGAACACGCCGCGGAAGTTGCGGCCGCTGCCGATCGGCCAGTTCATGGGATACGTATTGATACCCAGGACGTTCTCGATCTCTTCCATGAGCTCAAACGGATCGCGAGCCTCGTGGTCGAGCTTATTCACAAAGGTGAAGATGGGAATATGGCGCAGCGTACAGACCTTAAAGAGCTTTTTGGTCTGGGCCTCGACGCCCTTGGCGCCGTCGATGACCATGACTGCGGCGTCGGCGGCCATAAGGGTACGGTAGGTATCCTCCGAGAAGTCCTGGTGGCCGGGGGTATCGAGGATATTGACGCAGGCGCCGTTATAGGTGAACTGCAGCACCGAGGAGGTAACGGAAATACCGCGCTCCTTCTCGATGTCCATCCAGTCCGAGACGGCATGCTTGGCCGAGCTCTTGCCCTTGACCGAGCCGGCAGTCTGGATGCTGCCGGTATAGAGCAGCAGCTTCTCGGTAAGCGTGGTCTTACCGGCGTCCGGGTGGCTGATGATCGCGAATGTGCGGCGCGACGAGATTTCATCCGACAGGCTTGCCATGCGGATCCTTTCTTGCATTGAGTGCATTACGTCGTTGTAACCGCACTATTGTAGCCGCGAAATTCCGCCATAGGGCACCTATCAGGACAAATTCATCAGTTGGGGCCTGGGTAGCAGTCGATGGCGGCACTCCGCAGCAGTTCGTCTCGATCTGTAACATCTAGACGGTTTTTGAACCTCTACCTGTTACAGATTTAGACAAACAGGCGGGCGTCCCAGAAAGATCTCGATCTGTAACATCTAGCCACTCAAAACGGTCCATCTGTTACAGATTGAGATATAAGGATAGACGGGTGGCCAATGTCTCGATCTATAACATCTAGCAGCCAAAATCTTCTCCAGTTGCTACAGATTGAAACAACCAGGTGGGGCCCGCCAGCAAAATCTCAATCTGTAACAGGTAGCCGTCCAAATCGGTTCCAGATGTTACAGATTGAGATGAATGAACGAGCGAACAATCCCTATTTACCTCTTGCGTAACTGTGCATAGTGTATATATACGGTGCTTACCGGTTATATACACGTGTAGCCCAACAGCTAAGGAGCCGCTGTGGACATTATCCTATCCAATTCGAGCGACAAGCCCATCTACGAGCAGATATCCTCGCAGGTCAAAGCTCAGATCCTTTCGGGCACACTCGCTGCGGGAGCCAAACTCCCCAGCATCCGTGCACTCGCGAGCGACCTGGGTGTGAGCGTCATCACCACCAAGCGCGCCTATGCCGACCTGGAACAGCTCGGCTTTATCTGCACCGTGCAGGGCAAGGGCTGCTTTGTCGCCGAGGGAAACCAGGAACTCTTGCGCGAAAACCAGCTCTGCCATATCGAAGAGTTGCTTGCGCAGGCCGCTACGCAGGCCGAAACCCTGGGCGTCACGCGCGACAAATTGCACGAGATGCTCGACCTTGTGGCCCCCGAAACCATGCAGTAGCCATCTGCAAGAAAGGCTATACCATGCAAAACTTGCTAGAACTCAAAGGCGCCTCACGCCGCGTAAGCGACCGCTTTTCCCTACGCGATGTCACGCTCACCGTGGAGCCTGGCCAGATCGTTGGCTTTGTTGGTGCCAACGGTGCTGGCAAAACAACGACGATTCGTGCCGCGCTCGGGCTTATAAAGCTCGATGCCGGCGAGGTGCATCTGTTTGGACAGCGCTGCGACACCAACGCGCCCGACGAGACGCAGCGCCACCTGCGCTCCCGCGTAGGCCTTGTCCTGGACACGTGCCCTTCCCCTCCACGCTCAAGGTGGGCCAAATCGAGGCGCTCGTAGGCCCGCGTACCCCACGTGGGACCGCAAAACGTTCGCCGGATTCATCGACCGATTTGGCCTCGACCCCAAGACAAAGGTCAAGGACCTCTCCCGCGGCATGGGCATG
>ENA-OQBJ01000450-OQBJ01000450.1-human-gut-metagenome-genome-assembly--contig:-NODE-450-length-21835-cov-3.442464_pt1 | contig 21835 bp, 20 predicted proteins | sample MGYA00242743_ERZ504545 | MGnify/ENA primary metagenome ERZ504545 (study PRJEB26092, sample SAMD00036252) | human gut metagenome | host: Homo sapiens | study: EMG produced TPA metagenomics assembly of...
CTGCTGGGTGTGCCGGGCATCGTGCTTCATCCCCCTTTGGTGCAAGCTGCTCTACCGGAAAGTATTTCAGAAACGGCATTCGCTCATGGAAGACCTTCGCGAAACAAGGTGATTTTTATCTGTAACCAATCAATGAATTCTTATGGAAATCAAGATACATAACCTGAAAAAGACCTATGGCAGCAAGACGGCTGTCGATATTCCCGACTACACCCTGCAGGGGCCTGAAATCCTGGGATTGATGGGCAATAACGGGGCTGGAAAAACCACTCTGTTCCGCCTGATGCTCGACCTGTTGAAAGCCGACAGCGGAAATGTATGCCTAGACGGAACCGACGTGTCACAAAGTGAAGACTGGAAGTCGCACGTAGGAGCCTATATGGACGAGAGTTTTCTGATAGATTACCTTACCCCCGAAGAATATTTCCAGTTCTGCGGACGCATGTACGGATTCGATGCAGCCACCCTTCATGAACGGATTTATCGTTATGAACGTTTTCTGGGCGATGAAATCCTGAAAGAAAAGAAATACATCCGCAACCTTTCGGCCGGAAACAAGCAGAAGACGGGTATTGTTACCGCTCTGCTGCACAATCCGAAACTCGTCATTCTGGATGAACCGTTCAATTTCCTCGACCCTACTTCACAATCGTTACTCAAGCATCTCCTCAAGCACTATTGTGAAGAACAAAAGGCCACTATTCTTGTGTCAAGCCACAACTTGAGCCACACCGTCGACCTCAGTACCCGTATCGTATTGCTGGAACAGGGGCATCTGCTCCGCGACCTTGACAATACCGATGGGGCTGCCGGAGTAGAGTTGGAAAACTATTTCGAGGTAAAAGAATAAAATAAAAGAATCTTCAACAGGTTCTAAAATACCCTAAGTACCTATCCATGTAACGAGGATATTATGTACATTTGTTCAAAACAAACAACTATGTACAGATACCGCTTCACTCGTTTTTCAGTGTGCATGCTGTTCGCGGTGTGCACACTTTTGTTATCCTCGTGTGGCACACGTGCTCCGCGCGTGGACTACCGCGAACTGGCGCGTGCAGCTGTGCGACTGGAAATGGACATCGATGCCGACGACAATCATCGTCTCTACGTAGAAGTGGCCGACTGGATTGGCGTACCCTACCGCCACGGAGGAACCACTCACCGTGGAACGGACTGTTCAGGCTTCACGTCTGCTGTCTATAAAAAAGTGTACCACAAGAAACTGCAACGTAATTCCGACGCCCAGCGTACGGAAGACTGCCGAAAAATATCCAAGCGCCAGCTAAAGGAAGGCGACTTGGTGTTCTTTCATAACGGACGGCGTAAACGCGTCGCCAATCACGTAGGCATTTACCTGAAAGACGGAAAATTCGTGCATGCCAGTACCAGTTCCGGCGTCATTGTCAGCCGGCTGGAAGAGCCTTACTATCGCAAGTGCTGGATGCAGGGAGGACGAGTAAAAGGACTATAAACACGCGCACGACATGAACTACTCTTTACATCTAACATCCCGGCTGACTCTGATTCTATGTACAGTCGGTATCCTGCCCGCCATGAGCCAGCAGCAGGAAAAGGAACTGCAACTCAACATGGATGCAGTGAAAATGATTCAATTCGATTTCAATTCCCTGCCCAAGCAGGAAAACCAACCGCTGGAAGCCCCGCTGAACAAAAAATGGATGGACTTCAAGGTGGACCTGAAAGTGCCCGCAGCCTGATTGATACCACCAAAGTATGGAAACCGGAAAGTTATGTTCGCATGGAACCTTATACCATCTGGACCCGTTTCGGAGAAGACCCGGTGTATGATGTACTGATGGCCGGACGGCCCAAGCAATGGGAAATCTCCTGGACACTCAATCCCAATCGCATATATGCCGACGAGGAATACGGACGCAGCATTGTACCTTCTACCGGACGAATGTATGAAAGTGTGGGAGGCTCTGCAGGTGTAGGCATCGGTATCGGCGGACTCGATTTCATGGGTTTTATCTATGACAACATGACCCGTCGCGGGCGCATGCTGGCACACAACCGCAAGCATGCCAATGCCTGGAAAACCTATGCTGACTATCAGCCTACGGCAGCTGACAGCATGAAAGTGCCCAACTTCTACCGTCAGCTCCGTAAACAGCAGGCAGCCGACAGCACGCAGACATTGCTCACCTTTCAGCCGGCTTTTTCGGAAGCCCCTCTCCTGCCCATTTACGCCGTGCCTGATTCTGTAAAGAAACAAGCGGAACCCCAGCCTGATACTGTAAAAATAGAGAAAAAGAAAAAACCGCAACCAGCGCAGGCGGAGGATGCGGGAAACTTGTATGAATACATTCGCCAGAAAGCAGCCGAGGACTCCATCCGGCGAAAAGAATTCTTCCGAAAAGATAAAGTCAGAAACAACCAGTATGACGTGCAGCGTGAAATCCAGCGCCTACGCGAACAGCAAAACTGACGAGTGTCTTATCTCATTTCTTGAATACGAAATATACAGCCAGTATCAGGCAGAAAAATGCAGCCAGGTGGTTCCATTTCAGCTCCATCTTGAACGCAATCATGGAGAAAATGGTAAACACGGCCAGCGTAATCACCTCCTGAATCACTTTCAGCTGCATGATGTCAAACGGTCCTCCACTGTCTCTGAACCCCAGACGGTTGGCCGGAACCTGCAGACAGTATTCACTTAACTAAATAGACTTGCCCAAGTGAAATTTAATACCTATATTTGCTTCATAATCAATAAATTACATTATGACAAAAATTATAGGATACGCACGAGTTTCTACTACCAAACAGGACTTATCTCGACAAAAGTTAAAGATTAAGGAGTTCTGTGAGAACAACAATTATGAGTTAATTGAAATTATTGAGGACTTTGGAATATCTGGTGTGGTTGCAGACAGAAAAGGTTATATCGAATTACAAAGTAAAACCTACAAAGATGCAGACATGATAGTAATTTCTGAGTTATCACGTTTGAGCAGGCAAGAAGATGTAACAGAGACAGTTTACAACATTCAACAGATTATCAATAAAGGATTATCTGTAATACTCTTAGATAGTCCCAGTAAAATCTATGAAGCTAATAAACTTTTAGACATTACAGAAATACTTATCCTCACCATCAAAGCATGGGCAGCAGCACAAGAAAGATTGGATATTAAAAAGAAGAACCAAGATGGAAAGCAAGCTCTCTTCCAAGCTTATCCTTATGCTGTTGTAGACCAAAAAATACCTTATGGATATAAAGCAGTTCCTAACCCCAATGGGAAACGCCCTAAATATATTTTAGAAGAAGTACCAGAAGAAGTAGAGAATATAAAAAGACTCTTCGCTTTAGTAAACTCTGGTAAGACACTGGGAGCAGTAGCCAGATATTTCAATGAAAGGAATATTACTTTTAGAGGATATTACAGCACTGTTGCCATTCTAAGCAACTATATCCATAGTGATATTTATAGAGGAATCAGAAGAAGAACACAGAGATAGGCAGAGAAGAACCTTATACTATCGAAGTCAGAATAAAACCTATTATCAGTGAAGAGGACTTTATGAAAGCACAAGAACTGATTAAAAACAACTATAAAAATACTCCAACTGGAAAAGTCAATCATAATCCATTAAAAGGAATCATCAGATGTAGATGTGGGAGAGCCATGACTGTAAAAGACAAAAAGCCAGCAGCAGGAATTTCAAAACTAACATATAGATGTAGCTGTGTTGATAGGAAATCTCATCCAGACTTCTGTAAATATAATATTGATGAAGTTTCTTACGACCTTACGAATGAAATATTATATAGTCTTTTCAAATCTATGATACAGCAGAATATATCAACTTCTTTAGGAATCAAACAGACAATAGAGTTACAGAACTACAAGAGGAAATAGATGGAATTGAGAAACGTTTATCTGTCCTATATCTTGATAAAGAGAACTTATCTAATGAAAGCCAAGATAATGCCAATAAGTTTCTACTAACCACCAATCCTACCCTTTTAAACATTATCCAAGAGAAACAAAACCAGTTAGATGAGAAGATAAAATCTATTGATAAAGAAATTATAAAATATAAAAAGTCACAGAGTAAAAAGATGGCAGACATCGAAAGAATTAAAGATAATAATGGTAAAGAGAAACTTCAAAACCTCAGCATAGAAGAACAAGGAGAACTATATCATAAATATTTGGAGAGAGTAAACTATATTCCTGTAACTACCATGAAGGGATATTATATTGTACAGTTCCTTAATGGAGTTAAATTCTATATAGTAATTACTAAAGTCAGAAGTACTGCAATGGCTTCTCTCTTATTAGATAACTGGACAATTGATGAAAAAGGAATTGTAACAGCTAACTACTACACATTTAAATCTAATGATATGAAAAACTTTAACATGGAAATGATTAAAAAAACAAAGACTATGACTTTACAAGAATATCTTAAATCAGACCTTGCAAAAGAAAGAGCTTTACATCTTGACCTTTCTTATAGAGAAAGATATTTAGAGAAATTGCATGAAGCTGGACTGGATGGCAGAACTTAGAACACTGAAAAAAGAATAAACTACGTTTTTATTTAATTATCTTTGCTTTTTAAAACTAAGTAGAGATATGAAATCATTTGATAAACTTGAAGAGAATTATTTTCCCAAAGGCATTGAGTTGCTTGAATATATGGAAAATTTAGCTGTACAATATGTCCAGATATAGATATTGATAATGAAACTGGTGAAAAATATATTTGTGGTACAGCTGCTTTGCCATTCTTTATAAATAGATATAATCAAAACGGATTATATGGTCACTTCACATACGAAGATTATATAGGCAATGAAAGCATACAAGAAATGCTGAAAGGCTTGGGAATTGACATAGATAAGTTCTGGTTTTTACTTCTATTTATCTTTGATTACACCTGTGGCACGTGTTTGGATGGAATAAAAGCTACAGGAGTTGGGGCAGAACAACTCACTAAGTTTGCTAAAGCCATAGCTGATAACCGTAAAGAAGTTAATCAGTTTGGAGTAAGTTTTAAGAAGCCTATTACTATTTCTGTAAAAGTGGAGGGCAAGCATCAGATAATAATTGATAATGCCAATGCAATAGGCTATTTGGCTGCTGTGATTGCTAATAATTTAAAAGAGATAGAGAAACATCCTTGGATGCAAATTCAACAGGTCAGAATGAACACACCCACTCAAGAAAAGGAATCCATTCAAATATGGTTATTCTATAAAATGTTTAATGATTTCTTCAATTTAGAGCCATATAATAAACGGATTTAATTGACCAGACAAAAGAAAAGGAAGAATAAGACTTGTTTCTAACTTTAGTAAGACATTACTAATATCAAAGCTTATCTACTTCACCAAGCTATCTAAAAACAAAAATTTTTCAGAGGATGAATTTACTTTAAATTCTTATCTAATTGATGGATTTACTTGAAAGACAAACGCTTACGAAAGTTTTGAAAAGTTTCGGGTAACGATTTGGAGATTGTGCTAATTTCAATATTTTACAGCTTCATACTTATGAAACAACTTTCTGACTACAAAGATACGATTTTTTAGGAATAAGAGAATAACTTCACAAAAAATATGGGGCTTGGTCTGATGGTATGTCGTTATAAACTATAGGGAGGGGATGTAAAACGCAGTGTCATCTGTTCATAGAGACTTCATGACGCTTTATAATTATCCAAACCTCTAGAAGTTACTTTTCCTTTTCAACCAACATCTGCCTGATTTCGTCTATCCTACCTTCCGTATAACATTGGTTAAATTCTGCAAGCAGGCTGTCTATGACCAACCTCTTGGAATAATATAGTACCGTATCTGTATTTTCCCAATTCAGGATATTTTTCAGAATAAAGGGACATGTCCACCTTCAAGGCATAGGTACCATGAACATTCCGACGAAGCATTCTTTTTTTTGAACTTCCTCCTTATGGTTTTCTGTTTGTTTCCATTCATAAATAAATGTGAATAAAATTTCTCTAAGCAACATCAAGATGAAGATGTAACTAGCTGATATAACTTTACGGAGCGTTCCTCATGTAGATTCAAACTTTAAATACTTTTGAAAAAAGGACGGAGTAATGAGAATGCATCAAAACAGCATTTCCATTTCCCGCCCTTGAATTATTAATTTAACAACCAACCAATACTAATTCGTCGTTTTCATTGGTCAAGCAATATGTTTTGCCCTTTGCTGTCTTTAACTTAATACTTGCATGTCTATATTTAATTTCGCAGGTTCCTCCATTTTTGGACAGAATTACCACCTCTTCCAGTTTTCTGTTTTTCCAACGTATATTCACTTCAAAGTTACCTTTTGCACAGATTCCCTTCACTTCACCGTCTTTCCAAGCATCAGGAAGGGCCGGGAGCAGATGAATGAATCCCATGTGACTCTGCATCAACATTTCGGTAACGCCGGCTGTACCACCAAAGTTACCGTCTATTTGGAAAGGGGAATGTGTATCCCAAAGGTTGTCCAGTGTTCCATTTTTCAGAAGGTTTCCATAAAGTTTGTATGCATGATTTCCGTCATGGAGTCGTGCCCATTGATTGAGTTTCCATCCCATGCTCCAGCCTGTAGCACCATCACCTCTATGTTCCAAGACAACTTTCGAGGCCTTGGCAAGTTCAGGCGTAGTGATAGGCGAAAGGGTGTGTCCCGGATGCAAGCCGAACAAGTGGTTTACATGGCGGTGTTCATCCTTTGGATCATCAATATCCTTCGACCATTCCATCAACTGACCATAACGGCCTATTTGATACGGAGCGAGTTTTTCCAACACTTCTTCCCATTGTTTGCGTTCTTTTTTATCTACGCCCAATATTTTCGATGCATCAATGGCGTTCAAAAGGATTTCACGGACAACGGCATGAATGAAAGTAGCCCCTTGGTCTATTGGACCATGCTCCGGTGAAGTGGATGGAGCCGCTGTATAAGTTCCGTCCGGCTTCTTCCAAAGATAGTCCACGGCAAATTGGGCGCTACTCTTGATAAGACCATAACCGGTTTTCTTTAAGAACTGCTTGTCGCGGGTATAGTCGTAATAGTCCCAAACGTGGGTAGCCAACCATGGACCGGCCATCGGATTGAAGTTCCATGACATGTTTTCACTTTCGAGTGGAGCCGTAAAGCCGAAAATATTTCCCGATATGGAAGCGGTCCAACCTCTGGCGCCAAAGTAAGCTTGTGCGGTCTTTTCACCCGGCTTCACCAATGTCTTGATAAAGTCAATCAAAGGCAAGGTACATTCTGCCAAATTGGTAGAACCTGCCGGCCAATAGTTCATCTGTACGTTGATGTTGTTGTGGTAGTCCACCCGCCAGGGTCCGTCTACGTTATTATGCCAGATACCTTGCAGGTTTGCAGGCAGGTTGCCCGGACGTGAACTTGCAATCAGCAGGTAACGTCCGAATTGGTAGTACAATTCTTCCAGATAGAAATCAGGCTTTCCCTTACGGTAATTCTTCAAGCGTTGTGGAGTCGGAATGTTGTCTGTTTTTCCGCTACCGTTCAATGACAGGGATACACGATTGAATAAGGAAGCATAATCTTTATAATGTGCATCAAACAAAGCATCGTAACCCAATGCCGCCGCATCCTTCATCCATGTAGCCGTAGTTTCTGATGGATTCACGCCCACATATGCCTTCGGGTCATTGAAATCCGGATTGAAGTTGATTTGATAGTCGGTATCGGCTGTTACCAGAAATATCACTTCATCCGCACCGTTTACACTCAGCTTGCCGCTTTGGTTAGAAAGTGTACCTCCCTTGGCTGTTGCATGAATACGAATGACATATTCCATTTGGTTATTGTCCAAACGTGCAGTATAAACCAACCCATTGTTGCCGTCTGTTTCCATCTTTCCAGTAGAAACCGGATTCGGTTCATAGCTGAATACCAGATTTTGCTTGCCTGGCTTGTTTGCCTTGAAGCGGATGGTCATTACATTGTTCGGGTAAGAAATGAAGTAATTACGTTCATAAGCTACACCGTCTTTATTGAATTGTACGATAGCCAAAGCTGAATCCAAAGACAGAATACGCTTGTAGTCGCTCATGCCAATGGTACTAAGTCCTGTTTCTATATAAAACTCTCCCATAGTAGTAAAGTTTCCGAAACGGAATGGTTTTTCTTTCCACGATTCGTAAGGTACTTCGCTGTTGAAGTTCTTTTGTGTCAGTAGCATTGCTCTTTTTTCATCACCATTGATGAAAGCCTGACGAATTTCATCCAAGATATGAGCTGATTGTTTGTTTACGTTCCAGTAGGCTGCCGCTCCTGCCGAGGTGTTCGGCCCCCCACGCCATAAGGTCTTTTCATTGAATGTGATACGCTCCGCTTCTACCGAACCCATGATGTTGGCACCCAAGCTACCATTACCGATAGGGAGCGATTGCGATTCCCAACCTGCATCCGGATTGGTTGCAGTATCACCGGCCGATTCGGGTTTGGTCTCACCTTTCCACATATCTGAAGTATTGCCGAACCAGATGGCTTTATTGACTAACGTGTTGGGGGTGTCAAACCAGATGGAAAGTCCACGGTATAGTCAGTGGCATGTACAGACAATGCCGTACATGCATGATTGCTAATTGAAATATCTTTTTCATTTTTTAAAAATTACTTTTAGCTTTTAAAATCTTTTCAATTTGATTGTCAAGTTTGGCTGCTACTCTTTCGTATTTCTTGATTGCACTGGTTTTAGTTTTGCCTTCTGCCTTTTGGGCAGCATCGTAAAGTTCCCAAAGCTTCAACTTGGCAGTAGCTTCCTTTTGGGCAGCAGTGTAAGCGTCTGCATACGATTCCTGTGCAGCTTCCTGTTCCGGTGTAGCATAAGCGTGAGTATAACCCTTCACTTCGTTCCAGTATCCACGGGTAAAGTCCGGGAATGTAACGGCAGCGCAATTGTTGTCCATTGAGATAGCACCAAGTTCGCCCAAAGCACACCATTCTGCCATGTCATACACATCCATGTCGAGTGGCAAACCATGTTGCAAACAGTAGACCAGGCGGGAATCCATCACATAGTCCATACCACCATGCCCCAAGTGGCGTCCCTTTTCTGCATACTTGTCCAAAATCGGGTGACGATACTTTTCCATCAATGCTTTTTTCTGTTCTGTGCTCAAGAAACCATGGGCGTTGATGTTGTCCATCTTCGGAGCATCTGTACCTTTGAGTGCATTGCCTGCAATGGCAAATTCTTCTGTCGGATACTTGGTAGCATACCCCTTGGTACCAGTGAGTTTGAACAAACGGTTATATGGTTGCGGAGTCATCACGTTATGCTGGATTTCCACTACCTTACCTTTGGCTGTACGCATCAAGGTAGTAGTGTGGTCACCGTTACGGAATTCCTTCGGTTCCTTACCTGTGTTCTTTTCTACCCATTCCTTGCCTACGAAGCTTTCTGTATCCATGGCAATCAAGGTAGTGAATCGGTCGCCACGGTGAATGTTCATACATTGTGCCACAGGACCAAGACCATGAGTAGCATAGAGGTCACCACGGTTTTCCATGTTGTACTTCATACGCCAATGAAGGTTGTCCTTATCATTGTCATTCGGGTCTTTCCAGTAATACTGCCAGAATTCAGACAACTCGTGAATATAGGCACCTTCCGCACGGATCACTTCACCGAATATACCGTCCTGAACCATTAACAACGACTTCATTTCATAGTCATCGTAGCAGCAGTTTTCAAGGATGAAGCAATGGAGACGTTTTTTTTCTGACAAATCAATCAAATCCCAGCATTGTTCAAGGTTCATAGCCGAAGGAACTTCAATAGCCGCATGTTTGCCGTTTTCCATTGCACACTTGGCGACAGGGAAATGATGTTTCCAGTCTGTTGCAATGTAAATCATGTCCACGTCCGGACGCTTGCAGAGTTCCTCATATCCCTTTTCTCCATAATAGATGGCAGCCGGAGCCAAACCTGCGTTGCGGAGGTGACGCTGCTGTGCTTCGGCACGCTTTTCTTCATAGTCACAGAGCGCAACGATTTCTACCCCAGGAATTTGGCAGAAACGGATTACTGCTGACGGACCGCGCATACCCAAGCCTACAAAACCTACACGTACGGTCTTGATAGGAGCGGCTGTCAAACCCAAAACGTGTTCCTGACCAGCAGGACGTTCCGGAGTGTCAATCACGATAGTACCCTTGTCCCAATGCCATTTGCTAGAAGGTGACAACGACTGTGCATTGACAATTTGGAATCCCATAGCCGACATTGCCAGCAATGCTACGGCTAACATTTTCTTCAATTTCATGTTTCAATAAGTTTTTAAGATTAATAAATTATTTTGCCAAGCTATAAACTATACCTATTATCTTTTGTCCGATTTTATCAGCTGCTTCCCTGGTTGAAGCTTCAGAATATACACGGATAATCGCATAATTTTTCTTTCTTATCACCATTTTGCCATCTACTTTAAGTCTCTTATCCAATATGTAGTAGTTAATATAGGATTCATCATGAAAGCGTGCCACGATTTTTTATTGAAATCCTGTGTAATGGTTTCTCTACACCAATCTGACAAAAGAAGTATTTCTCTAGTTCTTCCTCCATAAAAAACGCCTTGGAAGTATCGCTTCCTTTGACCAATGGGAATATATGCTAAACAATCGGGCTGGCAGTCGTTGGGATATTTCTAATATCTACCTGTAAATAATGGTCGAAAGATAAAGCCGTCAGATAGCCGTTGGATGCATCAGGCAATACTTCTTCTGCATAAATGGGGGCAGTAAATTGAAAATTTCTGTTGATATAGAACACATAATCGTATTTTCCCAATTCTTCGTGGATACTACAAATGTATTCCGATTTATAGGATGTATTGACTATCCATCCCAAATCTTCTATCTGACGAACATATACATTAGCAGAAGAAGCACAACCAATACTTTCAGGTGAATCAGTGAACAGTTTATACTCTTTCTCTGCATCCACACAAAAATATTGCTCACATATACAATAAAAGTCTTTCCAGAATTTGTTGTAGGCTTCTGTTGTCAAATATATAATTCCTATCTTCATTCTTTTCAACATTTTAAATTTTCAGGAATATTCTGTGCAGATACATGAATCTGAGAATAAAAAACAGAAATATAAAATTGGCAGCTGTCAGCCATACGGGATAATATGTTCCCAGATACTGTTCCAGACCGTAAGAAACAGAATGAACCACACAACGGAAATTCACGGTTTCTCCCAGCAGGTAGGCGGTAATGGAGTTCATACCATATATTTTCAGCCATTCCAGACCACGGTGGTGTCCCCTATAGTCCACCCAATAGTAAAAAAATCCCATTAGCAGGAAGCAGTACCCCCCAGAAAGCAATGTCATGCTACATGACCATATCCTCTTAATGATCGGTGTCTGCCAACCCACAGCCAACCGCCCGCAATCAGTAGCAGTCCCGTGACAAAAAGACGTTTTACAGTTTTCCGTCTGTCGTTTTTCCCTTCCTTCATTATCTGTCCGGCAAACGTGCCCAGCATCACCGTCCCACCGAATGTCAGGCTGCTCCATATCCAAGTATAGGTGGGATCGTCCCTGAATCTTCCCAATATGGTTGCATCCAGACGGCTAGCAAAATTCCCTTCCGGAGTAAAGTCCCCGGCAAAAGTCATTGGCAGCCAATACGCCAGCAGGAGCACGGCGGTACCCAACACCTGCATCCGAACCGTACAGTGCAGCAACAGCAGTGCCGCTATCAGGTAGCCGGCAGCTATTGCCTGCAAGGTATTGTTGTATAAGTAAATGTGTTCCCAGTCAAGTCCTAGGAGATTTCCCTGTACTACCATACCAAGTAAAAACAACAGCAGGAAACGCCTGGTAATTTTACGGTAAACCGCATTCCTGTCTGAAATGTCCCTGTACTTGGCAAAGGAGAACGGCATGGAAACTCCTGTCATGAATAGGAACAGTGGCATCACCAGATCCCAAAAACGGAATCCCACCCATACCTCATGTTCAAACTGGTAAAGGATAGAAGTCATCCATGGGAAATCCGTCTGCTGCCCAAAAGACATCAGCACCGGTTGAAAAAATACCAACAGAAACAGGTCAAGGCCTCTCAGCATGTCAAGAGAATCCAGACGGGAAGATGTTTTTATGAAGTTCATAAGCGCATGTCTGTTCTCATTTCCTGTATTTCTTTTTCATATTTTCGAACCGAATATCTTTGATGGAAAAAGCATGAGGTAAAACGTTGTCCTTAATTTCTACTTTCTTACAGCCATTCAAGATAAACAATTCTTTTTGCTTAGCATTCGTGTCTGGCAACAGTTCCACTTCATTATCCTTGAATACCAGTCCTTCCGTACTCTTGGCATAGAGCACCGGATTTCCGGCAAGTTGGAAGCGGTTGCCGATGATGCGTACATTCCGGTGTACGGGACGGTTGGCATCCACCACCGTGTTCGATGGATGCAGGGCGATGACGGCATTTTCGGGTCCGCCGTTATAGGCGCAATCTATAAAGGTGTTATTCTCTATCAGCACATCCTTCACGGGACCGGACTCGTACCATCCTTCCGCATCTCCCTCTATCAGGATAGCGCTCATGCCGGTCTTGTAATAGGTATTGCCTGCGATAACCACCTTACGGGGAGTAGTCATCAGCGTACGCGTGTGCTGGTACGGGTGAAGTGGCAGTTGCGAATCTCCACTTCGGGCGTGCAGCTCATGTTCTCTACACAATCATGATCCAGCTCCAGTGCCTGGGGAACCGGGCGGTCCAAAGCTACTTCCACCGTACGGTCGGTCAGCCGCTTCACCGAAGTGACCGTAGCCATAGCGAACCGTTCCATAGTAGATGCCTTGACAAAGGCCACCGTATCCCCTGCGAAATAGGCATTAAACCCGTAACTCTGACCGTGCATGAAGCGCAGTTCCAAAGTCCGGTCATCCACCTTTTTCACGGCACGCAGGTTGGTTCCATGCACATTGATAGGGTCGTCCTGCGCTCCAGCATACCGACATCCGAGGATACTGATCTTGCCGCTGCATCCCGAAAAGTGCATGAAGTCAGCCGAGGAGGCCAAGATACGTCCGCTTCCCTCCCTGGGAGCGCATGTCACGTTCCTCATGGTGATATTTCGGGTGTATTGGCTGACAATGCCCAGTCCGTGCATGTAGTGCATTCCCACATTCTCCAATGTTACGTCCTGACTTTCGTAAATGAACATCCCCACCTGATCACGGATAATGTCGCGCACCGTCAGCGTATTGCCTACCTTGGGACGGAAGTCCGCAGGAGTGTTAAAGCGTACAATACCCGGAGCCACTTCTTCCGCCTTGGCTGTAGCAAGGGTATTCCATCCATGACTATAGAAGAAGTGCTTGTTTTCTGGATCATACTCTATGCAGTGGTTCCGGCTTGAACACCATCCCTCACCGTACAAATGAATCTTTCCATTCTCTATTTCATAACGCGAATCACGGTGCAGGCTCACTTCCACTCCGTTGTCATCTACTGGTGTAGGTGATTTCAGAGCCTCCCGGCCGTTCAAAATCGATATGCAGGTTCCGCAATTTCATCTGTTTGCTATGTGCAAAGGCTATCATGGTCATCTTGCCATGAAACATCAGCGTTGCGTCATTTCCCTCAACGGTCAGTCCCTGCATCTCTTCAAAGAATAGTCCGATGGTCTTTACCTTTGAGGGACATTCCTGTTCCGTAGAAGTGTTGGTGATAAAATATTCCTTGCGAACGGCATCCTCCGGCCAAAAGTCGTAACGCCCTTTTTTGAACACAAGCACTTTGGCGTTCAGCTTTTGCAATCGTCAATAACGGCACGCAGCCTTCCGGTCTGGTTTTCATAAGTATAGGGACGGATACCGTAGTCGGAAACGAACACGGTGTCCTGTTGTCGGGCCTGCATACTGGCGGATGCCAGCAAAAGGAAAAAAATTGCAGTCAGGGTTAGCTTCATGATATACGAATTACAAGGTTATTGAATATGTTCTTTAACAAAACAAAGATAGCGAAATAAAATTATTGATACCTTTTCTTCTCATTCTAAATAATAAGCAATACCCGAATTTTCACAAACTCAGGTATTGCATCACAATTATGTTAAACAATTCCAGCGCAGTAGGCTGTCTCTTATTTATTCAATTGGACTATTTTTATAGTCCATATCTTGGTATTTCCATTGGCAGCTTTCACGCTGAATTTTCTTTCTGTGCTCCAGTCATCCGGACTTCCTAATGCGGCACTTCCCTCTATCGGAGTTATACGTGCTGCTGTCGATACAGTCACTTGTCCCCATAGTGGGTTTGTAGAAACCTGATTACGGACAGCTTCCGTAAAATCCCCCCCAGCCTCTGGTACTGTCACAGTCACATGAATGGTGGCTGATTCGGAATTTACCTCACTGGTGGTATTCAGACGTACCTCTTTTACCACTGGTTCTTGGGTTATAGGGTCTTTTTCATTATCGCTGGGCCAACGGTAGTAGAATTGTACGGCGCTGATTTCCGCCTCCTCGTAAGTGGCAGATCCTCCCAATCGCATGAATTCAGGAACGGCAGACATACCAACAGGAGTACCCATTTTATTGCTATAAATTTTCTTTCTTTCATTTTCTTTCTTTTTATAAAATTAGACACTATTATTCCCAACCAGGATTCTGGTCGGCATCACTGATAGCTGAATTTGCTGGATGACCGATTTCGTAATCGGGAACAGATAAGAACGGACATCAAACTTGCGGTCATCATTGGACAATTGTACATTGCCTACATAAGCAGCGGTACGGTCAGTCTTGATCTCGATAAATGTAGCCGGTTCCATCAACTCGTTGATGACACCGCCCGGTTCCTTGCCGTCGTTCGCTTCTCTCCCGTACTTACCCCAGCGCAAAAGACTGAAATACCAATCACCTTCCCAAAACAACTCAACACGGCGTTCTATCTTATAGTCTTCCCATGCATCACCCAATGTGGAAGCATTCGAAGCAGGCAGTCCACCATGGATCGTGCGAGTCTGGTTCAATACCGCTACAGCATCAGATACTTTATTCAAGCGGAGAAGAGCTTCGGCCTTATTCAGCAGGGCACGTCCGTAACGGAACAGAATCTTATGGTAATCCGTCATCACGTTATAAAACGGACGAGGGCTCCATTCCGTATAAATGTACTTCCGCATACTGTAGTTTGTCAAAGGCACGTGGTCTGATGCATACCTTTGGGTAGCCCAGCGGCTCATGTTCCCTCTTGTATAAGTTGTGATATTTTCACCTAAAAAGACAGAACCGTCATGGACAATAGAGGCATCGAAACGCTTATCACGGTGATTATACATTAGGTCGCTGATACTCATGCCCGGAGTTGTCACCTCAAATGCTTTGAAGTATTTTCCTCCGTTGAATTCTGATTCTTCCTTATGTTCGAAATGGGCAATGGCTTCCTCACGACTTAATGGTCTTGTATTATTGACGAACTGAGAAGATTCATCCCAGCGCACCGCTTGTCCGGTAGTCTGGTCAATTACCAAGTAATCATCCACCAGATTTTGGCTTGGCGTATGATCCAGCCAGCACTCAAAGATGTCCGCAATCTTAAACAGGGGACCGCAACCATTCAATGTAAGGTTGCTGTTCAGCAGATTTGGAATCAGGTTGATCATATCCGTACCGCTCACATCTGTGGCATCTTTGCTCCAGTAATGTGCAAGAATGATTTCAGGTGATGAATAGGCTCCTTTCTCGTTGAACATATTCTCATAATTGGGGTCAAGAGACACACCCTTCAACGCGTTCACGGCATCTATCGCTTCCTGATACAGACTTTTCCCATCCTTCTGCAATGCGGCAGCATCATTGGTATATGCCGCTGCAGTCAGGCACACTTCTGACAGGAGGGCATAGGCTGCATTTTTAGTCAGGCGCCCGCTTATGGCAGTTTCCGGCAGACCGATAATTGCCTCACGAATGTCTGTCAGCACGTGCAGGTAGCTTTCCACAATGTCTTTAGTCAGCGGGAGATTGAACTCGTCTTTCTCAGTCAGCACACGGTCTACCCAAATGTAACGTCCTCCCTTACGGGCCAGGTCATAGTAAATCATGGCCTCATCATCTTAGCTTCCGCTGTAAACTGGTTCTTGTAGGCTTCCGGAATAGTAGAAGATTCCATTTTCTCAATAATCAGGTTACAATTACGGATGGCACCAAAACGGTCATTCAGCCCCATCCATAGTTGTTTTCCATCAGTCCGCGCACTTCGCTGGGGCAAGCCGCACGGCAGTTCACCATATTGTTACTGAAAGTTTTGTCCCATGTGGAGAAACTTTCGTATGGCCCGTATGCGTTACCATAATTGCCGATAACGAATGCATCAACGGTACCCTGCGTTTCCCAAACGGTTGTTTCAGGGAAACCTTCCGTCGGTTCAGTATCCAGAAAATCACTGCAACCTTGTAACCCGACAGTTCCTATCAGTAAGATAGGCAATACATATTTATTTTTCATTTTAGTTTTCATTTGAATACAAATTAAGATTAGAAACCAATGTTTAGACTAACGGTATAGACCCGTGAGATGGGATAGGTGTATCCACTTCCACTGGAACCGGATTCTGGATCAAATCCCCATTTCTTGGCTGGACTGAATGTCAACAGGTTATATCCGGCTAAAGATAGGTTGCATTTGGTCATCCAAGTAACTTTTTTCAGCAGTTTGTGCTTAAAATCATACCCGATAGACATATTCTTTAATCTGATGTAGCGCGCATCTACCAGCCAAAAGTCTGTGCCGACAAAATTGTTGTTTCCGTTGAAACCCGCTGACGCATGCTGACGCGGATAAAGTGCATTGCGATTGTCGGGAGACCATATATCCGTTTGGAAATCGTAGATGACAGGCAGGTAATTGCTGTTACCTCCCATTAGGATAGCATCCACATAAATGTTATAATTTGTGGCACCCTGCCACAACATATTGAATGACCATCCTTTATAGCTCATGTCCACATTGATACCAAAATTGGCCCTTGGACTTGTTCCATTACCCATGCGGTATTGGTCGTCTCCATCAATTTTTCCGTCACCGTTGAAGTCATAATATTTCAGGTCTCCTGCCATCAAATTGGTGGAACCATTGCGCTTTGGGTTGTTCAAGATATCCAAGTAATCTGTATAATATCCCAAATTTTTATAATAAATGCCCGTGTATGCACCAACTTGTGTGCCACGCTTATATGGATTTTTCACGCCTGTTTCAGCTTCATTGGGATTGACGTTCCAGCGGTCGTCATAGTAAGTCATGTTGGCGGATACTCCATAGTTGAAATCACCAATATGGTCTTTCCATTGCAGCACAAACTCAAATCCACGACGGATACTCTCACCATTGGATTTCACCACTGGCAATGTCTTTCCTAACGGAGAAGTATAACCGACATTGGAAGGGGTTGCCAAATAACCGGTTGTCACCTTTGCGAAGTAATCTAGCGAACCGGAAAGGCGACTGTTCAGTGAGGAAAAGTCGATTCCTAGATTGAAGTCCTTAGTGGTGTACCAAGTCATGTCAGGACTGATCAGTGCGCCTTCGGAGAAACTCGGATACCACTTTTCACCTAGAAAAGCACCGCGTGTGTACAATGTATAGGATGATACATAGGCAAAACGGTCAGCTACATAGTCACCGTTCAGATCCAAGAAATCCTGGCCGATTTCACCGTAAGAGGCACGCAGCTTGAACTGGTCAAAAATCTTTTTCAGCCCCAGTCGCTCCAGAATTTTTCCTCTGATGCAGCCCATGCCACTGAACCGGAAAAGAATGCCCCCCAACGTTTTCCAGATGGAAAATAGTCACTTCCGTCATAACGTATGTTTGCTTCCGCCATATACTTGGTGCATAGTCATATTTTAAACGGCCAATCAAGGCGGCACGACGATAACCGACTCCTTCACCGGACCAGTTTTCCATAGTTTCAACCGGACCGGAACCGATTTGATCCACATCAAAGATATATTCTTTTCTCGAAAGTCCCGAATTGTCATAGTCCTGACCGCTTGCTTCCATACCGAAAGTGGCGCCAATGGTATGAACGTTGTTGAATGTACGTGCGTAGTCTGCGAAGAACTGGGTATTGAAGTTGCGGTGGTAATAGGTTTCCTTGCTCAGACTAGGTTTATTGGCGGTAGCCGGGTTGCCTTCCCAGTCATAAGTCTGGGCCGATTTGTTCCACGATTTATTTCGGTCATTGGCTATGGTATAGCTTCCCAAAGCTTTTAGAGTCAGTCCTTCTATCCAAGGTACTGCCCACTCCAAATTCAGATTGCCACGCACAGAAGATTTGGACTCTTTGTAATAGCCGCCTTCATTACTGATATCGACCAAAGCATTGTCTGTTGTGCCACTATATATCTGTCCGAACTGGTTATAGGCCGGTTCCCAAGGTCTCTTGTTCTGAATGTGAGACCAAGTGGTATAATAGCCACGTCCGCTAGCTGTGGCAGGCTCGTTCAAATCTACAATATAGGCATCCACACCGGCAGCCACTTTTAAACCTATATTTTTTAAAGTAGCTTCCATATTAGTACGGAAATTGTAACGTTGCATATTGTTGGAATTGGTGCGGTAGATGGACTCTTGGTTATAATATCCCAGACCTGTATAGATTTTCATTGTTTCACTACCTCCTGTAAGTGTCAGGTTATGGCGCATTTCAGGAGCGAAATTACGCATGGTAATATCCTGCCAGTCCACGTTAGCATGTCCTTGCGGGTCCTTTCCATTACGGAAAAGTTCCAAATCCTCAAGCGTATATTGTGGTGCACGCCCATCATATTCCAGACCACGGTTCACATAATTTGCAGCTGTGTATGAATCCACTTTATCCTGCAAGTCTGCGGGTTGGCTTAGTGTATAGTTAAAACTATAGTCCACGTTCAGTTTTCCGGTCTTTCCCGTCTTGGTAGTGACCATGACAATACCATTGGCGGCACGGGCACCGTAAACGGCAGTTGCTGAAGCGTCTTTCAGAATAGACATTTGGTCTATATCTTCAGGATTTAGATTCTGGAAGTCACGTTCCTCACAAATGATATTGTCGATAACATAAAGAGGGGTTCCACCACCACGGATGGAGATGGATGCCTTGGCATTAACACCACCGCCGGACTGGGTGACAATCAGACCGGGTGCACGTCCAGCCAAACTCTGCGTAATATTGGGCACAGGAACCTTGGCTATATCATCGGCTTTGACCTGAGATACAGCAGAAGTAGTTTTTCGTTTCGATGTGGTACCGTAACCTACTACCACAACCTCGTCCAAGGTTTTGGAATCTTCTTTGAGAATGACTTTCATGGGTTTTCCGTCCCACACGATTTCTTGGCTTACATACCCTACATAAGTGATGATGATAACATCACCTTTCTTCACACTGGGGATGCTAAAGTCCCCGTCTAATCCACTAATGGTTCCGTTAGTTGTACCTTTGACTACAACTGATGCCCCGATAACGGTTTCACCGTTCTGGTCCGTCACGATACCTGTACATGTGCCGTTCTGCTGTATGACTTGGATTCCTGCAACGGTCGTACCAAGCGCCGTTTGGATATATCCGCTAGGAAGTCCAGATAGAAACAGCATTGCGCTTACTAATTTTAGTGATTTTTTTATTCATAGATTTAACGTTAAAAAATATATTTAAAAAGTTAAAAGCCGTATTTATATTTCACTTTTCTTTTATATAGTGTATTTCTAAATTTAAAGGTTAATGAATTAGCTCTTTTTTTAAAGGTTGTTGGCTTTATTTGTTGCAAATATATAAATAGTAATTCAATTACAAATATATTTTGAATTATTTTTTTATCTACAAAAAAACGTTTGCGATAACAGAGTAGGGTAAAGCCTCCTTTTAATTTTTGATATGCGTCAGTTAAACAGGAGTTATCAATAAGGGGGCCAAGAATAAAATTTAGCAATGTTCAGGACTGTATCTTTCGGCAGTATGCTTTTTACCGACGCGTTTCAGTTCTGTCACGAGCCTTTTTCCAAAGGCCATGAGATTATATCTGTCCTCCAGGGGGTGGATTGTGAAAAAAGTTCCACAACCCTGCCAGCGGGATAGGTACCGCCGGAATGTTCCAGTCCGGCAATGATACTTTCCAAACGGGAGATATCTTTATCCATCCGTTCTTTTAATGCCAGCAAGTGGTGCTTTCTGGAGATATCGAATGTCGTCAGGACGATTTCTGACATGCTTTTGTTCCATTCAGAAGGGAAAATTCGATAGCCTGTGTTGATCTAACGTGCCACCCTTCCATGAATAATCTGGAAATAAAGTGTCCCTTCCCTGCCTTCCACGGAAGAGGGTCTGAATTTGGTTCTGATTGTTGCCATTGTACAGTCATTTTGAATTTGGATTGTCCAGTTGCTTTCTGATTTTCTGTGCCTCCCTGAACAGCCGGTGCGCCAGACTGTCCTTGTAGGCCGCCATTTCATGATTACGGATGCGGTTCCTGACCGAGTCCTCAAAAGCGGTCACCAACCTTTCCACACGTCGGATCTTTTCCTCGTCTCGCTCAATGGTAAAATGCTTCTCAAGGAAGGCGATGTCTGGATCATCCCCCGGCAGACAGATCCTGATGGCTCGGTATTTCAAATCGGCATCCTTCAAAAGCCGGTTCGTGCGATACTGGTTGCAGTTGGTCCAAACGGAAACGATCAGTGCCAAAAACAGTGCTGAAGCTGTCGTTACCACTGCCTTGGATGCGCTTTCCAGACGGTAGGTCACCAGTCTGCGCTCCGGTTCTTTTCTCTGCCGGACCATTTTCTCGTCCAGCTGTTTCATTGCCTCCCATATGGTCCGGCTGTCCTGCCGCAGGCACTCCCTTGTCTTTTCCATTTCCCGGCAAACGTTTCGGCAGACAACGGCCTGCCTTCCGACAACCGAGCGGTATGGCTACGTACCGCTGCTATTTCCGAACTGTTTTTCTCCACTACGGATTGCAGGCGTTCCAGACGGATTTTCAGTTCCGCAATTCCTTCCGGGGAAATGGTCCGGTTTTCAACTGTGGGGCTTGTGCCTTCCACGGGCAGCGCCTCCACTTTCTTCTCGATCCTTTCAAGGCATCCGTAGATGCCTTCCAGATAGTTTTCCTGTTTCATCTTTCAAAGTTTTTTCGTTATACATACTAGTTTACAAACTCCTTCCTTTCCTGCGCTTCTTCTTTTTCCGCAGGCGTTCCGCCTCCTTCTCGTCTTCCATCGGTGCCGCCGACGGCATGAACACGCCGCCCGTACCGGTGACTTCGACCAGGTTATCAATAACAGAACCATGACTTTGTTCATGGTACGGTTGCTTTTGGGAAACGTCATTTTCCAGGGACATGACATGGTTATGCTCCAATGCCGCATCCAGCCTTGACCAGCTGAAACTGCGGTCAATCTCACTTCCCTTGAATGACAGACCGTCCTTTATAAAGCGGATGCCCTGCACTTCATTAGTGCTTCCCTTGTACTTGAATTCCATTTCCACGCCCATTTTTAAGAGCCTATTTTGAAATTCCTTCCATGTATCTGCACTCCTCAAAGCTTCCTTGACCGCACGGTATATCTCGTATTTCACCCTCTCGGAAGCGTGCAGCTTTTCCGTTTTAACGGACTGTTTGCCTTCGGAATAGGTGAGCGAATACTTCTTCTTGAGCATTTTCGTCACCCTCTCGTTGCGCCTGAAATCGTTGCTGTCGGAAATCACCTTCCCGTCGAAGTCCACCCGGTTGAAGACGATGTGGCAGTGCGGGTTGTCCGTCCCGTGATGCCTCACCACGATGAACTGCGTGTTCCG
>ENA-OQBJ01000452-OQBJ01000452.1-human-gut-metagenome-genome-assembly--contig:-NODE-452-length-21828-cov-2.428644_pt1 | contig 21828 bp, 27 predicted proteins | sample MGYA00242743_ERZ504545 | MGnify/ENA primary metagenome ERZ504545 (study PRJEB26092, sample SAMD00036252) | human gut metagenome | host: Homo sapiens | study: EMG produced TPA metagenomics assembly of...
TTCCATTTGGTTGCGGGGACAGGACTTGAACCTGTGACCTTCGGGTTATGAGCCCGACGAGCTACCGACTGCTCCCACCCCGCGATGGATACAGACAAAGTCTGTTTCTATAGTAAAAGTAAGTGATTATTCATTTGGTTGCGGGAACAGGACTTGAACCTGTGACCTTCGGGTTATGAGCCCGACGAGCTACCGACTGCTCCATCCCGCGATATCTGCGAACCGGAATACATAACCCCGGCTGACAAGAAATAATTATAGAGCATCTCACGCGACCTGTCAACACTTTTTTTCAAAAAAAGAAAAGGCAGCAGGAGAAGTTCTCCCGCCGCCTGCCAAGGGCTGATCCTGTTGCACACCATGTGCTTTGACTACGCCATTATTTCTTTGCTGCTTCCTCTTGCGGTCCTGGTACCGTCGCCGGAACTTCTTCAAAGAGGTATGCATAACGGGCCTTGAAATCCTCCGGCGTCATGCGATAGGCATTGGCAAGGCCTGGATCATCAAGATCCTCTTTCTCCATGCGCATCATCGAGCCGCGGGCAATGCGATACTGAACGGATTTGATGTTGACCTTGCGCACGCGGGTCTTGCCCGTAGCCGGATCCTTGATATCCTCGAAGCGCATCGGCACGGCTTCATTGTTCTGGATGGAGATCAGCGCACCGCTGTCGCCGCGCATCAGGAACTTGACGGCGGAATACCCAAGGGAACGCGCATAGTCGATATCATAGGCGATTGGAGCCGAGCAGCGCAGCTCATAACCGATTTCCTTATCGATGATGGAAATCTTGATGCCGATCTTCTTGACTTCGGCAAGGACGGCCTGTTTGAGGATCTCACCAAAGTCAAGCTCGCTGTAGCGGATATGGCCATGCTCATCCATGACGACCTCGCCGAGCTTCTTGAAATCTTCCGGCATGATCTTCTCGATGACACCTTCCGCGATGACTGCCACGCCGTAATTCTTGCCTGTCAGATAACGTTTGACGATGGCACCCGTGATGATATCGACGAGCTGCTGCAAAGGAATCTTTTCCTGCGGGAATTCCTCAGGGATGATCGTGATGGCAGCACCGGCACTGCGGCCCATGCCGAGCGCCAGATGACCAGCCGTGCGGCCCATGGCAATCGTGAAGTACCAGCGATTGTTCGTTGTGCGCGCATCTTCCATGAGGTTCTCGATTTCCGTTGTCGCAAAGGCGCGGGCTGTCTCAAAACCAAAGGTCGGCACACCTTCCGGCAGTGGCAGATCGTTATCGATTGTCTTTGGTACATGAACGACATTGATCGTGCGGCCCATCTTGCGTGCCTCTTCCGAGACAGCTGCCGAGCTGTAAGCCGTATCATCGCCGCCAATCGTCACGAGATGCGTGACGCCGAGTTCCGTCAACGTTTCCACACAGTGCGCAGATCTGATTCTTTCTTCGTCGGATTGAAGCGGGACATCTTGAGGATGCAGCCGCCCGTCATATGGATGTGGCTGATATCCTTCGGTTCGAGACGCACATAATTCTTCTCGCCCCTGGCCAGCGCGAAAAGCCGTCATATATGCCAAGCACATCCCAGCCATGACGCGTTGCCTCATTCGTGATGCCCGAAATAACACTGTTGATGCCAGGAGCCGGGCCACCGCCACAGACGATTGCGATAACTTTCTTGATGCCGATCATGTAAATACCCCCTTGTTGAACTGAATCTAATTCCTTTATTTCGCTCTTTCCTGCCAGATTCCTGCCTGTTTCTTCGTTTTTTATATAATTTTTCGACAACTCTTGCATGAAAAACTGCATCAGCCAAACGCTGATGCAGTCTTTCCTCAATGCCGCCCCATCTTCGAGCGACGGCTCATATTCGTTTTCGTGCCGTGCGGCTTCTGTCGCCGGCTCCGGTCATTGCGCCCCTTGTGCGCGGCGCCCTTGCGGTTCGCGTATTTCGAAAGCGGCTTTTTCTTTTCCTTGTGTTCCTGGCGCTTGGCCCGGATCTCCTTGAGGATCTGCTCCTGCTTCTCTTTATGACGGCGGCCGCGCTCTGAATGCTGCTTCGCGATACGGCCCTTGATGCCAGATTCAATGCGGCGCAGTAAATCGTACTGGCGCGCGTTGACAAACGTCACGGCCTTGCCATGCTCACCGGCACGTCCTGTGCGCCCGATGCGATGGATATAACTCTCCGCATCGTGCGGGATGTCGTAATTGAAGACATGCGTCACACCTTCGATATCGAGGCCGCGCGCCGCGATGTCCGTCGCACAGAGGATCTGCAGTTCAGCCTTGCGGAACCGCTTGAGGACCAGGGCGCGCTGTACCTGGGAAAGATCACCGTGCAACTCATCGACGAGATATCCCCTGGCCGCAAGTGCCATCGTCACCATGTGCGCGCGCTGCTTCGTATGGCAGAACACCATCGCCAGGTACGGCTGATCCTGATTGATGAGTTCGCAAAGCTTATCGATCTTCGTCTCTTCTGTCGTATCGACGATGACCTGCTCGATGGCATCGAGCGTCACATGCTCCGATTTGACGGCAATATTTTCCGGCGTCCGCATATAGCGCAGCGAAAGCGCCCGGATGCGATCCGGCATTGTCGCTGAGAACAGCATGAGCTGCCGGTCCGGCGCCGTCTCCTTCAGCAGGAGTTCCACATCTTCGAGGAATCCCAGGCGCATCATCTCATCAGCCTCGTCCAGCACGACTTTGTTGACCCGCGAGAGGTCGATGGTCCGGCGGCGCAGATGATCCAAGAGACGGCCCGGCGTGCCGATGATGAGCTGCGGATGCCGCCGAAGCTTCTGCTTCTGGCGCTCGATATCCTGTCCGCCGTAGATGACAAGGGAGGAGATGCCCGCCGCTTCACCAACCGACTTGGCAACCTTGGCAATCTGGATGGCCAGCTCGCGCGTAGGCGTCACGACGAGTGCTTGCGCGACAGCTGCCTGTGGCTTGAGTTTCTCGATGATGGGCAGCAGGAACGCCAATGTCTTGCCCGTGCCCGTCTGGGCCTGCACAATGCAGTCGCGCCCGGCCCGCACGGCAGGGATTGCCTGCTCCTGCACCGGCGTAGCCTCGCGGATGCCTGATAATGCAGGACATCAACGAGTTCGCTGCGAATGCCTAAATCCTTGAATGTTGTCATTGCTTCTGATTATCCTTTCGCATTGTTTCCATGCCTCAAGAAGAAAGGACCTCCGTCCCCGTCTCCGTGATGAGGATGGTTTTCTCCCACTGGCAGAAAGCTTCTTGTCTTTCGTGCGGACAGTCCAACCGTCCCCCTTATCGACTACGACCTTGTATGAGCCCTCGTTGATCATCGGCTCGACCGTCAGGATCATGCCCGGCACGAGCAGCATGCCCGTATCCTTCTCTCCCACATGCGGGACGAATGGCTCCATGTGGAAGTCCTTGCCGACGCCATGCCCGCCGAGATCCGTGACTACGGAGTAGCCATTTTCATGGGCGTGCGCTTCGCAGGCCGCGCCGATGTCGCCCAGGAAATGCCAGGGTCTGGCTGCCGCGATGCCGAGTTCCATGCATTCTTTCGTGACACGCACGAGCTTCTCCGCTTCCGGAGAAGCCTTGCCGACAATGTACATGCGCGAAGCATCGGCATAATAGCCGTTCAAGATGGTCGTGATATCGATGTTGAGGATATCCCCTTCCTTGAGGATCGTCTTCTGCGAGGGAATGCCATGGCAGACGACCTCGTTGATGGAAATGCAGACATTCTTCGGATAGCCTTCATAATTGAGGCAGGCCGGGATGCCGCCGCGTTCGCGGATGTAGTCAGCCGCGGCCTGGTCGAGACTCGCCGTATCCACGCCCGGCTTCACAAGCTTCGTCATGAGGTCAAGCGCCCCATCGTTGATGACACCCGCTGCCCGCACTCCGGCAATATCCTTCTCGTTATTGATGATATTCTTCGGCGGGCGCACCTGCCCCTTGAAAATGTCAAACTTCATCTCAGAGATGCGCTCATCAAAATCTGCATGGCATTTCTTGTATTTCTTGCCGCTGCCACACCAGCATAAATCATTCTCATCATGATATGAAAAAACTCCTTCTTCCTTAGAATCGTCCGGCACTTTCGCCGATTCCTAAGTATACGATACGTATCTATTATAGGACGGATTCCTGGATTCGTAAAACAATTTCTTGCGCGCCTATGTTCCTTGACCATAACAGTGCCTTGTTATATACTACTAAACGATATGTAAAATTTCCTACAAGCTTGAACGAAAAGGATGTGTCTGGATGATAGATGGTTGAAACGAATCCTGCTGCTGCTCCTGATCTTCTGTATCGGTATCATCGGGCTTTGCGTGTATCGAATGCATGCAGCCGATCGAGCAGTACCAGTGCTGAACTACCACCAGATCAATGACCGTGATGAAAATTCTCTGACGGTACACACGGATCAATTTGAAGAAGAGATGAAGTACCTCGTCGATAACGGGTACCACACCATCACGCCGGAGGAGATGCTCGACGCTTGGGAAAACGGCACGCCGCTGCCGGACAAGCCTGTAATCTTGACGTTTGACGATGGCTACGTCGACAACTACAAGAACGCCTTCCCCATCCTGCAGAAATACAATCTCAAAGCCACCATCTTCCTGATTTCCGATTTCATGGGCACATATCCCAATTACATGACCTGGGGTGAAGTCGACGAGATGCAGCAGAGCGGGCTCATTGATTTCGAGAGCCATACGCTCTCCCATCCGGAACTCGATAAAATCCCAGCCAGCGAAATCTGGACGCAGCTCTCCGCGTCCAAACAGGCCCTCGAATGGCGCCTTGGCAAGCCATCCACTTCATCGCCTATCCCTGCGGCTCCTATGACCAGGAACTGGAGCGCATGACGAAAGAGGCCGGCTACCGTGCGGCCTTTACGGTTCACTATGGACTTGCTTCGCCAGAGGAAAATCCCTTCATCCTTGACCGCGTCCCATCTTTGGCTGCACGACGCACCAGTTCCTGCGCTTCCGCCTGCGCCTCGAATACGCGCCGATTTTCGCGCCGCTCGATGCTCTGAGCCGCAGCCTGGTCAAGAATGACCATACCTTCCTGGCAAAATTTGTCCCGGCTCCTTGATATCCATACACCATCCACTGATTCACTGAGTCTCTTGCCTCGCAAAGCAGCAAAAAAGAACTCCTGCATGATGCATCATGATGCATTCACGCAGGAGTTCTTTTGCTATGTTCCGTGATACAGCGTTTACTCTTCCACGGTCGCCTTTACCAGCGTCGTGAAGGTGAAATCGTGTCCATCGTAACCGATCTCCACCGTATCGCCTTCCTGTACATCGCCACGGATGATTTTCTTGGAAAGCGCCGTTTCCACTGTATGCACCAGGAGGCGGCGCAGCGGGCGGGCACCGAAATTCGGATCAAAGCCCTGATCAGCAAGAGCTGTCAGTGCCTCATCGGTCCAGTCAAGCGAGATCTTGACCTGACGCTCCAGCGTTCGCCGAGGCTCTTGAGCATGATGGCAGCAATCTTCTTGACCTGCTCCTTTTCGAGAGCCTTGAAGACGATGATGTCATCGACACGGTTGAGGAATTCCGGACGGAAGTAATCCTTGAGGATGCCTTTGACCGCCACTTTCGCTTCTTCATAGCTCTTGTTGAGGATCTCATGCGAACCGAGGTTCGACGTCATGATGATGACTGTATTCTTGAAGTTGACGACACGGCCTTTGCCATCCGTCAGTCGGCCATCGTCGAGGATCTGCAACAGTACATTGAAGACATCGCGATGTGCTTTCTCGATCTCATCGAGCAAGATGACGCTGTACGGACGACGGCGCACGGCTTCCGTAAGCTGGCCGCCTTCATCGTAGCCGACATAGCCCGGAGGCGCGCCGATGAGACGCGATACACTGTGCTTCTCCATGTACTCCGACATATCGATACGGATCATGCTGCGTTCATCATCGAAAAGTGCTTCTGCCAATGTCTTCGCGAGTTCCGTCTTGCCGACGCCCGTCGGGCCGAGGAAGATGAACGAGCCGATTGGACGGTTCGGATCCTTGATGCCCGCACGGGCACGCAGGATGGCTTCGCTGACGGCCTTGACGGCTTCATCCTGACCGACGACACGGTCATGCAGTACATCTTCAAGATGCAGCAGCTTCTCGCGTTCGCCCGTCAACATCTTCGTTACGGGGATGCCCGTCCAGCGGCTGACGACTTTCGCGATATCCTCTTCGCCGACCTCCTCCTTGAGCAGACGGTCATCCTTGGATTTGGCCGCGATGATTGCTTCCTCTTCCTTGAGTTTCTTCTGGAGTTCCGGCAGTTTGCCGTACTTGAGTTCCGACATGCGATTGAGGTCGTACGCACGCTCGGCAGCTTCCATCTCGCTGTTCACGCCGTCAATCTCCTTCTTGATGGCACGGACGCGCAGGATGGCGTTCTTCTCCGTCTCCCACTGCTGCTTGAGTTCGGCTTCCTGCTGCTGCAGAGCCGTTTTCTCCTTCGTGATGCGGGTGAGTTTCTGCTGCGAAGCTTCATCCGTTTCTTTCTTGAGTGCCTGCTCTTCGATTTCCAGCTGCATGATCTTGCGGCGGATCTCATCGAGCGGCGCCGGCATGGATTCAATCTCCGTACGCAGTTTGGCGGCAGCCTCATCCACGAGGTCGATGGCCTTATCCGGCAGGAAACGGTCGGAAATGTACCGGTCGGAAAGCGTGGCGGCTGCCACGAGTGCTGCATCACGGATACGCACACCATGATGGACTTCGTAGCGTTCCTTGAGGCCACGCAGGATGGAAATCGTATCCTCTACGCTCGGCTCACCGACCATGACTGGCTGGAAGCGGCGCTCAAGCGCCGTATCCTTCTCGATGTATTTGCGATACTCATTGAGCGTCGTTGCACCAATGCAGCGCAATTCGCCACGGGCCAGCATCGGTTTCAGCAGGTTGCCGGCGTCCATGGCGCCTTCCGAAGCACCGGCACCGACGACCGTATGCAGCTCATCGATGAAGAGCAAGATCTGCCCTTCCGATTTGGCAATCTCATTGAGAACATTCTTCAAGCGTTCCTCGAATTCACCGCGGTATTTCGCACCGGCAATCAAAGAACCCATATCGAGAGAGAACAGCGTCTTGTTCTTCAGGGATTCCGGCACATCGCCAGCCACAATGCGGCGCGCAAGTCCTTCGACGATAGCGTCTTGCCGACGCCCGGTTCACCGATGAGTACCGGGTTATTCTTCGTCCGGCGGGAAAGGATCTCGATGGTGCGACGGATCTCCTCATCACGGCCGATGACCGGGTCAAGCTTGCCGGCACGTGCCGCAGCTGTCAGGTCGCGTCCGAACTTCTCTAAGGACTTGTACCCTTCTTCCGGGTTGTCCGTCGTGACATTCTGTTTGCGGTTCTTCTTGATGGAAGCCTGGATGGCCGATTTCGTCAGATGGAACTGGCGGCAGATATCCTGCACCTCGCTGCTGCCATCCGTCACGAGAGCCAGCAGCAGATGTTCCGTCGAAACGTAATCATCTTTCATGGATTTGGCATATTCCTCGGCACGACCGAGTACACGGACATATCCATGCCCATGCCGAGACGATCCGTTCCCTTGACACTCGGGATTTTCGCGAGTTCCTGCTCGAGTCTTGCCTTGAGCATCGGCAAATCTGCCTGGCATTCTTCAAAGATGGTCGCCAGCAGTCCCTCTGGTTCTTTCGCCAGCGCCAGGAGTACATGCGCTGACGTGATCTCCTGATGATATTTCATTGCCGCGATCTGCTGAGCGGATTGCAGGGCCGCCAGCGTCTTCGCTGTATATTTTTCTTGTCCCATAATCGTATCCTCCATAATCGCTCTATCTTGATTTACTGATTCTTGTGGAGCAGCTCTTTGCTGTTCCTGAATCTTATTATAGCGCAATAAGTCAAAGTCAAATACTTTTTCGACTTTTTGACTTATTTTTTTCGAAATTCTTAGAGGGAAATTTCTTGGCAAAGGGATCAGGATCTTCGCCAGATGGACACCATTTCTTCCGCTGCTCTCCCAGGATCCTCGGCCCCGGCCACAGCACTGACCACAAAGAAGCCTTCTACGCCCGTCGCCTTGAGCGCCGGCAGGTCACGAGCTTGACACCGCCGCCCACGACAACCGGCACCGGGCTGATGCGGTGGAGTTCCGTGAGTTCCTCGAAGCTTCGCGTGATGATGCGCCCATCGGCCCCGCGTCCACAGTCGCGCTTTGTCGGCGTCTCATGCAGAGGCCCTGCACCAAAATAATCGATATCGGAGGTATCCGTATGGCGGACGTAATCGAGGAGTTCATTCGTACGAGCCGACAAGCCGATCACAGCCTCTTCTCCCAGATATTTGCGGCAGATGGCTACGGGGACATCACTCTGCCCCACGTGGATGCCATCGACCTTGATGCCCTGCTCGCGTGCAGCCAGCACGACATCGAGCCGGTCATCGACGAGCAGCACCACCTCGTCCTGCTTCTGGAGTGCCTGCAGCACCTCAGCTGTCTCCTGGCAAAGGCGGATAAGCTCTCGCGCGGAAGCGTCTTAGAGCGGAGCTGCACACAGGAAAAGCCCTGCTGTACCGCGGCACGGATAACTTCAGGCACCGGCGCCCCAGTGTATTCTCCGGCCCAACGACAAAATACGCCGATATATCCAAACGTTCACGCATATTCATTCTGCATCGTTCCCTTCCTTCTTGTTTTCCTGATTTTCCTGTTCCTGCTCGTGAGCGGCCTGCGATAAAGCGATTTTCTGCTCCATGCGTTCAAGTTTGCCATGCATCATATCCTGATAACCCGGACGGATATCCGCCTTGAGGACAACTTCCGTGCGGATGCCCCGTTCAGCCAGTACCATCGTAGCCTTCTTCACGACAGCCATCACCGCATCCCATTCACCTTCGATTTCCGTGAACATCGAATTCGTACGGTTCGGCAGACCCGATTCCCGGATGACCTGCACGACTTCGCCGACATACGACGACATTTCTGCACCCGTGCCGCACGGTGCAATGGCGACTGCAACCAACGTATTCATAAAAACGCCCCCTGTCTCATACAATATGGAACGGATTGCCCGCGATCTCTTCCGGTGCCGCCTGGTAGAGTGCATCGAGGAAATAGGCCGCAAAAGTTCCCGGTCCGCCGGCACGCCCGTGCCGCTTCCCTGCCTGCCGTATTGAATGCCTGCACTGCTGTCAGCGCCGCGAAAAACGGTGTGGCAACCGCAGCATAGACGGCGGTAACGCCCCCCAGCGCACAGCCGGAACCTGTAACTTTCGTGAAAAGTTCGGAACCGCCCTCACTCATGACCGTCGTATGCCCATCCGTCACGAGATCTGCAGGTCCCGATACAGCCACCGCACCATTCGTGAAGCGTGCGAGAGATTCTGCCGCCAGGCGGGCTTCGCGCACGCTGTCCGTTGCATCGACACCGCGCACACCATCGGCTGCCATGCCGGAATCGAGCTGCCAGAGGTTGGCGAGCGCAATGATTTCTGAGGCATTGCCGCGAACGACGGCTGGCGGCTCCTTGCGGAAAGAAAGCAGGAGTTCCCGCCGCATGCCGCCGAGTCCGATGCCGACGGGATCGAGTACCCAGGGATGGTCATGGTCCGCCAGGCTGTGTACCGTCAACGGCAAGGTTTTCTCGTAAATGGGCAAGAGGGTTCCCATATTGATGTACATGGCACTGCCGAGTGCCGCCATGCCCGCCCCCTCATCCGGCAGATAGACCATGGCTGCCGAGCCGCCGGCTGCCAGCTGGGCATTTGCCACAAAATTGATGGTCACCGAATTCGTAATAGACGGCACGAGCGGCGTCGTATCCTTGGCCTTGCGCACCGCCCCCAAGATTCCCTGTTTGATTTCTTCCAGTTCCATAGCCATCACCATTTCCTTTCTGAGTCCTTTGGCAAGGATTCCCACCGATTATTACGGGCAAGATGCAAAAATGTCCATCCCCAGCAAAAGAGCCCGCCTGCCGGCGAGCTCTAAATCGCTTTGCTCCCTTCGCGAGTATTGACTCCACAGGTTCCAAGGGTCAGGCACAGCCTTCTCAACACCATTGTGTTCCCCCGCAAATGACCGGTATGCACTTTTACTTCGCAACATCATGCTTGCCTGCTGGCGCCGTGTTCAATACGCCAGGACCAGCCTTGATATCCCGGGCATTGGCCAGGACTTCAGCCGGGACCTGCACATCCTCCAGCTCATTGAAATCGCGGCCCTTGAGGCTCAGTTCCACCGTACTCTCCGACAAAACCTTGCGGTACTTATCCTTATCCTCACGCGACATGTCGCTGCGTTTCAGATAGATGAGTCCCGCCTTGCGGACTGGCTCTGTCAGATTGGCATGGAAATCCGTCAGGGTCTTCTTCTCCTCATCAATGGTCACCGTATACGTGAAATCCGGCACACTCCTGAGGATGGAGTCCAACGTCTTCTGCCACTCAGGATCAGAAAGGCGCGGATGCTCATTCTCCAGATAGAGCCTGCCAGAGCCTTGCCATCCACGGTCACGAGATACGTCTGCGCCGCGCCATCCTTCACGCCGAACTGCACGTCCTTGGCAAAATCCATGAAGCGTTGTGGAACGCCGCCGCCCAGAACTCATTGACCTTCTTGTCGTGCGGCTGGCGCGCCGTTACAGATTTCTCCCATTCGCCATGTCCCAGGCGGCAATAGAAAGCCGTAGCCTGCTCCGTCTCACGGATGTAGTAGGCAAGATCACGCTGGAATTCCGGCGCACCAGGCAGGGCAAAACCAAATGCCATCTCCCCCTTGGCTCGCGTATAAGGTTCCAGGATAAACGAGATATCGCTTTCAAGATTGGCACTGCCCAGTGGTGTCGTCACCACCAGGGATGATTCGTACGTGCCATTCTTGACCTCAGCCAATTGATCAAAAGCCTTATCCAGCGAAGCCCTGGCATCAAGCGGCACGGCGGATTCAGCAGGAGCCGCCGCCGTATTTTCAGCCGACACCACAGGGACGGCAACTGCAGGTGCATGGAAGCCTCTCCATAAGGAACCAGCCACAGGGACAGGATCAGCAGGACACTGGCCGCTCCCTTTTTCTTGGACATCATAAGGCATCTTCCTCCTCCCGATTCCAGTCAGCAGCCATCCAGGCAAACAGGCAAACAGGCAGCAGCTGGAATATTCTTCCCGCATCACGGGATGTTTCCTTATCTTATTCCCCGATACCAGGCAAAAATCCTGCTTGATGCACAGGATTTCTCAAAGAAACTGGGATAACGGCCAGGAAGTGCTAAAAAAGTGCTTAGATGTTCAAGAAAGATGTGCGAGGAAGTTCTGCATCATGGTCTTGCCGCTCGGTGTCAGGATGGATTCCGGATGGAACTGGATTCCTTCGATATCCTTTTCCTTATGGCGTACGCCCATGATCGTGCCATCGCGAAGTTCACTCGTAACCTCCAGGCAAGATGGCAGTGTCGCCCGGTCGATGATCAGGGAATGATAGCGGCCGACTTCGATATCCTGAGGCAGGCCGGCATAGAGTCCCCTGCCATTGTGATGCAGCGGCGAAACCTTGCATGGATGATCTCGCCGGCACGCACGACCCTGCCGCCAAAGACCTCACCGATGGCCTGATGGCCGAGGCAGATACCGAGGATCGGCACCTCGCCGCCGAGTTCACGGATCACATCTTCGCTGATGCCGGCATCCTTCGGCACACCGGGGCCCGGCGAAATAACAATCCCTTCGTACCCGCGCTGCCGGATTTCCGCCACCGTCGTCTTGTCGTGACGGATGACCTCAACCTCAGCACCGAGTTCCGACAAAAGCTGATACACATTGTACGTAAATGAGTCATAATTATCTAAAAGCAACAACATCGTTTTCCACCTCCTCGACGACCTCGAACAAGGCCTTGGATTTCTGCAGGATTTCCTGGTATTCCTTCTCCGGCACAGAATCTGCGACAATGCCGGCACCCGACTGGATGACAGCCGTATCATCATTTTCGATGCGCATCGTGCGCAGCGTGATGCACATATCCATATTGCCGCAGAAATCCATATAGCCGACCGTCCCCGAATACGAATTGCGCGGCACCGGCTCCAGCTCATGGATGATCTCCATGGCACGGAGCTTCGGCGCCCCGCTGACCGTACCGGCCGGGAACGTTGCCTTGAGGACGTCCATCGGCGTATAGCCTTTCTTGAGCCTGCCGACGACTTCCGATACCATATGCATGACGTGACTGAAATACTCCACCTGGCGAAGCTTCGTCACACGCACGCTGCCTGGCTCGCTGATGCGGCCGATGTCGTTGCGCGCGAGGTCAACGAGCATCGAGTGTTCCGCACACTCCTTGATATCTTTCTGCAGGCCCTCCGCCAATGTCTTGTCCTCCTGCGGATCCCTGCCGCGGCGGCGCGTGCCGGCAATCGGGTACGTATAAACGGTGTCGCCCGACACCTTGACCAGCATCTCCGGTGAAGCACCGACAAGCTTCACACGGCCGAAATTGAAATAGAACATGTACGGCGAAGGATTGACCTGACGCAGCCGCCGATAGAAGTCAAAGCAGGGCTTCGTGATTTTCTCGCGGAACTGGCGTGACGGCACGACCTGGAAGATATCCCCGGCAAAGATATGCTCCTTGGCTTTGCGGATGGCAGTGAGGAAATCTTCCGGTGCCTTGCCGAATTTCTTGAGGAAATCGACCGTATCCTGGCGCTTCACTGCTTTCTTTTCCTGACGCGGCAATGGTGCCGACAGCGTTTCTTCCAGCGCCGCGATCTTTGCTGCCACGCATCGTACGCCTCGTCGATGTCGCGTCCATCCACATCCGCAAGGCAGATGAGCTTGGCACGGTTGCGCAGCGCATCGTAGACGACGAGTACACGACAGATCATGAACTGCCCCAAAAGTTCCTCCTCGCCAAGCTCCATGCCACGCACACGGTCAAAGGTCGCAACGATATCGTAATTGAGGTACCCGACCATGCCGCCATTGGCGAGCGGCAGCGACGGATCCTCGACGGCGGGGCGGAAGTTCTTCATATACGCCTTGATGGTATCGACAGGTGCGCCGTCGATACATTTCATCAAGTCATTCTCCTTGATCATCAGCTTGTTGCGAAAGACCTGCAGCCTGGCAAACGGCTCCGCTCCGATGAACGAATAGCGTCCGAACTGCTGATGTGTCGTATCGACGGATTCCAAGATAAAGCCTTTCTTCTCGCCGACGAGTTTGTAATAAACGGATACCGGCGTATCCATATCCATATTGATTTCCTTGGTGACGGCGATGAGATTCGTCTCCGCCGCGAGTTTACGGAACGCCTCCCGCGATGGTTTCAGCTCCATGATGAGTCCTCCCTTTCCTCTCAAGCCTTGCGGCATATGCCTTGTCGAGGGCCTCACGCATCTCGCGGATGAGCTGCACGGCTTCCTCCAGCTTGCCATCGAGCAGCCGTTTGACGACAGCACTGCCGACAATCACGGCATCACTATGGCAGCCGCCTCAACGGCAGCCGTCGGCGAACCGATGCCAAAGCCCACCGCCAGCGGCGTATCCGTGAACTGACGTGCCTCCTCACAGACTCTGCCGATTGTCGAGTAGTCAATCTTCTTGACGCCCGTGACGCCATTGTTGGAAACGCAGTAAATGAAGCCCGTTGCTCCTTGGCAGGTCTCGACCATGCGTGCCGCCGTCGTCCCCGGCGTGATGAACTCCGCCAGGTGGAAATCATGCGCCGCACAGATCCTGCGCATCTCGCCCGACTCTTCGTGCGGCACATCGGGAACAATGACGCCATCCATGCCGACAGCCTTGAAATCCGTGACGAATCTCTCAAAACCATAGTGATACATATTGTTGATGTAACCCATGCCGATCAGGGGGATATCCGAGAAGCTGCGGATTTTCCGGACAATCTCCAGCTCTTTTTGGAGTGTCATGCCATTCTTGAGTGCCACGACCGAAGCCGTCTGGATGACCGGACCATCAGCCATCGGGTCGGAGAATGGCAGGCCGAGTTCAATGACATCAGCACCAGCAGCTTCTGCCTGCTTCACGGCCTCGATGGTCGTTTCAACATCCGGCGCACCAGCGTGATATAGATGAAGATTCCTTTTTTGCCGGCTGCTTTGAGCGCGGCCATTTTTTATCCAAACGCGTACTCATCACTCAATCTCCTCCCCGAGAACCTTTGCTACCATCTGTACGTCCTTGTCGCCGCGTCCCGAAAGTGTGACGACGACCGTCTCATCCGGCTCGTCGTCGGCATCAGTTTCTCGAGATAAGCAAGTGCATGCGAACTCTCCATCGCCGGGATGATGCCCTCGACCCTGGAGAGACGCTGGAACGCATCGAGAGCCTCCTGATCCGTGACGGATACGTACTTGACGATGCCGGCATCCTTATAATAGGAATGTTCTGGTCCGACACCCGGATAATCGAGGCCCGCCGAGATAGAATATGCCTCAACGACCTGGCCGTCCGGATCCTGCAGCAGATAACTGAACGCGCCGTGCAGGATGCCAGGTTCACCGGCTCCAGAAAGTGTCTTGGCATTATCGGTCGGGGCTTCTCCGCGCCCACCGGCTTCGACACCGAATTTCTTGACCACCGGGTCATTGCGGAAATCGTAGAACGTGCCGATGGCATTACTGCCGCCGCCAACACAGGCAATGAGATAGTTGGGCAGGCACCGATCTTCTCCATCATCTGTGCGCGGATTTCCTCGCCGATGACCTTCTGGAAGTCGCGTACAATGGTCGGATATGGATGAGGCCGACAGCGGAGCCGATGATGTAATGCGTATCGGTGATATTCGTTGCCCAGTAGCGGATGGCCTCACTCGTCGCATCCTTGAGTGTCCCTGTGCCCGAGGAAACCGGTATGACCTTGGCGCCGAGCAGTTTCATGCGGAAAACGTTGAGCTTCTGGCGCTCCACATCGAGCGCCCCCATGAAGACATGGCATTCCATGCCAAACAGGGCAGCAACCGTCGCTGACGCCACGCCGTGCTGACCGGCGCCCGTCTCCGCGACGATGCGCTTCTTGCCCATGCGCTTCGCGAGCAGGGCCTGGCCGAGTGCGTTGTTGATCTTGTGCGCACCGGTATGCAGGAGATCCTCACGCTTCAGGAAAATCTTGGCACGTCCGTAATGCTTCGTGAGCTTCTCAGCATAATAGAGATTCGTCGGACGTCCAGCATATTCACGCAGATAGGTCTTGAATTCCTCCTGGAATTCCGGGTCATCCTTGTATCTTGCGTAAGCCGCCTCCAGTTCATTGAGTGCCGGCATCACGATTTCCGGGACATACTGTCCGCCATAAGCACCAAATCTGCCTTCGTATTCATATCTATCTTCCTTTCTTGTCTTCCATGCTCCATACGCTCTGCAGCCATTGCCGTCAGGCCTCATCGGCCGGCAGCTGAGCCTGACCCCAGCAAAAGCTCGGGTCTGGGCAGCCACATCATCGGCACGCACCAGTCCTTCGCCAACGAGGATGCCCTGGCAGCCCGCATCGGCCAGTCGCTGTGCATCCGCCTGCGTGAAGATGCCACTCTCACTGATGAGCGTCCGCTGGCGGTCCGCATACGGCAGGAGTTCCATCGTCTGATCGATCGACGTCGTGAAGCTCACGAGATTGCGGTTATTGATGCCGATGAACTCGGCCGGCGTCGCGAGAGCTGCCTCCATGTCCCGGCGGTCATGGACCTCGACGAGTGCATCCATGCCCAGGCTCCAGGTCGTATAGAGGAAGGACTTGAGCTGCTCCGGCGTCAAGATCCGCGCGATGAGCAGGACTGCATCGGCTCCGAGCATCCTGGCCTCATAGATCTGGTACGGATCGATGATGAAATCCTTCCGCAAGAGCGGCAGCTTCACCTCACTGCGTACCTTGCAAAAATCCTCATTGCAGCCGAGGAAATGCGGATCCGTATGAACGGAGAGCATCGCTGCGCCATTATCTTCATAGATGTGTGCGAGTTCCTCCACCGTATACCTCCGGCACAGGCGGCCCTTGGCGGGGCTCTGCAACTTGCACTCCGCAATGAGATTCCAGGGTTTCTCCTTGAACGCCTGTGCCATGCGGAAAGATGCCGCTGCAGCTCCCGCTTCACCTCAGCAAGCGGCATTTCCTTTTGGGCTGCTGCCACAATCCCACGCTTCTTCTCTACAATCTCTGCCAATATATCCCGCACCATCAATGCCTCCTGTTCCATGCTGCGACCTTCTGCATGAAGGACTGTATCTTCTCAACGGATTTTTCCTTATGGACCTCAAGACTGCCCGAAACATCCACTCCATACGGCTGGAAAATCCCTGCCGCTTCCATCACATTCGCCTCACTGATGCCACCGGCAATCAGGACGGGCTTCGTCACCGCATGGATCTCTGCAGCAGCCCTCTGCCAGTCAAAGGATTCACCAGTACCGCCCGCCTGCCCCGGCCGATAGGCATCCACGAGGATGAAGTCGGCAGGGAACGCATTGGCTGCCGCCGCAGAAAAGCCGTCGCCATACCGATACGCCTTGATGACAGGACGGTTCAGCCGCCTGGCATACGCGGCATCCTCATGACCGTGCAGCTGGATGTAATCGAGCCTGGCCAGCTCTGCAATCTCGCAGACCCGCTGCGGGGCTTCATCGACAAAGACCCCGACTTTCCGGGCCCGTTGGATTCCCCGCCCAAGGGCTGCAGCTTCCGACGGCGCCACGAAACGGTGACTGCCCGGCCAGAAAATGAAGCCGATGAAATCCGCTCCCGCCACATCCGCAGCCCGCACTGCCTCTTTTGTCTTCATGCCGCATAATTTTGCTCGAAGCATCCTGTCATCTCCTCATCCTGTCACATGTACTGGCATAATAAAAACCCCGCCGGATAGATGCATCATCTATCCGACGGGGCGAATATCCTCTTCGCGGTGCCACCCGAATTGAACAGCAACATCGCTGCCCATCTCCTCCGGTACGGGAACCAGTCCGATACCGTAGCCCGATAACGGGGCGACCGTCCCAGCCTACTGCCAAAGGGTTCGGTGGGCTCTCGCAGGACCATTTACAGAGCATATCGCGCCGGACCTTGCACCAACCGCCGGCTCGCTGAAGGGATAGAGGCTATGCTACTATTTCCTGTTCGATGATTTAAGCTGTAACACTGTTAACTTGTTCGATGGGTCTTATAATACACGTATCTTTTTCCCTTGTCAAGGATTATTCACAAAAATATCCGGTATCATCGCTCATAGGACCCATAAATTGCTCATTGCCATTCATGGGATGCATCCCTCTGTCTCTTCTATGAGGACGCAAGGCCGTTTTCTCTATGCCAAGCTGCTGCGCAACGTCCTCCCAGCGATTGTTGATTTTCTTGTAGGACAAGACATCCTTGATGTCTTTATCTGCCGCTTTCGCCAGACGGGCAGCCATCTCGATATCCTGTGGCTGGTACCCATCCTTCAGGAGCGACAGCACCGTGTCCTTGTCGATATCCCCACGCTGGCAGAGATGCTGTGCCATCATATCATCGCGTGCTTCACGCACCTGTTCGCGGCTGATGCCAAGCTGATTGCCGACAGCGCGCCAGGTATTGCTGTCGGTCTTCATGCTGAGGACATCGTCAAAAGACTTGCCGCTGAGCTTGGCCAGCATGGCAGCCTGACCGATATCACGGAAATCCTTCTGATCCTCAAGAGCCGACTGGACCTGGGTCTCATCGACACCGAACTGCTCGGCAATGTGTTTTGCCAGATCCTTGGCATTCATCTGCGGCGCTGTACGCCACGCGGCCCTCTGGACTCTGCAGCAGCTGCCGTCGCCGTGGTATTCACCTGCGTCGACAGAAGGCCGATACCACCCACCGTCAGGACGCTCCCGCCAGTACTCCTACCATCATTTTTTTCGTGAATGAAGTCATGATTTTCATCGCCTTTCACCTAATATAAATCAATCCGCCCGGTAAATCCCTGCAACTCCTTCTCTATGCTCTCAGTATAAAGAGGCGGCTTTAGCCTGCCTTTAGCTGCGCGTTAAAAATAGATTGAATTTCCTTACAGGCAATTTTCAAAAAAACAAGGAAAAAGTCGTGACAATGTCGTATAATAATAAATACAGGTTATTATAGAAAGAGGTGAATAAGATGACTGAACAGGATATCGAGAAACTCGTCCAGGATAAGCTCAGCGAGGCTTACAAAGAAAACGAGCCGCCGAAGAAGTTCTTCCTCACGGAAAACGGCCGCGGCGTCGTCGATGGCGGTGACATGTACAACGCTGTCGTAGAGGACGTACTCCGCATCGTGCAGAAAGCCATGACGGAGACGCTCAAGGAAGCGCTGAAAAAATAAGCTCGTAATAAAATCCGGCAGGGAATTCCCCCGCCGGATTTTTTATTGCCATGCTGGTGGCTGTTCAGCCCAGATGATCTTCATGAGCTTCGGATACGACTCCTCCAAATGATGCAATATGACATCGAACATCGTATAGATCATATCGCCATCCACAGCATCGTCCTTGTAGAGCAGGCATGTATCGAGTACGAGATTGCCTTCGTCATCAAGATAGTACTTGAAAGACTTGTATTTCTTGTTGTAACCATTGATGAACGCCAGGAGTTCTTCCTGCGTCTCCTCCTGCACAGCCTTGGGTGCCACGAGGAAACGGATGATCCCGTAGATACTCGTATCGAGGATCACGGCCACGGGCAGGCGCGCACCATGGACATCGGCGAATGAACGGAACACCACCGTCTGGAACTCGTCGTCTGGGATTTCCTCGCTCTGAAAGGCGCGCAGGCCCTTCACGTCAAGGTATTTACGGAATGCTTCTGCTTTTGGATTCATGGTATTCCTTCCTTTCTTCACACATCTTTCACACATATCAGTCTTCCACATCGATCTCCGAAGGATCCGCCTGCTGCGGATGCCAGGACAGGAGGTCCGAAGCATCGAGCAGATTGTAGCGCTCATGGTACGACAGGGCCGGATGGTAATACGTCCCGTAGAAATCATATGGCTCGTGATCCGTATTCATCCGCAGCCAGTCCGTCTGCGTGTAGCGCTCGCTATAAACATGGTAGTGATCCTGCAGGTTGAGCAGATGGCCGTTGCTGAACTGCGTGCGTCCCTGATCATAGAAGCGCAGGTACGCCCAGCGTGGCGACGGCGCATTGCTGAGCCACTCGTTCAGATGATCCTGCGGACGATTCTTGTTGACATCGTTCCAGTAAGCACTGGAAACCGCCGGATCGTAAACGGGCGCCGTGCCGAACACATCGGTTGTCATCGTGCCGTTGCTGAACCGTGCCTTGTTGAGGACGTAAAGCTTATCGATGAAGAGCTTGCCCTGGTTGACGGTGATATCGCCGTTTTCCAGCCAGAGATGCGCGAAGCGCACACCGCTGCCGTTGTTCGTGCGGAGGTTGCCGATATGCAACGTCTTGAGTGGTACATCGTCGCCGACGCCATTCGGCGTAATCGTCAGTAGCCGTCGGCATCCTCGCGCTGCAGGATATCCTCGATGCCGATATCCGCGCCCGAGACCGCGATTTGCGTACCGGCCGTGATATGCTCGACATCCATGCTTTCTCCGGATTGCGGACAAACATCGCCACGAGGTCGCCATCGACGTTGTCAAGGTAAAGACTACCGTTCTTGAGTTCAATCGCAGCCTCCTTCTTGCGTAGATGCCATAGAGGTCGACATCGCCGACGCCTTCATGCTTGATCGTGACATTGCCATTCGTCGCATTGAGGAACCCGCGATCCTCATAGCTCTGGCGGTGCGTATCCTTGATATCGCCCGTACCCGTAACCTGCAGCAGGACATTGCCTGCATCGGCGAACAGATGGATATCCTCCCCCCGATGCTCATCGCTGCCGGCAAGCAGGATATCGCCGTCATGGGTTTTCAGCGTCGCATCCCGGCCGGCCCTGACATCCTTGTGCAGGGTAATCGTACCAGCCTGAACGGCATCGGCCAGGAGATCCTGTCCGGCGTTGACGAGGCCAGCAAAGGTGATATTGCCCTTATTCTTTGTCTGAGCCGTGAGATTCCTGCCGCTTTCTGCCTGGCCGTCAAAGGCAATATCGCCGACGGTCGTCTCAGCTGCAAGATCCGTGCCGCTCTTGACCTGGCCTTTGAAAACGATATTACCCGTTTCCGTCCTGGCCGCAAGCTCTGCACCACTTTCAGCCTTACCAGCGAACGTGATGTCACCGGCATCCGTCTTGGCCTGCAGCCTGCCTGCTTCCGCCATGGCATCCCCGGTAAAGAGGATATTCCCCGTCTTGCTGGCCACTGCCTCGATATCTTGCGCTGCCTTCGTCGTGCCACCAACTTCAATGTTGCCGTTTTCCGTCATCATCTGGATGTCAGCCGACGAATCGACATTGCCTGTCACCTGGATATCCCCCTTATTATCAACAACCTGGCTATCCGTTGCCAGAAGCACCGTGTTGCCATGCTGCGACTGCAGGGAACCGTTGAGGAAAACATTGCCTTCCACCGCCTTGGCCGTAACGGAGGTGCCGCCTGTCACATCGCCGCCGATGGTCACGTTGCCGTTGGTGGCAGCCACTTTCACTTTCTTGCCGCCAGTCAGGCTGCCGTTGTCGATGGAAACACTGCCGTTGTCGGACTGGACGGTGGCGTCATTGCCGGCGTCCAGTTTCCCTTTCACCAGCACATTGCCGCTGCCCGTCTTCACGATAGCGTTACCCGTCTTCGCTTCCACCTGCCCGTCGATGGTCACATCACCGGACTTGGTTTCAGCTACGGCGTCGCCGCTTTCCGTAGCCCTCAGGCTGCCGTCGATGGCAATGCTGCCAGTTTCCGCTGCCTGGGCCAGTGCGCCCTGTTTTCCTTCCACCGCACCATGGACGGTGATGGTCCCTGGGCCGTCATCAGAGCCACCTGGTGCCGGCTTTCACCATACCTTTCTGATCTTCACTGCCGATGGTAATACTGCCATTCTTGTTCCGGATGGTTGCAGCCGTACCGCTCTGGACATCGCCCGTTACGACAAGAGCGCCGTCCTGCTGGTTGTCCATGGTGATGCTGCTGCCCGCCGTGGCATTGCCGTTCTGACGGAGACCCTTCTGGGCTGTCAGTTCGATGGAACCGTCGGTGGCGGTCAGGCCGCCGCCGTTGGTCAGCGTCGTACCGGCGTCCATGGTGAGATCCTGACCGGCCGTTACGGCCTTGTCGTTGGTCATGGATTGACCAGAAGTCAGTCCCACACTCTGGCCGCCCATCACGGCACCCTGGTTACGCAGGTCTGTCTTGGCGTCCATGGTCACGTCCCACCTTGGCTTCCACATTGCCTTGGTTGGCCATGCTGCCTCCGGATTCAGTCCCACACTCTGGCTGGCCGTTACCGCACCCTGGTTACCCAAGTCGGTCTTTGTGTCCATGGTCACATCGCCGCCTTTGGCTTCCACATCGCCTTTGTTGGTGATGCTGCTGGCAGCGGAGGTCATGGTCACAGAGGTACCTGCCTGTACTGCGCCCTGGTTGAGGAGTTCCTTCTGGCTGTCAGTTCGATGGACCGTTGGTAGCGGTCAGGCCGCCGTTGGTCAGCATCATGCCGGCTTTCATCTTCAGGTTCCGTCCAGCGGTCACTGCCTGTTCGTTGGCCATGGATTGACCGGAAGTCAGTCCCACATCCTGCTGGCTTTCACCACGCCCTGGTTGTGCAGGTCAGTCTTTGCGTCCATGGTCACATCGCCGCCTTTGGCTTCCACATCGCCTTTATTGGTGATGCTGCTGGCAGCGGAGGTCATGGTCACAGAGGTACCTGCCTGTACTGCGCCCTGGTTGAGGAATTCCTTCTGGGCTGTCAGTTCG
>ENA-OQBJ01000453-OQBJ01000453.1-human-gut-metagenome-genome-assembly--contig:-NODE-453-length-21738-cov-3.504836_pt1 | contig 21738 bp, 21 predicted proteins | sample MGYA00242743_ERZ504545 | MGnify/ENA primary metagenome ERZ504545 (study PRJEB26092, sample SAMD00036252) | human gut metagenome | host: Homo sapiens | study: EMG produced TPA metagenomics assembly of...
AAGCATCTACGGCATATTGTACCACCAGAAAGCATGGACACAGGGAAAAATAAATCATACTCTATGAAAAATGAGAAACCGATGGTTCTATAACGAAAAAGAGGATGCATCATTTTGACACATCCTCGATTTATACATGTGTAGGCTTTATTTGAAAAAACACAAGGGGAGGAACTGAAAAACGTTTTTGTATGTTTTAGGTTTCTCCTTGCAGAACCGTATGTTTCCTTACGCGAAACGTAGGTTTCTCTCGGCAAAACCGTACGTTTCACGTAAGGGAAACATAAAAAAGGAAAGTGTATATAGCTATCTTTACACAGTGAAGTCTCTATCTATTTTGCATGGTAGACCACTTTATTCGTTTTTAAGCAACTATAAGAACGATTATGGTATTTATGTTACAAAGATTCTTCCATGCTCATGATTTATGGTATGTAGAGAATGCATTCTTTGTGAATATAAGCAAAAGAATCGCTCAAATTCTTTTGCTTTTTTGATGCATTTTATGTGATGTATTTGGACCTTCTCAGATTCTGGATGAATGCAGATTCGGATCCGACTTACTTTCCTATCCGATGATAAGAACTAACGGTACAATCTTCTCTTCTTTTTATTCCATGTTAAACTCAATGTACAGTTTTCCATAAACCACATAACCGGAATAGCTGAACTGGAGTGTTTCATCTACTTGCTGAGTACCTGCAAACGTTAGACGTATAGATTCGCCTTCTGTTTCCTGGATTAACGTAAATGCTTTGATTTCGATGGATGCATATCCCTCAAAGAAATTGTTCAATACCATGTTTCCGCTCTGCAAGTTCTTGGTATGAAAGGTAACTGAAGCCTTTTCGGACACCTTCTCCCCATTAATGGTTGCCGACAAGTGACAGGTATCGTTGGTAGGCGTATAATTTCCATCTAGATAACTTGTCAGTTCAAAACCTTTGTCCGGCGTATCGTCGCCACAAGAGGTGAAAGTCGCGGTTGCCATTCCCAAGCCAATAAGGCCATTGCTAATTTAAATCTCATAATGTTTTTATCTATTTACAATGTTTTTAAAAAGTGTTTTCTATTTGAGAACGGATTTTAAATCTACCGAACCGACCGGCTTTGCACGCCCCCCACAATACCAGTTCCACCTGTGATATTGGAATAATGTGGAGAAGGTTCTGTCAGTCCGAGGTCTGTCAGGCTGCCCTTGACAGATTCCTCATCCGTATTGAAGATACCGGTCAGGTAATGATAATAATCTTCCGATAGTGATAAAGGATGATTTTACGAGGGCGTGAATCATTGGTATATAAAGGAGCCTTTTCTACGATTTTCAGCGTATAGCGCTTCTCGTTGAACAAATTATCCGAAAATGTACGTCCTTCATTTCCATAGATGCCGGTATTCGTTGTGATTCCGTCAATAGACTCCTGCTGTGCTAGAAAGACCTCGTCGTATGAATAATCAATCGTTTCGGCGGCTATTCCATCACCACTTTCTATCCGGATGAAGTAAAAGTTACGTTCCACGGAAGGGTCGGTAAAAGTAATGTAATAGGTCGCCTCGTACGATTTCCCGTAAGTAACCCCACCGGGAGCCCAGTACATTTGGTCCGGGTCATCAAAAGTACGGGCCGTCAGTCTGACACCTTCTATAGGTACTACTTCGGGAATGATTCCCTGTCCGGACACATGCCCGAGAGGAGTCTCCACCTCCAAGCTGATGAGCTCACCGGTACAGATGATAATCCGACAGATACATCCGGCTTGCTTCATCGTAGCGCAAGGTTTCAGTATACTTGCCGTTCACGTACATTTTGACTTCAGCATCCGCTATATTGGTATCTGTTTCCCGATGGTCGGTAAAAAACACCGTACGGGCTACCTGTACTCTGACAATCTCATCGGGTGAAAGTATGCTGTTAAGCACAAGGGTCGGCTCGGGACGATACTTCTCCAAGTCGATGTCTTTGTAACAGGCTGTCAGCATGAAGCCGGCCATTACCGCCCAAATGCTGGTTTTAAAATGTATATTCATATAGATATATGTTCGTTAAAATTTATATGTATAAGATACAGAGGGTATTATTGGAAACAAGGCAAACTGCCGGAATCGGGGAGCCAGCGGTGTACCGTCCATACTCTGTTTTTGGTTGTTCTTCTCTATCATGATGGGATTCATACGGGAATAGGCGTTATAGAGTGAGACGTTCCATATTCCGGTTCGTCCGCGTCTTAACGAACGATAGATATTGATGCCCACATCCAACCGGTGATAGGCCGGTAGACGTACATTATTCTTCCCTGCGTAATAATCGAGCATTTCCTCATCTTTATGTGGATAAGAGGGAACAATGTTCGTGGGATAACCGTCCGGATAGGAATAGTTCTCAAGCGACAGTGTAACCCTGTTTCCGGTCATGAATACCCATCCGGCATTCAGTTCCACCCGTTCGGAACACTTCCAGGTAGCCGACAAGGTTACCTTATGACGGTTATCATATTTCGAGGGAAAGCGTTTTCCCCCATTCTGGTCAGCAAAAAGCCGGTCGCTCCACATCAGCCCGTAACCGATAAAACCGTGCAGTTTTCCGAAATCGGCTTCTGCCTGAAAATCGGCTCCATAAGCTCTGCCGCTTCCGCTGGTCAGTCTGTCTTCCCAAGAGGTGACCTGTAAATCCTTATAATCATCCCGGTACTCCAGCAGATGGCCCATCTTCTTATAATATCCCTCTACGGAAAAAGTGTACTTTTTGTCGGGCGACACATAGATACCAGCAGAAAACTGGTCGGAAGTCAATGGCGAAAAGTTCCGGGTGATGGGTAGCCAGTAGTCGGTAGGCAAAGAAATGTAATTGTCGCTTACCTGCTGCACGAACTGACTCATACGGGCATATCCGGCTTTCAGACTGACCACAGGGCTCAGCCGGAAGTCAGCCGAAACACGTGGCTCGAAAACCTGATATTGCTTTCCTTCCACCCGGAAAAAAGAACCGTGCATTCCGGCATTGAACCGCAACCAGTGGAAAACTTCAAGGTCACCCTCCAGATAAGCGTTCCACTCATTGGCAATTACCCGACTTTCGTTGTTCCCATTCCCCGACGGGAGAGATGTAGATTCCTGTATCTCCTCTTCCGGCGTATAACGATGGTGTGTGTATTGCGTTCCCAGACGGATGATGGTCCGGTCGGACGGAATAAACGCCAAGGATGCATCTACGCTAAGGTCGTGAATGGCATTCCGGCTCTCGGTTCGAGACCCGTTATTTTCATAGCCGTTCTTACCTTCCCGACCCGATACCGTTTCTACTGTCTTCCTGAAATCAGATTGATAGCGTGTATAAGAAGCCTTCATGTTATATGCGAAGAGAGTATTGATAGGGAGGTGCCACCTCAGTGAAGTCAGCATATTTCCCCACCCCAGCCGATTTTCATTTTTATGGAAATAAGGATCCGTATCTTCCCCATCATTCGAAAAACGATGTTCCCCCATCTTGAGGCGGTCGTGCCCATAATATCCCAGCAGGGAAAGTGTACCGAAGCGTCTCAACCGGTGGCTGAGTTTCAGATTAAAATCGGTAAAATTGTAACCGGCTATAACCTTCTCACCGGATTTCTTTTTCGATGCGTTGATAATAGCCAGTGCCGGTACGGAAACCAGTTCCAGCCATGAACGCCTGAGTGCGACAAACAGGGAAGTCTGGTCTTTCACCAACGGACCGGAGAAACTGACATTGGCCGACGTTAGTCCCATCGTAAAGTTTCCATGCCAGCTTTCATAATCTCCGCTTTTCATCGAAAGATCTGTCACACTGGAGAGTCTTCCTCCGTAACGCGCCGGAAAAGCACTCTTATAGAACGTCAGGTGACTGACCGCGTTGGCATTAAAAGGAGAAAACAATCCGCCCAGGTGATTGGTATGGTAAATGGAACATCCATCGATAAGAAATAGATTCTCATCGTTTTCCCCTCCCCGAACAAACATACCGGCAAACCCTTCCGTACCGGCAGACACTCCGGGCTGCAGTTGAAGTGCCTTGATGACGTCCGGTTCTCCCAAAAGCGTCGGTACGTTTCGAATGGCGTTGTCATCCATCACCGTCATTCCCATTTGCGGGTTCCGGGGCTTGTCGATGCGAGGGGCAGTCTTCACCACTTCCTGCATGTAGAAACTACGCACGGTATCTTTCGCGACCGGGGCTGACTGTTCCTTTGAGACAGAAAGTAATAGCTTTCGTTTCTTGACAATCAGCTGGTTTCCATGCTTCACAAATAGAAGTCCGTATTTTTCTGAGGCATCCTTCAGAATGACATCCAAAGGCTTTTTCTGATAGTCTAAAAGGACTCTCCGGCTGTTTTTCAGGTCAGATTCCTTATAGGCAATCCGACAACCGGTCTTTTCCTTGACCAGTTCCAGAAATCCGGAGGCATCATACGTCCCCTCGATGGAGAAGACAGCTTGAGCCGAATGTTGGGCATACAGGGTGCTTCCAGCCATAAAAGCCAACAGGCAGAACAATAAAAACAGTTTGGTCTTCATCGTGTTATTCGTGTTTTATACTGAGAATGATTGTATGGTTATGGCCGATTCTCCAAGTAAGGTGTTCATCCAATACACAAAGGGTTTCCAGCACTTCCCTGACGGTGGCCGTTGAATCAAATTCGAGGGTGTACTTTTCTTCTGAAATACCTTCCAGTTTTATCGGAATGTTGAACTTCCGCTCAAGTGAGTATCTGATTTCTTCCAGACTCGCATTCCGGAAATACAGATAAGGTGGCTTTCGCGCAGAAATATGTATCTGGTGTGTGCTCTTGTCATATACTAAATATTCGCCGGGATGCAATACGTGTGAGTGGGAGCTGTCTGCCGAATTTATTTCAACTGACCCTGTTTGCAGATATACGGCAGCTTGTCCGTTCTTCGGATAATCGTCCACACAAAACCGGGTGCCCAGCACCCTTGTAGTCAGATTTTGGGTGTTCACAATAAAGGGCTTGTCTGCGTGATGGGTTACATTGAACCATGCTTCCCCTTTCAGCCTAACCTGACGGACAGTATCCTCAAAAGCTTGCTGAAATGCAATCTCTGAAGAAGGATTCAAACGGACCAGGGAACCGTCGGGTAAAGTAACAGTTTTCGACTCTCCTTTTCCGGTAGTAACTATTTGTGTGACAGAAACTTCTCCAGTTTTCAATAGCCAGAGAGAAACGGTCAGTAAGCAAATCAGGAAAGAAGCGGCATAGCCGTATCTGTACCAGCGGCGGCTTCTACTCCTGAAATCCAGCCGACAGGAAATTTGTTTCCATCCGTCTTTCATTTCCCGACTATCGGGCACAGGCTCTGCTTCATTCCAGTAACGGAGCAATGCTTCCTCCTTTGCTTCCGCATTTTCATTCTCACAGAGCCAGTGCTGGATTTTTCTCTCCAGATACTGAGGGTATCGGTGATTGACATATCGTCTGATAATTTCGTGAATGTAATTCATAAGTTTTTCTGTATTCTACAATCAAGTACAAACATTTTCGTCCATACTCACCTTCATGAAACAGTCTTTTAACTTATGATAACATATGGAACAGAAAAATCATGTAGCAGTGACGGCTTGCCTGATTTCCTTCAAAGCCAGACTAATCTGGTTCTCTACACTTCTTTTGCTGATTCCTAATTTGCTGGCTATTTCTTCATTGCTTACCCCCTGCTCCCGGCTCATCCGATAAATGCGTTGCCGTTGTGCAGGCATTTCCGAAACGACCATTTCTATCAGCAGACGAATCTCCTTGGCGAAAAGCATATCTTCTACCGTAATGTCGGAACCTATATCCGTGTGCATGTTTTCTATCGGTTCCGATGTGACAGACAATTCTTTTTTCAAATAATTAATAGCTGCATGACGCGAAGCAACAAAAAGATAGTTCTGCAGATTTCGTGAAACATCCAGCGTCTTCCGGTTAAGCCAGATATTGACAAAAACATCCTGTGCCAAATCTTGGGCTGTCTCCTGTTTCTTGATAATGCCTGCGATAAAAGCTACCACTCTCGAATAATAATTCTGATAGAGTTGCTTGAAGGCATATTTATTATCTTGCTGTATTTGAAAAATTAAATTATCCATTAGAACCTGTCTTACGTTTTAGGAAATCAAACCCTCAGCAAAGTTATAATAAAATCAGTTTTATAAATAATTTTGGCACTGAATCGTATGAATCTTCCGTTCGTTCTTTCAAAAAAGCATTAGATAGCGAATCTGTAGTAAAACTCAGATTCGCATGATTTATGAATTATATTTTATGTGGATAAATGGGTAATGTATTTGTTATTCTCCCACTTCCTCAATTCCCATTACTTCCATTACGCCTGCATACTCAGCTGCAAAACCCTCGGAAGAAGGGCCCTGGATACGGACTTTCAGTTTGGCTGGTATGGCTGTATAGGGTTTTGCATCGGAAGGAAGAGCTGTTTCATAGCGTTTCTTCAGTTCATCCGACTTGTCAACAACCCAATAGGCTGTAGTGTCTGTGTCGGGAGTGAAGCTGTAGGCTTCGTGTCCCATGATAAGTTGTCCGTGGAGTACCTGAATGGAGTCGGTATTTACTGTTTGTGTAACGGATTTTTCAGTCTGTTGGTTAGAAGACGGGTTGCAGGCTGTCAATAGGCAAAGACCAGTCAAGGGAATAAGGATTTTTTTCATGGTTAATATTTATAACAAGGTTCTTTATTGTTGTGAAATAAGGAAGGCAGTATAAGCAATGTAACATGCTACTAACAGCCTCCTTCTATACGGGTGATGGTCCGTTTCTTAAAGAACCAGCCCACCAGCCAGAACAGAATGGAAGAGCCTACCAGAACAGCCATGTCGATGTTGTTGATATTTCCCAAAGGGAGAGGAGACAGGCTTGCACTACATCCTAGTACAAAGAATACATTGAACAGGTTGCTGCCGATGACATTTCCAATGGCAATGCCCGGATTCTTTTTCAAGGCCGCCGTGACGGAAGTTGCCAGTTCTGGCAAGGAGGTACCTCCGGCCACCAGTGTAAGTCCGATGATGGAGTCGCTGACACCTAATGCACGGGCAATACCGCTGGCACCGTCCACGAAAAACTGTCCGCCAAAAATTAATCCGGCCAGTCCTCCTATAATATATAGGGCTGATTTCCATGCCGGCAGTTCCTTCACCTTCTGTTCTTCGCCACCTTCTTCGTTCCCGTTGCGGGCGATGGCAAAAGTATAACGCATAAAAATAAGGAAGAAACCTAATAGAACCAGTCCGTCTATCCGGCTGATGATGTCCCGGCTTCCTCCGTCGAGTATGCAGTCGTTGGCAAAGCAGGTGAGTACCAGTGCAGAAAGAATGACCAGCGGAATTTCCTTGCTCATAGTGCCCTGTCCCACTTGTATGGGGAGAACCAGAGCGGTGCATCCGATAATCATCAATACATTGAAGATATTACTTCCCACCACGTTACCGATAGCCATTTCAGCACTTCCCTGTAACGAGGAGAGTACACTGATAACCAATTCAGGAGCAGAGGTCCCGAAGGCTACGATGGTTAATCCGATAACCAGGTCGGAGATACGAAAACGTTTGGCTACAGAGGCTGCTCCGTCGGTCAGTCCGTTGGCTCCTATTAAAATTAAAGCTAATCCGCCGATTAATAAAAGTAGATTCATCCACATACGATACTGTTTTTAGTTTTTTTCTGTTAGCTGGAACGTTTTTCCGTCTGTACTACGTGTCAGTGTAGCTTCTTTTCCTTTGCCACGCAAATCGAGAATGGTATTCTTGTAACCGTAACCTGAGGCTGTGCGGTACTGAGAGAGCAACATGTATTGTCCATCCAAGCAAACTTCAGCGAGGGCTTCATGCGGATAGAATGTCACAGGGATTTCTGTCTTTTCCTCGGTGAGGAAGGAGGTTTCTATTTTTTTATCGGTTCCGTGCGTGCTATAAAGCAGTCGTCCTCTTCTGGATACAATCCAGGAGTCTGCACAGGCTTGCACCTGATAGGTGTCGTCGTCTTCTACGTTCCAGACAGCAATGCCGTCAGGGCGCACACGGCGGTCGAGTATGACTTTGGTATCAGGTAAGAACACTTCTACCTTTGAAGAATCAGTTGCAAACACTAAGAAGCCGGCTTGAGTTGCCTGGCTGTCGGTGGAAGAGAGTACTTTTTGTCCTGTCTCAAAAATCCGGATGTCTTTTTGTAATACGTCCGACCAGGTGTATCCCGTAGAAGCCTTGTCTGTTCCGACTAAAGGCGCTGATTCCGGCTGGCGTGCATACTTTATTTGATAATCGGCTCCTTTGCGGAGGGTGAGAGTGTCTTGTTGTAAAGAAAGGATGGCCAGTGTATCTGAGAATGAAATTGTCTGTCCGTTACCGATACTTTTTCCGCTCAGTACAAGCTGTCCGTCCGACAGAAGCTGCCAGCTTTCATATTGCAGAGTGGCCATACCGATGGAGGAGGCTTTTCCTTCCTTGGTCAGTGTCATTCCTTGTACGAAGTTGGATGAAGGAGGAAGTATTTCTGTCCAGTTACCCAACAAGTCTGTTTCATTTACGGCAGTCTTAGGACTGCATGCTATCAAACCTCCCAAAAAGAGAGGTAAGGCGATTTGTTTCATTTGTTTTTTCATGGTGATATGTTTTTGTTTATAATGCAGTGATATAGGCTTATACTGCATGTATCACAACTCTTTTTATGGTTACAATAAGTGCAAATATACAAATTACTTTAAGTTTCCAAGGTAATAACGGTTTATAGGTTATAAAAATGCACGATTCTCCTCCTTTTTTGCATGATTAATAGTTGTATGTGATACACTAATTCCCTATCTTTGCATCAAACGTTAACATGTAAAGTATATGAGAAACAGAATCCTGTCTTTGTTATTCTTACTTCCGTTTATTTCGGAATCAGTGTCTGCCGCGTTGGTGGAAGAAAAAGATTATGTAGCTTATTTGTTTACTTATTTTACGGGGAATCATATCAGTGAAGAAGCCGTATGTTATGGGGTCAGTATGGATGGATATACCTATTATGCCCTGAATAATAACAAACCGGTGCTTGATTCAAAAGTAATCAGCTCTACCGGTGGCGTGCGCGACCCTCATATCCTGAGAGGAGAAGACGGTCAGACTTTTTATATGGTAGTGACCGATATGGTGTCGGACAATGGTTGGGATTCTAACCGTGCGATGGTACTGCTGAAATCTACAGACTTGGTAAACTGGTCGCATTCTGTCATTAATATGCAGAAACGTTATCCGGGACAGGAAAAACTGAAACGTGTATGGGCTCCTCAGACTATTTATAATAAGGAAGTAGGAAAGTACATGGTATACTGGTCCATGCAGTATGCCGGTGGGGTAGACGTGATTTATTATGCGTATGCCAATGAAGATTTTACGGACCTGGAAGGGGAACCGAAACCTCTTTTTATTCCGAAGGACAAGAAATCTTGTATAGACGGTGATATCGTGTATAAAGATGGGGTATATCATCTTTTCTATAAAACGGAAGGACACGGTAACGGCATTAAAGTGGCAACCACTCGTTTGCTGACTTCCGGAGAATGGGAGGAACAACCGGATTACAAACAGCAGACAAAGGAAGCGGTGGAAGGAGCCGGTACGTTCAAGCTGATTGGACAGGACAAGTACATCTTGATGTATGATGTGTATATGAAGGGAGCTTATCAGTTCACGGAAACAACCGACTTGAAAAACTTCAAGGTGATAGATCATGCAGTAAAGATGAATTTCCATCCTCGTCATGGTACCATCATTCCTATTACCCGTGCAGAACTGAAACGAATTACAGACAAATGGGGTAAACCAGCTGAACTGGGTGAACTGCCGGTAAATCCGGTATTGCCAGGATTCCATGCAGACCCTGAAGTGCTTTATTCACAGCAACTCAACGTTATTATATTTATTCTACTACAGACGGACAGCCGGGATGGGGAGGATGGTATTTTACCGTATTCTCTTCGGCTGACATGAAGGACTGGACTTACGAAGGTGTGATGCTGGATTTGCGTTCTCCGCAGGTACCTTGGGCGAATGGAAATGCCTGGGCACCGGCTATTGAAGAAAAACTGATTGATGGGAAATATAAATATTTCTTCTATTACAGTGGCAATCCGAACGATGATTCAGGCAAGAAAATCGGAGTGGCTGTAGCTGACTCTCCTGTAGGGCCTTTCAAAGATATGGGCAAACCTATCATTACAGATTCTCCGGTGGGACACGGACAGCAGATTGACGTGGATGTGTTTACCGATCCGGTTTCCGGTAAGTCTTATTTGTATTGGGGTAATGGCTATATGGCCGGAGCTGAACTGAACGATGACATGGTGTCTATCAAGAAGGAAACATTGAAGGTGATGACTCCGAAAGGAGGTACATTGAAAGATTATGCGTATCGTGAAGCGCCATACGTGTTCTATCGTCAGGGATTATATTACTTCCTGTGGTCGGTAGATGATACGGGTTCAGCGAACTATCATGTGGCATACGGCACATCGGATTCTCCTCTAGGTCCGATTAAGGTAGCTAAGGACCCGATTGTGATGATACAAGATCCGTCGAAAGAAATTTATGGTACGGCACATAATTCCGTAGTCCGTAAACCGGGTACGGATGAGTGGTATATCGTGTACCATCGTATCAATAAAAATTACCTGGACAAAGATAAAGGCCCCGGTGTACACCGCGAAGTTTGTATCGACCGGATGGAATTCAATGCGGACGGTACGATTCAGCGTGTAAAAGTTTCCAAATAATAATCCTAAACACAATCTTCTTACCTATGAAACACCTGACACATTTGGCTGCCTTATGTGCTTGCCTTACCAGTTTTCCTGTATCGGCTCATGTACAGGAAGTGATGAATGAACCGGATTCGGTATATCTGTTTTCGTATGCCACTGTGAACGATGCGGGCCGTAGTGGGCTGAAGCTGGCTTGGAGTACAGATGAGGCGCGCTGGTTCAGCATCGGCAACGGATATGGATATGTGAAATGTGATTACGGCGCCTGGGGAGCCGAGAAACGCATGTTTAATCCTCATCTGGTGCGGGATGAAAAAGGAGTATGGCACTGCTTCTGGCAGCTGAACGAGAGCGGAAAAGAATGGGGGCATGCCACTTCGCCGGATTTGATGAAGTGGAATCCGCAGACTTACTATATGCAGCCGGCTCGGGAAGGTGAACAGGTACCGGCCGTTAAACGAGGAAGTGAGACGCGCAAGAAAGCGGTGGTGGAAGGTGTGTTGGAACAAGGATATATGCAGAAAGTGGCCTGGGAGGACGTAGATCGTCTGTTGAAATTTGCGGACTACCGGGCTTGCAGAGACCAGTTGCACAATGAACGTACGGAGCAGGATGCTCAGCGTTTTGCCGGGCTGGCTCCTGTTTCCTTACAATTGACGGTGCGTCCGGAAGAGGCTAAGCCTATCAGCGATAAACTGATTGGAATTTTCTTTGAAGATATTAATTACGGAGCTGATGGCGGACTTTATGCGGAACTGGTACAGAACCGCGATTTTGAGTATTCTCCAAAGGATAATGCGAGTCAGGGATTTGACAGTGGCTATGCTTGGAGTGTATGGGAGAACGGACAGTCGGCAGCGTGAAGGTGTCAACCGAAAATCCTTTGCATGAGAATAATCCGCATTATGTCGTATTGCAGGCTAAGCCGGGAATGGCTCTCCGTAATCCAGGTTTTGATGGAATTATGTTGAAGAAAGGAGAAAAGTATGATTTCTCTGTTTTCTCTCGTATGCCTGAAGGAAGTAAAGGGGGTAAAGTTATCGTACGCTTGCTGGATAATGAGGGAAAGGAAGTGGCGAAATCTTCTGTACGAGTAGCAGCCGGAAAATGGAAAAAGCAGTCGGCTGTACTGACGGCTCAGGCCGATGTGGATGCGGCTGCGCTTTCAGTGGAACCGGAAGTGACTGGAGAATTGCATCTGGATATGGTTTCATTGTTTCCTCAAAAGACTTTCAAGGGCCGTAAAAACGGACTGAGAGCCGATCTGGCACAGACTTTGGCCGATTTATATCCACGTTTTGTGCGTTTCCCGGGCGGTTGTGTAGCACATGGAAACGGAATAGATAATATTTATCGCTGGAAAAACTCAGTAGGTCCGTTGGAAGCCCGTAAACCGATGGGGAACTTGTGGGGCTATCATCAGACATTAGGCTTGGGATACTTTGAATATTTCCAGTTTTGTGAAGATATAGGAGCAGAACCTCTGCCGGTACTGGCGGCAGGAGTTCCATGTCAGAATTCGGCTTGCATCCCGGGAAAACCTTTGAGCGGCGGACAGCAGGGAGGTATTCCCATGGAAGAGATGGGAGCGTATGTACAGGATATTCTGGACTTGATAGAATATGCCAATGGTGATCCGAAGAAGAGTAAATGGGCGAAGATGCGTGCGGAAGCGGGCCATCCGGAACCTTTCAATTTGAAATACGTCGGTATTGGAAACGAAGATTTGATTACACCTGTTTTTGAAGAACGTTTTTGAAATGATTTTCAAGGCAGTAAAAGAAAAGTATCCGGAAATTACGGTGATTGGTACGGTGGGTCCTTTCTATGAAGGTACGGATTATGAGGCTGGATGGAAGTTTGCTACGCGCCTGAATGTGCCGATGGTGGACGAGCATTATTATAATACTCCAGGCTGGTTTATAAATAACCAGGATTATTACGACCGTTATGACCGTACCAAACCTAAAGTATATTTGGGAGAGTATGCCGCACATTTGCCGGGACGTCCCAATAACATTGAAACGGCTTTAGCTGAGGCCTTGTATCTGACTTCGGTAGAACGTAATGGTGACATCGTGTCAATGACCTCTTATGCTCCTTTGTTGGCAAAGGAAGGACATACTCAGTGGAACCCTGATTTGATTTATTTCAATAACCGTGAGGTGAAACCACTGTGGGATATTATACTCAGTTGCTTTATGGTCAGAATTCCGGAGATTCTTATTTGCCTGCCGACCGGAAAATCGATAATCCTCGTCAGGATGTACAGAAACGAATAGGTACTTCAGTCGTACGTGACAGTAAGACGGGAGATTGGATTGTAAAGCTGGTAAATCTGTTGCCGGTTCCGGTAAAGGCTAAGGTGGAAGGTCTGACACCTGTAGAGAATGGCAAGGTGGTTTTGCAGGTGTTGAGTGGGAAACCTACCGACAAAAATGCACGACCAGTGAAAAAAGAGATAACCATGGCTGAGTTGTCCCAATATGAAATGCCGGCTTATTCTTTGAATGTAATTCGTGTAAAGGTAGCTGGAACCAAGAAGTAGGTGTGTCTTTGAATGATTTTTGACTGATAATTGATTGATTTCTATTTCTACGGTTTGGTAGCAAGTCCCTATTTTTGTAAAAGTGAAAAATGAATACCATGAATAAATTATTGAGAAAATTGTCATTAGGGGTGGCTTGTCTTTTGATGGCGGCTTTTATCAGCTCATGTCAAAGCTCGCAGGCCAGTGGAACGTTTGAAGTAGGAAAAAATACGTTCCTGTTAAATGGAAAGCCTTTTGTAGTGAAAGCTGCGGAGGTACATTATCCGCGTATCCCGGAACCTTACTGGGAACAGCGTATTCTTTCTTGTAAGGCTTTGGGTATGAATACCCTTTGTCTGTATGTGTTCTGGAACTTGCACGAACAGCAGCCAGGTAAGTTTGATTTTTCCGGCAATAAAGATATTGCCAAGTTCTGCCGTTTGGCTCAGAAGCATGGAATGTATGTCATTGTACGTCCGGGTCCGTATGTATGTGCAGAATGGGAAATGGGTGGATTGCCTGGTGGTTACTGAAGAAAGAAGATGTACAGTTACGTACGCTGGATCCTTATTATATGGAACGTGTTGGTATTTTCATGAATGAAGTAGGCAAGCAGTTGGCAGACTTGCAGATTTCTCGTGGTGGAAATATCATTATGGTGCAGGTAGAGAACGAATATGGCTCGTATGGAATAGACAAGCCGTATGTATCGGCCATCCGTGATTTGGTGAAAAAGCTGGCTTTACAGATGTGCCTTTGTTCCAGTGCGACTGGAGTTCTAACTTCACCAATAACGCACTGGATGATTTGCTGTGGACCGTAAACTTTGGTACGGGAGCTAATATTGACGAGCAGTTCAAGAAACTGAAATCACTGCGTCCGGAAACTCCGATGATGTGTAGTGAATTCTGGAGCGGCTGGTTCGATCACTGGGGCCGGAAACACGAGACTCGTGATGCGGCTACAATGGTGAGCGGTATTAAAGATATGTTGGATCGTAATATTTCTTTCAGTCTTTATATGACACACGGAGGAACTACCTTTGGCTGGTGGGGTGGTGCCAACAATCCGGCTTACTCGGCTATGTGCAGCTCATACGATTATGATGCACCTATCAGTGAAGCAGGATGGACTACTCCGAAATATTTCCAGTTGCGTGACTTGCTGAAACAGTATCTTCCGGAAGGAGAAACTTTGCCGGAACCTCCTGCTCAGTATCCGGTGATTTCCGTACCGGCCATTACAGAATGGGAAGTCGCACCCTTGTTCGATAATCTGCCTCAGGCTAAACAGTCGGAAGATATTAAGCCTATGGAACAGTTTGATCAGGGTTGGGGAAGTATTTTGTATCGTACGACATTGAAAGAAGATGTAAAAGGTATTTTGCATATTGATGAAGTACACGACTGGGCACAGGTATTTGCTGATGGAAAATTGTTGGGCCGCTTGGACCGTCGTCGTGGTGAATTCACTTTGCCGCTGAAAGAAACTTTGAAAAAAGGTACACGCCTGGATATTCTGGTAGAAGCCATGGGACGTGTGAACTTTGACAAATCAATTCATGACCGGAAAGGTATTACGAACAAAGTGGAAGTGGTAAGCGGTGAACAGGTGAAGGAACTGAAAGGTTGGGAAGTATACAACTTGCCTCCGTTCTATGAATTTGTCAGCCAGAAAAATTACCAGGCAGGCAAGCCGGTTGACGGACCTGCATATTATAAAGCTACCTTCCGTTTGGATAAGACAGGTGATACTTTCCTGGATATGCAGACTTGGGGAAAAGGTATGGTTTGGGTGAATGGACATGCATGGGACGTTTCTGGGAAATCGGTCCGCAGCAAACTTTGTATATGCCGGGTTGCTGGTTGAAAGAAGGAGAGAATGAAATTATTGTGCTCGACCTGAAGGGACCGGCTGAAGCAAAAGTGGCTGGCGTAGAAAAACCGATTTTGGATATGCTGCGTGAAAAAGCACCGGAAACTCATCGTAAAGACGGACAGAACTTGAACCTGAAAGCTGAAAAAGTGGTAAATGCAGGTACATTCAAAGCTGGAAACGGCTGGCAGGAAGTACGTTTTGCACAGCCTGTAGCAGGACGCTATTTCTGTCTGGAAGGTATTTCCAACTATGAAGGAAACAATATCGCAGCCATTGCAGAGTTGGATGTACTGGATAATAACGGAAAGCCTGTTTCTCGTGAGAACTGGAAGATTGTGTATGCCGATAGTGAAGAAACACGTAGTGGAAACCGCACGGCAGATAAAGTCTTCGACTTGCAGGAAAGCACTTTCTGGCAGACGGTAGACAATACCGCTTATCCTCATCAGATTGTTATAGATTTAGGTAAGGAATATAATGTGACCGGTTTCCGGATGTTGCCTCGTGCAGAAGCCGGCGCACCAGGTTTGATAAAGGATTACAAAGTATATGTAAAGAACTCTGACTTTACGTATTGATTTTCAATTCGTATAGAACTTAAGGTATTGAAGATGGAAATATCCCATGGGCGGTAAGTCTATGGGATATTTTTTGTCTGTAGAAATAAAAATAAACTCATTCTGCTTTCTTTATGGCATTTTTTTACGAACTTTGCCGCCCAATATGAAACAGGTATGCAGGGAATACTTGCATGTGACAAATTTGATAAAATGAATAAGCCAAAAGCTGTATTTAGAGAAATAAACGAGAGCTATACGCTACAGGAGGCCATAGCTGAAGCAAAACGTTGCTTGAATTGTAAGAATCCTTCCTGTAAGAAGGGGTGCCCGATAGAAAATCATATCCCGGAGTTCATTCATGAACTGTCAAAAGGCAATATGGGAAATGCCATGGCAATCATTAACGAGAAAAGTAACCTGCCGGCTATTTGTGGCCGTGTCTGTCCCCATGAAAAGCAGTGTCAGGGGCATTGCGTATTGTATCCGAAAGGGAAGGGGATTGAAATTGGTAAGCTGGAACGTTTCGTAGCCGATTTTGATACGGAAATGAAGTTGATTCGTGAGAAACTTCCTCAGAAAACACGGGGAAAGGTTGCCGTGATTGGTTCGGGGCCTGCCGGACTGACCGTAGCCGGAGACTTGGCTCGTCAGGGTTTTAACGTGACAATTTTTGAGAGTCAGGCAGAACCGGTGGGGTGTTGATGTACGGCATTCCGGAATATCGTCTTCCCAAACAGGTGGTTCGTCAGGAAATTGAGAAGATTGAAGCACTGGGGGTGACTTTTCTGTTGAACTGTGTGGTAGGAAAGCAGCTGAACATTGATGATATTTTTGCGCAGGGATACGATGCTATTTTTATTGGTTCAGGTACGGCTCTGCCTAAATCATTGGATATTCCGGGGGGCGGATTGCGTGGAGTGATTCAGGCGACTTACCTGTTGCACATGGCCAATATCTATAATGAAGCACAGTCGGCCGTGATAAGGTGCCGGTTATCGAAGGAGAGCACGTGGCAGTGATGGGATGCGGAAACGTGGCCATGGATGCGGCCCGTACGGCCGTACGTATGGGAGCGGCCAGTGTGACCATTGTGTATCGACGTACGGAAGCCGATATGCCCGCTATACAGGCAGAATACCAGGCTGCCTTGCAGGAAGGTGTGAAATTTTTATGGCAGACTTCCACGACTGAATTCCTTGGAGATGAAGACGGGAAGGTTGTCGGACTACGTGCCAATACACCAGAGGGAGTCAAGGAGTATGCTTTCGATCGCATTTGCCTGGCTGTGGGTTCACGCCCGGCTAGTCGGATTGTGTCGACTACGGAAGGCATCGAAACCGATGATAACGGGTATGTATTGGTGAAAGAACGTCCTTTCGGTATGACAAGCCGTAAAGGAGTGTTTGCCGGAGGTGATGTGGTGCATCGTCCGCAAACGGTAGTGATGGCTATGAAAGCAGCAAAGAGCGTGGCTGTGGGTATCGCACAGTATGTTGATGCTGTAAAATTGCTGAGTGAATAACCTAATTATAAAATAAATACTAAAGTTTAAGGACTATGCCTGATAACTCAGGAAAAAGCATTAATTTCGCGAATTCAAATGAAACTTTAGAATTTAGATACCAAAAAACTTTACGATAATGATGGAACTTGATTTACTCACGGCTGTATCACCGATTGACGGTCGCTACAGAAGCAAAGCAGGAACTTTGGCTGCTTATTTTTCAGAATATGCGCTCATGAAGTATCGTGTGCGGGTGGAAATTGAATATTTCATCACTTTATGTGAATTGCCTTTGCCGCAGTTGGCATCATTTGATGCGACTCGCTTTGAGTCTCTTCGTGATATTTACCGTAATTTCTCTGAGGGAGACGCTGCACGTATCAAGGAAATAGAAAGCGTGACAAATCACGATGTGAAGGCTGTTGAGTATTTCATTAAGGAACAGTTTGATAAACTGGGTGGATTGGAACCTTATAAAGAATTCATTCACTTCGGACTGACTTCACAGGATATCAATAATACTTCAGTTCCTTTGTCTATCAAGGATGCGTTGGAAGAAGTCTATTATCCGCAGATCCAGAAACTGATTGACCAGTTGACTGCCTACGCAGAAGAATGGAAAAATATTCCGATGCTGGCAAAGACTCACGGGCAGCCTGCTTCTCCTACTCGTCTGGGCAAGGAAATCATGGTTTTCGCTTATCGTCTGAACCGTCAGCTGGCTGTATTGAAGGCTTGTCCGCTGACTGCGAAATTTGGTGGAGCAACCGGAAATTACAATGCACATCACGTGGCTTATCCGGATTTGACTGGAAGGCTTTCGGTAATAAGTTTGTTGCAGAAAAATTAGGTCTGGAACGTGAAGAATACACTACGCAGATTTCAAACTACGACGGACTGGGTGCCATCTTCGATGCAATGAAGCGTATCAATACCATCATGATTGACATGAACCGTGACTTTTGGCAGTATATTTCCATGGAGTATTTCAAGCAGAAAATCAAAGCTGGTGAGGTCGGCTCAAGTGCCATGCCGCATAAGGTGAACCCGATTGACTTTGAAAATGCAGAAGGTAACCTGGGAATGGCCAATGCAATATTGGAACATCTTTCTTCCAAGCTGCCGGTCTCTCGTTTGCAGCGTGACTTGACGGACTCTACAGTGTTGCGTAATATCGGTGTTCCTTTCGGACATACGGTGATTGCCATCCAGAGCTCACTGAAAGGTCTTGGAAAATTGCTGTTGAATGAACATAAATCTATGAAGATCTCGATAATTGCTGGAGTTGTAGTGGCTGAAGCTATTCAGACGATTTTGCGCCGTGAAGCTTATCCGCATCCGTATGAAGCGTTGAAAGCGCTGACTCGTACGAACCAGGCTATTACAGAAGCTTCTATCAAAGATTTTATTGAAACACTGAACGTCAGCGAGGATATTAAAAAGGAACTGCGTGCGATTACTCCGCACAACTATACTGGAGTCTAACTTAAAAAAAATAAATATCGCCCGAGAGGGTGTTGAGTATTAATATTAGCATTAAACAAAAAAAATTATGGCAGAAAAAGAATTCAGACAAGATGGCGAAAACAGCCAGTCTGGCCGCGATGGTTACAAGTCTTACAACAGAGAAGGATATAACAAATATGGTAGAGGCGAGAAAAGCAACAGCTACGGTCGCCGTCCGTATAACAACAATAGAGAAGGGGGAGAAGGTTATCGTTCTTCTTATAATCCTCGCTTTAATAATGGAGAGGACCGTCCGCAGAGAGGTGGTTATGGTAATCGCCCGCAGCGTTCATACGGAAACCGTTCCTACAATAATGAAGGAGGAGAGCAGCGTTCTTCTTACAATCCTCGTTTTAACAACAATAATGGTGGACGTCCGCAGCGTGCGTACACTCCTCGTTTCAGCAACAACCAGGAAGGAGGAGAACAGCGTTCATATCGTCCGCGCTTTAACAATGCACAACAGGGTGGAGAACAGCGCCCGTATCGTCCTCGTTTTAATAACAATGGCGGACAGCAGGGCGGATATGGTCGTCCACAGGGAGGTTACCGTCCGCGTACTGCCGACTACAACCCGAATGCAAAATATAGCATGAAGAAGCAGATCGAGTACAAAGAACTGCTGACAGATCCGGATGAACCGATTCGTTTGAACAAGTTCCTTGCGAATGCAGGTATCTGCTCTCGTCGTGAAGCGGATGAGTTTATTACTGCAGGAGTGGTATCTGTAAATGGTGAAATCGTAACGGAACTGGGTACAAAGGTGAAACGTTCGGATGAAGTGAAGTTCCACGATCAGCCGGTAAATATTGAGCGTAAGGTCTATGTGCTGCTTAATAAGCCGAAAGATTGCGTAACGACTTCGGATGACCCGCAGGAACGTAAGACGGTGATGGATTTCGTGAAAGGTGCTTGCAAGGAACGTATCTATCCGGTAGGACGTCTGGACCGTAATACAACAGGTGTGCTGCTGTTGACAAATGACGGTGACCTGGCATCGAAACTGACTCATCCTAAGTTCTTGAAGAAGAAAATTTATCATGTATATTGTGACAAGAATGTAACAAAGGCAGACTTGGATCAGATTGTACAGGGTATTACACTGGATGATGGTGAAATCCATGCTGATGCTATCAGCTATGCGTCGGATACAGACAAGTCGCAGGTAGGTATTGAAATCCACTCTGGAAAGAACCGTATCGTACGTCGTATTTTCGAATCGCTGGGCTATCGTGTGATTAAGCTGGACCGTGTGTACTTTGCGGGATTGACCAAGAAGGGATTGCGTCGCGGTGACTGGCGTTATCTCACAGAACAGGAAGTAGCCATGCTTCGTATGGGATCTTTTGAATAATGATAAATATAGCAGAACACAGGGATACACGGAAACGGAGCATCCCTGTGTTTTTAGATTAATTGATAAAACATAGAATCAAAATGGAAACAATTCGTAGAACAAAAATTGTTGACCTGCTGAAGCGTGAAGATTTTGGCGCGATGGTCAATGTGAAAGGTTGGGTGCGTACTCGCCGTGGTAGCAAACAGGTAAACTTTATTGCATTGAATGATGGTTCTACTATAAATAATGTGCAGATTGTAGTCGACTTGGCTAACTTTGATGAGGATTTGTTGAAGTTGATTACAACGGGTGCATGTCTGAGCGTGAATGGAGAACTGGTAAAATCGGTAGGTTCCGGACAGGCAGCAGAAATTCAGGCACGTGAGATTGAAGTATTGGGTACTTGTGACAATACTTATCCATTGCAGAAAAAAGGACATTCAATGGAATTCTTGCGTGAGATTGCTCACCTGCGTCCTCGTACGAATACATTTGGTGCAGTGTTCCGTATCCGTCATAACATGGCTATTGCGATTCATAAGTTCTTCCATGAAAGAGGTTTCTTCTATTTCCACACTCCTCTGATTACAGCATCAGACTGTGAAGGAGCCGGACAGATGTTCCAGGTTACTACCATGAACCTCTATGATTTGAAGAAAGATGAAAACGGTTCTATTATTTATGATAATGACTTCTTCGGAAAGCAGGCAAGTCTGACAGTTTCCGGACAGTTGGAAGGCGAATTGGCCGCTACTGCTTTGGGAGCAATTTATACATTCGGACCAACATTCCGTGCGGAAAATTCAAATACACCGCGTCACTTGGCTGAGTTTTGGATGATTGAGCCGGAAGTTGCTTTCAATGACATCAATGACAACATGGATTTGGCGGAAGAATTCATTAAATACTGTGTACAGTGGGCATTGGACAACTGTTATGACGATGTGAAGTTCTTGAACGACATGTTCGATAAGGGCTTGATTGAACGTTTGCAGGGTGTATTGAAGGAATCTTTTGTACGTCTGCCTTATACAGAAGGTATCAAGATTCTGGAAGAAGCAGTAGCTAATGGACATAAGTTTGAATTCCCGGTTTACTGGGGCGTGGATTTGGCTTCAGAACACGAACGCTTCCTGGTGGAAGAGCACTTCAAACGTCCGGTTATCTTGACCGACTATCCGAAAGAAATCAAGGCGTTCTATATGAAGCAGAACGAAGATGGCAAGACTGTACGTGCTATGGATGTGCTGTTCCCGAAGATTGGTGAAATTATCGGAGGTTCAGAGCGTGAAGCAGATTATGACAAACTGCTGACTCGTATTCAGGAACTGAATATCCCGATGAAGGATATGTGGTGGTATCTGGATACTCGTAAGTACGGCTCATGTCCGCATTCTGGCTTCGGGTTAGGATTTGAACGTCTGCTGCTGTTTGTAACAGGTATGGCAAATATCCGTGATGTGATACCGTTCCCGCGTACACCGCGTAACGCAGAATTCTAAGAGAAGATTCTATTTATCTATAAAAGAAAAGAGGATGTGTCAAAATGATGCATCCTCTTTTTCGTTATAGAACCATCGGTTTCTCATTTTTCATAGAGTATGATTTATTTTTCCCTGTGTCCATGCTTTCTGGTGGTACAATATGCCGTAGA
>ENA-OQBJ01000454-OQBJ01000454.1-human-gut-metagenome-genome-assembly--contig:-NODE-454-length-21706-cov-5.250985_pt1 | contig 21706 bp, 17 predicted proteins | sample MGYA00242743_ERZ504545 | MGnify/ENA primary metagenome ERZ504545 (study PRJEB26092, sample SAMD00036252) | human gut metagenome | host: Homo sapiens | study: EMG produced TPA metagenomics assembly of...
GCCGCGCAGGCAGAGCAGGCCACCGCGGCCAACACCGCAGGCACGCAAGACAATCTGGCCTGAGCATCCGTCGCGGCACAGCCGCTCCCCTCACCTACGGACGTTCCACCGGAACGTCCGTCAAACGGCTTGAGCCCGAACAATCAGGTCCGATTACCCGTCATGTCGAGTCCATATTGTGTGTACAATGGTGACTCGTTGCCTCAGTAGCTCAGTGGATAGAGCACTTCTCTCCTAAAGAAGGTGTCGTAGGTTCGATTCCTATCTGGGGCACTTTTTCATATCCCCGTACATTGTCGGCGCGCATCGCCATCGGCAGCATCCAAGATCAATCGCACGTCCGCAATCCGGACAACACCATCTCACCGCCACCCTCCAGCACAGGCACAATGACCCTCCCTCTGTTATAGTGGCAAACGGATACTTAAGCGGTTGAGTGAATGTATCCAAAAGGTTCCCCCTTCTGCTATGGAAGCATCGGAAAGCAACCGCACAACCCATACATCACCTTTGGAAGACCAAGGGATCAGCATGCAAGACATACCATATTTCTCTATTGTGGAACGGCTGGCGCACACGAATCCGGTAGGACAGTTGCCCGGACCGCTCTCCTACAAGCTGCTCGACCAGTTCACCATGCCGATGCTGCCCACAGAACCGCAATGCACGAACGTCATCGCCTGCATCTGATATTCGAATAACATGCCGGTCGTCACCGTCTAGCCACGGGCTTAGCCGACCCGCACAATCGCCAGCAGCGCTTTGTGGTCGCTGCCGTCCACTTTGACTGTGCGCACCTGTCCGGCCTGCATGCCGGAATCCAGTACGATATGGTCGATTCCGGCGAACGACGGCACGTAATCGACATTCGCAGGCCATGAGAATTTCAATCCCTCGCCGGCCTGACGGGAGGCGTCGGAGAAACGGTTTCCCAGAATGTTGCGGAACGGCGTATGGTCGTACGTCGCGTTGAAATCACCCATGAAAACGTACCGTCGGCTAGTGTCGAAACGTAGTTTCGCCAGTTCGTCGAGCGACCGCTTCCACTGCTGCCAGTAATCGTTCGTCGGCGACGTGGTATGCACGGATACGAAACGCACCTGCGTGGCTCCCCCATTGAACGAAACGGTGCCGCCCGGCATGAACGACGCGCTCGAATCGACATCGTCATCGGAAGGGTCGTCAAACGGACTCGCCGACCAAAGGCCGTTGCCGTACACGCCGTCCGAACTCGACACCTGCGCATAGGGCAGATACGAGGCGATGCCGGCACGGTTCAGATCGTCCACGAAAGCGTCGGTCGTCTCCTGCAACGCAAGCACCTCGACGTGTTCGCTGCGCACCAGATCCACGATCTCACGCGCATCGGCGCGCCTTTGTACACATTGCACGTCATCAGCGCGCGTAGCCGTCATCCGTGTTGACGGTTTCGCCGGACGCCGCCGCGACTGCGGCACGTGGCAGTTTCGAAGGCTGGTAGAAGAACGGATACTGCCAGAACGCCTGCAACGCAATCGCCAGAACGGCCATCACGATGGACACCGTACGTTTGGAGACGATGGCGCAGACGAGCGCGATTACGGCGAGCAGCGTGAACCATGGCACTAGGGAGACGACGATCGGCATATACGGCAACGCTGCAGTTCTTCCGGCAGAATGTGCGTGACAGTGCCCAGCAGCGCGGCGAGCGCGAATATGAAGGCAATCACCGCGCAGATGAAGTTGCGTACGCGATGCGTTTTCGTCTTATTCAGCGTGCGTAGCGGCTTGACCGGTCTCGTTGCGGCCGGTTCTGCTTTAGCCCGATTCGCTTTGGCCGACGCTTGCGATTTGCCCGTTGCCGGCCCTTGCGGCTGGCGTGTTTTTGCCTGAGCCATACCATTCCCTTGTTTTTTCGGAACGCACGTCCGCGACCATCCATGTCCGCCCGTGTCCGTTTATGTCCGTTCCGTTGATGTTCCGACGGTTTCCTTCACGCCTTCGGCTTAGTCGTCGAGGCCGAGCTCGTGGCGGATGCCGTCGATGATGATGCGGCTGGCGGTGGTGCCGCGTTCACGCGCGTTTTCCTGCAGCATCATTTTCAGATCGGATGGAATTTTGAAACTCATGAGCACACGTTCGCCGTTGCCGTTGCCATTGCCACGGCTGCGGGTGTCCTGCACGCTGGTCAGCGGAGCGGTGGACGCTGCCTTCGCACCACCGTTCGGTTTTCTAATGGCCATCAGGCGATCGCCTCCTCAAGTTCGAGATACACGTCTTCATACCCATTGAGATTGCTAGGAAATGCGTGGCCGATGACTTTCTGCATGCCCACGCGCTTGGGTACGGACGCGTCGAAGACGCTGGCGCGCGTTCGCGGATGAGATTGACCGCGTTGCCGGCCAGCTTGTTGTTTTCCACTTTGAGCAGCAGCAGCGCGTACGGTTTGCCGGCCACGTCGAGGCTTTCCGCGGTTTCGAGCGCATGGCTCAGTAATGGCCCCTGGGTGGCCGGAACGATGACGAAATCGGCCACATCGCAGGCCACATCCACACGTTGCCGGCCGGCGGGCAGTCGATGATGACGAGTTCGTCATCCGCCATGGTTTTGCGCAGTCGTTTCAGTTTGCCGATATTGGCGGAGTCCACGGTGAACGGCAGGGTTTCGCCGGCGTCTTCGGCGTCGCCCGCCCATGTGGTGGCGTCGCCTTGCGGATCGGTGTCCAGCACGGACACGTTGCGGTTGTGCCGTGCGGCCGCGGTGGCCAACGCCATGGCGGTGGTGGTTTTGCCGCTGCCGCCCTTGAGGTTGATGACCGAGATGATCATGAAGGTTCCTCCGCTTCGACAATCAATTTATATAAGACGTATATACTTTTTATATATTGGATAGACGACAGTCACGCTGACGGCGTAACGGCATTGGCAATGTAAAAGATAGTGGCGACGCACTCTTGTCAGTTGCTTTGACAGATAACGAAAAATCCCGAGGAGCTCAGCTCAACTCGGGATTCGAAAAGAGTAAACGCGGCGACTTGCTACTCTCCCACACCCTCTCGAGTGCAGTACCATCGCCGTACTAGGCCTTAGCTTCCGGGTTCGGAATGGGACCGGGCGTCTCACCTAGCTATGATCACCGCAAGAGGAAATAATACGCGAACATGCGGCAATCGGCAAACTTCGGCGTGTCGCGCACTGCAATCGCGTTCCCCAATCGCCAATGATCGCCAGTAATCGCGCGAATGCCGGCAATCGCAATGCATATGCGCTACAGTCGAAGCAATGCCGCAACAATTGCGGCGTGCTTACGAAAGAAGGCCAGCAATGACGATCGCCTCCTGCGATTCCGTTTCCGCAACCACTTTGGGTCTGCCGAATTCCACTGCGATTCCCGCCGAGAAGGCGAGGCTGCCGAAAGGCCTGTTCGTGGCGAAGATTCCGGTTTCCGCCAAAACAAAGCAGCGTTTGGCGAACGACATCGAATCAATCACCATGCTGTCGCTGCTGCAGGCGCGCAATATCGGACTCGCCGCCGGTACGCGCGTGCCGGAAATACTGGTGATCGGCCTGCGTTTGCACGAACCAAACGCCGCCGTTCCGACGGATATCGTCGAATTGATTGCGATGCAACGCAAGTCGGGCATGCTGTTCGTTTGCGTACGCGACGCCGATTTCGAGGGTACGACGCGTCAGGAGTGCGCGTTCGCCGTCCGTCGAGCGCTGCCGGCACGTGCCGGGCACACGACCACATCCAAGGTGTTCGCTTCCGATTGGCAGCCGGCCGGCGAGGCCACGCTGAACGCCACGGATCCGGCGGTCGATTCCATGGACGCCTTGTGGGAGTCGCTATGCTCGCAGGTGATTCTGGACGACCCCTCCCCCATCGACGTGAACACGCGTCTTGCCCGACGCATGCAGATTGCACAGCTCACCGCGCAGGTCGACAAGCTCACCCGCGACCATCAGCGTGCCAAGAATCCCGAACAACGCAATGAAATCTACGCGAAACTGCACAAGACGAAGCGCCAGTTGGAGGAACTGCAAGGGCAGTAATACCGCCGTAATACAAAGCTCGGCTGCAATCGTTACGATTACCGAGATTCCAGTAATTGCAACAATTACAGCCGAGCCGTAAGCGAGGTTTGGCAACGTGGCCAAAGCGCGCTCTCAACAACGCGCCACAGCCGCGAAGCCGCTAGAAACCAAGCCTTGTGCGGCCGAACTGGTCGAGCCAGCGCAGAATCGCGCCTTCTCGCAGCGCCCACGGGCAGATTTCGATTTCTTTGACGTCCAGCGCCTTCATAATCTCATCGATCACCAGCCACCGCCGACGATCTGATACGTACGTTCCGGCGTGACGCCCGGCAATGCGGTGCGCTGGTCCGGGGCGATGGCCGCAAGACGCGGTAGCCAATCCTCGAGCTGGTCGATCGTCATAATCGACGTGTCCACACGGCCCGGTTGGCGCATCACCGCACCGGCGAGACGGGCCAGGGAGCGAATCGTCTTCGACGTGCCCACGGCATGCATCGGATGCTTCGATTTGGGGAACGACTTGACCATTGGCTCGAGGATCTTGCGGATGTTCTTGCGGGCAGCTTCCAGATCGTCATCATCCGCGACGCCGCTTTCCGGCAGGAACTCGCGCGTCACGCGGCCTGCGCCGGCAGGAACGGACAGTGCGACTGTCGGATCCTCGTCGGAGCCCATGGCCACTTCGAGCGAGCCGCCGCCGATGTCGATGACGAGCAAACGGCCGGCATCCCAGCCATACCAACGGCGGGCGGCCAGGAAGGTGAGTCGGGCCTCATCCACGCCGGACAGCACGGTGACCGGCTGGCCGATGGCCTCTTCGATCTTGCGTAGGATCTTGCCTCCGTTCGGCGCTTCGCGTAGTGCGGAAGTGGCCAGGACCAGCAGCTGGGTGATTTCGTATTCTTCGGCGAGTTTCATCGCCTTTTCAACCGCGCTAAGCAAGGCTTCGGTGCCCGCTTTTTTGATGCTGCCGTCATCTTTGAGATACTGCATCAGGCGAATGGTGCTTTTGGTGCTGGCCTCGGGCTCGGGGCGCGCGCCCGGAGCCGCGTCGACGATGAGCATGTGGACGGTGTTCGAACCGATGTCAAGCACGCCAAGTCGGGTGGCGTGCGAATGCAATGTAACCATGGTTCACAGCTTAATAACTTAAGCGATTAACCTATTGCACGACATGCCTTGATAACCTTTGCAAATATGCCCACCCTCGGAAAGGAGGGTGGGCACCCAATAATCACAGTGCGGGAAACGATTGCATCGGCGTGAAAAATCGCGCTTCAGACATATGTTTCAGCCGAATATCTCAACCATGCACCTCAGCCACGCACTTTGGCTACGAAATCACCGAGTCGCTTCAATCCTTCGCGCAGGGCTTCGCGGGAAGCCGCGTACGACAGGCGCACGTGCGTATCCGCGGTGGCCTCGCCGAAATCGCGGCCAGGCGTCAACGCGATATGCGCCTCCTTCAACGCACGCTCGCAGAACGTCCACGCATCCAAACCGGTGCTGGAAATGTTGAAATACGCGTAGAACGCGCCGTTCGGTTCGACTTCCAGCGGCAGACCGATCTCGGCCAAACCGTCCACTACAATGCGGCGGCGCTCCAGCAGTTCCTGACGGCGTTCCTCGCACACGGCCAGCGTTTCCGGCGTGAAGCAGGCGAGCGCCGCATGCTGGGTCGGCGTGTGCGCGCACAGGAAGAAGTTGGTGGCGAGGTCGTCCATGGCTTCGAGCGCGTATTCGGGCACGACCATCCAGCCGAGCCTCCAGCCGGTCATGCCGAAGAACTTGGAGAAGCTGGAGCAGACGATGGCGTCCGGATCGCAGGCCAGCACGGATTTCACGTCGGATCCGTCCGGTTCGCGGTCGGCCAGGTCGAGGTAGGTTTCGTCGACGATGCGCCATGCGCCACGCTCACGGGCTAGGTCGCACACGGCTTTCAGGGTGTCGAAGGCGATGGTGGTGCCGGTCGGGTTGGACGGCGAAGTGATCATGACGGCCTTGGTGCGGTCCGTCCAGTATTCTTTGCACAGTTCCGGCGTCAGGTGGAATCGGGTGGCGGCGGACGTCGGCACGTCCACGACTTTGCCGCCGAACGCGCGTACCAGCTCGCGGTTGCACGGGTAGGACGGGTCTGCGATGAGCACTTCGTCGTCATCGTTGACCGTCAGCGCGGCGGACAGCAGCAGTGCCGTCGAACCGCCCGCGGTAATCGCGATGCGTTTCGGGTCGACGTCGACGTGGTGACGTTCCTTATAGAAATCGGAAATCGCCTGGCGCAGTTCCGGCAGGCCCATCGCCGCGGTGTACGGCAGCGGACGGCCGTCATACTGTTCGCGCATGGCGTCACGCACGGCCGGCGGCGCGCCGAAGTCCGGCTCGCCGAGGCTTAGTTTGACCACGTCGGTGCCGTCGGCGATCATCTCATCGGCCATGGCTCCGAACACCATGGCGCGGAACGGATTGGCAATCTGCGCGCGCTTCGACAACTGCGGCTGCGCGCCATTTTCAGCATTTCCCATATTTCGTTTTTACCACGTTCCTGTAATGCTGCCTGCCGACACTCATTTCACGGAATCGTCCACGATTTCGCGGTAAAGCCGTTCCAACCGTTCGTCGCGCACCTTCTTACCGAGCTCGCATTCCCACACCACGATGACTTTCCAGCCGTCCGCTTCGAGTTCGGCGCGCTGCCTCGCGTCTCGTTCGTGATTGCGCAGCAGTTTCGCGGTCCAGAATTCGACGTTCGATTTGGGCACGCGTGTGGCTTTCGGACAGCTTCGTGCATGTGCCAGAAGCAGCCGTTGACGAATATGATCGTACGGTATTTCGGTAGTACCACGTCCGGGTGGCCTGGGTATCGCTTGTCGTTTTTGCGGAATCGCAAGCCTTTGGCAAACAGAAAGCTACGTACCATCCGTTCGATGGATGTGTCTTTGCCGCGGATGTGGGACATGGTGTAGCTGCGCGTGCCCCGCTCGTATTTTTCGGGTTTGCCGGTTTTTCTAGGTTTGCCGGTTTTCTTGGGTTTGCCGGTTTTTCCGGGTTTGGCTGTCTGCCTGCGATGCTCTGCCGTCACGGCTTCCCATTATGCAAAAGGCCGATCAATCGTTTTCGCATAACGCGTGCCGCCGTCGCATGTGGCGTACGCTGGTCATTGCAACGTAGCAAACAGGCAGTTCAAAACAAGGAGATTTCATGGCACAGATCAATGTGGCGATTCTCGGCGCGGGCCGTATCGCGCAGAGCATGGCCGAAACGTTGGTGAAAATGGCGGCGGATGACCGGTACCGTGATCTGGTCGCACCGTACGCGGTGGCGGCCCGCGACGGCGAGCGCGCAGCGGCGTTCGCGGCGAAATATGGTTTTCCGGTGTCGTACGGATCGTATGAGGAGCTTGTCGCCGATCCGAACGTGAATCTTGTGTATATCGCCACTCCGCATAACTTCCATGCCGAGCAGGCGATTTTGTGCATGCGCGCCGGCAAGGGCGTGCTGGTGGAGAAGGCGTTCGGCGCGAACACGCAGCAGGCGCGTGAGATATTGGACGTTTCGGATGAGACCGGCATGCTGTGCACGGAGGCGATTTGGACGCGGTATATGCCGTCGCGTGGCATGATCGACGATATCATCGCGTCCGGCGTGATCGGCGAGGTGCAGGCGATCGACGCGAATCTGTGCTATCCGACCACGGCGAAGGCGCGTATCACCGATCCTGCGCTGGCTGGCGGCGCGCTGCTGGACGTCGGCGTGTATCCAATCAATTTCATCGACATGATCATGCATAATGCGCCGATCGCACGTGTTGAATCGTCGATGCAACCGTATGAAACCGGCGTGGACGCGCACAATTCGATGACGTTCTATTACCAGAATGGTGTGATGGCCACCGCGCAAAGCTCGATTCTGTGCCATTCGGACCGTATGGGCGCGGTGTGGGGCACGGAGGGGTATCTCACGTGCCAGAACATCAACAATGTCGAGGCGATTGACGTGTTCGACGGCTCGCATGCCGTCACCGCGCATTATGACGTTCCCGAACAGTTGACCGGCTACGAGTATGAGGTGGCATCGGCCGCACAGGCCATGCTGGACGGGCGTACCGAATGCGATGAGATGCCGCATTCCGACACGTTGCGCATCATGGAATGCATGGATTCGCTGCGTGCGGATTGGGGTCTTAAGTACCCGTTCGAAGCGTAGCGATGCGATCGATGACGTGGGCGTGACGCGCTCCGCCCACGTTATAATTGCCCCTTGCGGCGATTTGGAAACGCATGGAAGGAGCGTCATGGGATTGCTGAGGATGCTGAAGTACGTGCTGGGCACGGAAGATGAGACGCAGCAGCCCCGGCAAACGCAATCCTCTGCCAAGAATGCCAACAACGCCAAGTCTGCGCGGACCGGACAGACCAAGCAGACGGGACAGGTTGCGCGACGAGTCACGCAACCGCAACTGCAACCGCATGCCACGCCGCAACGTCAATCGCAACGCCGTCAATCGCAACGCCGTCAATCGCAGCAACACCAATCGCAACGGCCTGCAAAGCTCACCCCGCAACCGCTGTTGCCAGCCGACCGCATCGACAAGGCGCGTGGCATCATCGGCAATATCGAAAAGCACGAATTGAGCGACGAGCAGATCAGCGCGATCGCCGGCGCAGGTCACAACACCCTCGTGCTTGCGGGCGCGGGAACCGGCAAAACCACTACCATCGTCGGATATATCGCATGGCTGCTTGCCACAAAACGCGCCACCCCCGAAGAGATTCTCGTATTGTCGTTCACCAAGGCGTCCGCGGACGAAATGTCGCAACGCATCATGCAAGCACCGGCAAAAGGATCCGCGCATGCACGTTCCACAGTCTCGGCCTGGAAATCTGCCGTGCGGCCACCATCGCCAACCGTCCCATCATCGACGGCCATGCGTCGAACGCCGTGGTACGAGACACGTTTGACCGGCTGCTCGCACAGAACATCCCCTACCGTCTGCTCGCATTCAAGCTCATGTCGAAGGAGCTGTTCGGCAAGTATGGCGCCGCCGCGAAACGTGAGGATTTCCAACTGCCGACGATGATTACGCTTTCAACCAGTACAGGCAAAGCCTTGTCGAGAACGCGCAGACCATCATCCAGCACATGCGGCAGAACAATATCGGCATCGACGGCATGCGCGAGCTCAATGAGAGGCGCGGCGGCAAACATATCGGCCGTAATCGTGAGATGCTGCAGCTCGTCGGGCCGCTGTACAACGCGTATGTCGGCAATTTCCGCGCGACCCAGGGCATCGATTTTCCCGGCATGATCACCGACGCCATTCGCTGCGTAAGGCGCGGCGCATACCGCCACCCGTACAAATACGTGCTCATCGACGAATACCAAGACATGTCGCGGCCACGTTACGAGCTGATCCGCGCATTGCGTGAGCAGAGCGATTTCACGCTGTTCTGCGTGGGCGACGACTGGCAGTCGATCTACCGTTTCGCCGGCAGCGACATTCATCTGATTCTCGATTTCGCCGATATTTGGCGCGATTGGGGGCCGACACGCATGTTCCAGATCACGACGACGCGACGGTTCCGGCAGAGCCTCATCGATGCGAGCGGCGCGTTCGTCATGCAGGACAAAAGCCTGTACGCCAAGCAATTGCGCAATCCGAGCGACAAGAAGGATTATTCGCTGAAGGCGCTTGGCGGCGCAACGCAGGAGGAACGGTTCGATGCGATCGTCGAGCAGCTGCGCAAACTGCCGAAAGCCGCGTCGGTGCTGATGCTGGGACGCTACCGAAGCGACCTGAACCTGCTGTCACGCAACGACCGCGACGGGCTGTTCCAAATCGACGAGCATACCGGCGGCATCGTTTTTCCGGAAAAACCGGACATGGACATCAAATTCATGACCGCGCACGCTTCCAAGGGTCTGCAACGCGATTTCGTTTTTCTGCTGTGCTGTTCCGGCGGTTTGAAGGGTTTCCCAAGCGCGATTCCGGAAGAGCCGCTGCTCGGCCTGCTGCTGCCGGAAGTGGAACGCATGCCGCACGCGGAGGAACGCCGGCTGTTTTACGTGGCGATGACGCGTTGCAAAAAGAAGCTGTTTTTCGTGGTGGACCAGTCGCGTCCGTCGCGTTTCATGTACGAATTGCACGACAAGATCTGCCCGAACATCTTCCGCGGCGTGAAGCTGCCGGCGCAATGCCCGAATTGCGGTGAGGCATTGCGATTGCGGCACACCGGCTCCGACCCGTTCCGCGCGTTTTACGGGTGCACCGGTTTCCCCAACTGCCGATACACCAGGCCATGCAAGTGACACCATTGGGACTGATTTCCATCGCGTAAGTTGCTCCCCATTCGGGCCTGGCGCAATCTCCCCCGTTGTATCCTGGACCTGTTCATTAGTCAGGAGAAAGCAATGACGGCAACCGACCAGAATCCGCAACAGTCAGCGCAACCGACACCGCGCAAAACCATTAACGTCGTCGGCGCGGCTATCGTCAAAGACGGCAAGGTGCTGTGCGCGCAACGCGGAGAAGGCCGATCACTGGCTGGTTTCTGGGAGTTTCCGGGCGGCAAGATCGAACCGCATGAAACGGCGCGTCAGGCATTGCATCGCGAAATCGAAGAAGAGTTGCTGTGCGAGGTCGAAGTTGCCAACGAAGTGTGCACGTCTTCTTACGATTACGATTTCGGCACCGTCGTGCTCACGTCGTTCGTGTGCCATTTGATAAGCGGCGCACCCCATCTGACCGAGCATCATGAGATTCGTTGGGTGACGCCCGCCGAAATGCCCACTTTGGACTGGGCGCCCGCCGACCGAGAAGCGGTGCGATTGATCTCCGTCATGGATTTTCCAGCTTTTTCGACGGACGAGCACGGAAGCGACGACTGACGATGCGCAATATGGACGACCATGACCATTCCTCCCTTGTTGAGGCGCTGCTATCCGGTTTCGTCAACAAAAAGGACAATGTCGACGCACAGTACGAGCCGACGTTGATCGCCAACCATGACGGTCGGACCATGGAATACGCCATCAAGGACGAACTGCAACGCAGTCAGGATTTCGACATGTCCATCGCGTTCGTCAGCCAGGGCGCGTTGCAGGTGCTTAAGCAGTATTTCCTTGATTTCGCCGACAACAATGACCATCAGGCCGGTCGAATCATCACGTCGACGTTCAATTATTTCAACTCTCCCAAAGCATTCAGGGAACTGCTGAAACTTCAGCGGGAAACCGGCATTCAAGTGCAAGTTTGGCAGCCGGAGCGGTCCAGCCGAAACGATGACGATGCCACAGCTGCCTACCCTTATCATCCCAAAGGCTATGTTTTCCATCATACGCAAGGCGACGAGCCGCTGTATTCCACGTATGTTGGCAGTTCGAATCTCACCATCAACGCGCTGAATTCCAATCGCGAGTGGAATCTCAAAGTCGCCACCACCGATACCAGCGGTCTTGCCGAACAGCTTAGCGAGGAAATCGAATCGCAAATCAGCGAATCGAAGCCGCTCACCGACGCTTGGCTGAAACTGTACGAGGAAGACTTCGAAAAGTACGCGCCGCAACGGCCGAATCGCAAGCCGATCGAAAAAACAAGCCAATCGCAAACCATTCAGCCGAACGCCATGCAGGTGGAAGCGCTGATGAATCTCGCACAGCTACGCAAGCAGGGCGAAAGCCGTGCGATCATCGTTTCCGCTACCGGCACCGGCAAAACGTATCTGTCAGCGTTCGACGTGCGGCAGGTCAAACCGAATCGCATGCTGTACATCGCGCAACAGGAGCAGATCCTCAAGAAAGCTGAAGAATCGTTCCAAAAAGTGCTTGGATGCCCGAAAAGCGAACTCGGCCTGTTTTCGGGTGGCAGCAAGGAATCGGATCGCAAATACGTGTTCGCCACCGTGCAGACGATGTCGCGTCCGGAAACGCTTGCACAATTCGACGCAGACGAGTTCGATTACATTCTCGTCGACGAAGTGCATCATGCGGCCGCCGAATCGTATAAACGCGTCATCGACCATTTCCAGCCGAATTTCATGCTCGGCATGACCGCAACGCCGGAACGTACGGACGGTGCGAACATCTTCGAATTATTCGGCAACAACGTGGCCTACGAAATCCGCCTGCAGAAGGCGCTTGAAGAGGACATGCTCTGCCCGTTCCACTATTACGGGGTGCACGAATACATTCAGGACGCGCCCGACGAGAAGATCGCCGGCAAAGACGTCAAGGTCGAGTCAATGACCGACCAGGAACGTAACGAGCTAAGCCGTTGGCTTGAAGAACTCACCGACCCGAACCGCGTGCGCTACATCATCGACAAGATACAGATCTACAGCGAGGCCGGAACACCCGTGCAAGGTCTGGTGTTCTGCAGCCGACGCGAGGAAGCGAAACGACTGTCCGACCTGTTCAACCAGCAGATGAACCAGCAGGCGGAACGGCCATACCGCACGAAAGCCATCACCGGCGAAAATTCGCAGATGGAACGCGACACTGCCGTGGCACAGTTGGAGAACGGCGAATTGGACTATATTTTCACCGTCGACCTGTTCAATGAAGGCGTGGATATTCCACACGTCAATCAGATCGTGATGTTGCGTCAAACGAAGTCGAGCATCATTTTCACGCAGCAGCTCGGCCGTGGTTTGCGCAAGGCAAGCGGCAAGGATTGCGTGGTCGTCATTGATTTCATCGGCAATTACGCGAATAATTATCTGATTCCGATCGCACTGTACGGCAATACCGGCGACCGCGATGTAGCCCGTAAGAATCTGCAACGCGAAACCATCGGCGTCTCGTCCATCAGCTTCGACAAAATCGCCCGCGAGCGCGTGCTTGCCTCGCTTGACACCGCCGATTTGTCGAATATGAAATTGCTGAGCCAGCAGTACCAGCAGATGCGGTACGAATTGGGACGCATCCCGATGCTGATGGATTTCGCGCGCCGTGACGCGTCGCTCGTGTTCACGATGGCTGCGAAGAACGACGATTATCTGTCGTTCGTGCGTTCCCGTGAGAAGAGCCTGTCGCGTGGCAAGAACGCAACCGTTTCGTATCTTGAACAGCTTGAATCGACTTCGGATGCGCACAATGGTGTGCTGAAAATGTTGACCGCCACGCAATTGCGCGGCTTGCGTCCGCACGAATTGTTGGTTTTGGCGGCATTGTGCGGTATGGATTGGCAGCGGATCGATCCGGATTGTTCCGAGGATGCGCTGACTGCGCTTCGTGAGGTCGCTTCACAGCATGCGATCACGATCGTCGATTTGCAGACGTTGTTGACTGCGCTGTTCCCCGATGCGGACAGTAACGAGTTGCAATGCCGTTCCGCGTTCGCCACGTTGGATTATTCCTATTTCATCGCCGCGAACAGCAAACGTTTCGGGCAGACTCCTTTGGTGCGCCTCTGCGATGATGGGCTTATCGGTTGACCGACGAGTTCCGCTCGATGCTTGAACAGACCACTTTCCGCACGTTCTTCACGGATACCGTCGAAGCCGGTCTGTTCAACGCGTTAGCGTTGGCGGAATCGTCCCGCAAGCATCATATCCGCCAGAATCATGGGTTCCTGTATGGAGAAAAGTACAGTGTGTTCGATGTGATGCGACTGTGTGGTTGGCCTGCGGAACAGGTGCCGCAGAATGTCGGCGGATACAAATTGGACACCGAAACCGGCTCACTCCCGATTTTCATTAAATATGAGGCGAGCCAGTATGGCGACCGGTTCCTTAATCCCGGCGAGATCGAATGGTTCAGCAAGAACAATCGTTCGCTTAAATCAAACGAATTCCGGTGGCTGCTGGACGGAACGGAACGTACTCCGGAATGGCAGAATCGCCATTTTGTGCCGATTTTCATCCGTCGCAAAGCCGAAGAACAGGAGAAATCCTATTACTTCGTCGGCAGCGCGGTCGCATTGGACGATGTGCACGCGTCGGTGAACCCCGGCGAGGATGGCAGCGAGTCAAAGGTAGTCATTTCCACACTCAAGCTCGGCAAACCGGTCGATCCGGAACTCTACCGCCACCTCACCGGCAAGTCCGCCCTGTAATTCGCGACCTTCTGACACCTATCTCGCTTATAGATGGCGGATTTGGATCACTGACACATGCCATCTCGCTTATGGATGGCGGTTCCAACAGCAAAAACGAAGTTTGGGGGTATGAATCATACCCCCAAACAAGCGATTTACTTCAGTACACCGCCATCCATAAGCGAGATACCAGCAGACGCACATGAAAATCCGCCATCCATAAGCGAGATAGCCCCGCAATCACTCCAGCCACACATCGAAACATATAAAAGCGGCTTGTGTATATACGTTGTATGTACAGCATATATACGCAAGCCGTCCGAGCTGAAAGTAGCCGAAACTACGGAAGGTCACTCACCGACCGTCGGCGTAGCCACCCATGTCGGGCCCATCGAAACCGCCGTCGAAGCCAGGGCCGTCAGGACCTGGACCGAATCCCGGACCAGCAGGACCACCCGGACCGCCCAGGAATTCGCGCGCCGACATGCCGTTCTCCCTACGGGAGGCATCCACTGCTTCCTGCAGCACCTTGCGAACTTCGAATCCGTTCAGCACGTTCTTCAATGCCACTACGCCATTGCCGGACGACTGATCGCGCGTATCCAGCACAATCGTGCTCATGCCGAAGATGCGCTGCAGGAATGTACGTTCTACGCTGATATCCACGATGCGGAACAGTTTGATCAAGTTGAAACTCTCGTTCAGAATGCCGGTTTTGACGCTCAGCTCACGGTCGGTAAGTGTGTACACGGTGAACGTGAACGGCGTACGGCACCAATTGCGCTTGCGCTGCTGCCACAGGACATTGCCACTTGCAACCTTCATATGGTTCCCCCTTTTCATCAGAGGCCTAATTGGACTGGCCGCCCTATGCGGCACAGCACACCATTCTACCGTCACGCTCGCACGAACACCGTTTTATCTATCGCACAGCGCAGACGTTTCACACACTGTTTCACACGTCGTTCCGTGTAGGGAAAAGAGACACTTCACAGCACGCGCAGCAGCTTACGCAGCAACTCGCGCCGCATCCGTCACGTCGCGCACGATAACGCAAACACAGGCAAGCGCCGCTTCCGCGGCATTGGCACCAATCAGCACCACACCGTCAAATCAGTTGTAGCCCTTCACTTCGCGGAAGATGCCGCTCAAATTGCCGTTGCGTCCGTCGAACACCTTGCCGTTGGACAGCTTGGCCAAATCGTCGAGCTGCTGCGAATCCGCGTCGCCGAACATGATGGAGAAAATCGGAACGCCCTTGCCATCGGACGCATACTGCTGCTTGAACTCGTCAAGCTTCGCCGTGTCCGACTGCCCGTCGGTCAGCAGCGCGATCGCCACCGTGTAATCGTCGCGGTCGGACGGCAGATTCTTCAACGCGACTTCCAGCGCATTGTAGATGTCCGCATTGCCATTTGCCACCTGATTTTCGCTGGCGGCCAGCAAGGTCGCGGTTTGCTTGCCTTGCGCGACCTGCGCCACTTTCGCGCTGCTGTTGAAGGGGATGAACACGTTGACGTCGTCATCACCCGGCTCGATATGCGAGGCGCGTGCCTGATCGGTGTCGAGGGCCGCCTGCAAACCGGCCACGGCACCGCTTTTGCCCTTGCCTGACATCGATCCGGAATAATCCACCACCCACAAGGTGTAAGCGGGCTTGCGCAGGACGGTCTGATACTGGTCGAGCGCCTGTTCGATGATGTCGGAGGATGGCATGGTGATGGTTTTCAGCACCGATGAATCCGATTTGACGCCCCATCCTTACGGAACGAATCCTTCACCTTCGCATCTTTGGCATACGCCAGCGTGCCGTCCGAACCGGTTCTACGACCCGCCTGTTCGAACAGTTTCTTGGAATCCTTCGACGTGATCGACTTGCTGAATCGCTTGAACGCATCCTCTTTGTCCTGCCTGCGATCCACGTAAGCAAGCGGCGAATCGGAAATCGCGATGCCGTCGGACGGATAGACGGCCAGCAGCGGCTCCTTGTTCTTCGCCGTCAACGCCTTGTCCGCCTGGATGACGAGCGATTCGTAGTTCACCATGGAATCGTTCGTATCCGGGTCGTTGACGACCATGTCCTTCAGCCAGTCGGACGAGCCGGATGAACGATTGACGCCCGACAGTACGGTTTTCACGGACTTACGTAATGAAGCATCGTTCAAATCGTCTTTGGTGAGTGCCGACTTACCGCCGTTCAGCGCCGTCAGAAACGCCATGTACGCCGACGCTCCGGAATTCGATTGCGTGGCGGACGTCATAGCGAACGACAGCTTCTTGGCCTTCACCGCATCCATAATGTCCTTCGTGGACACCAGCTTCGTTGTACCGTCCGTATTCGCCCAGCCGAGTTCCTCAGCCTTGCTTTGCTTCACGCCGAACACCACCGGCGTGGTGGACGTGGAGACCTGGTCCTTGACGACGTGCTTGATATCCCCCATGGTGATCCACATGCTGCTGGCCGGCCAGACCGCATCGTAATCCCTGCCGCGTGATGGCCTTTGTTGCGCAGCGCGTCCATAACGTCCAACGACCCCATGTAGTCGACGGTCACTGACACTTTCGATTGTTTGGCCGCCTGTTCGATGGCCCCGCTCACTTCCTTGTTTTCGGAGCCGGAGGCGATGCGGATGGAATCTTTGGCACCGTCCACGGAATATGTCGCGGTTGTGCCGCTGTTCGAATCGCCGTCCGACGTCGCATTGGAAGCGCTGTTCGTCGAACCGCATCCCGTGAACAGACCTACGATCAAAGCGATGACCCCAGCCGCCGCACCAAGTTTGCGTGCGTTCATCTTGTGTTGGCCCTCCGTTCATATTGCGCCAAAAACCGTTCAGCGCACCCGGAAAACATTTCCGAATGCGCTGAAAACATGTTCTGTTATGTGCGATTGATTATAGTCCGATTTTACCGAACGGCCATTTTGCCGTCTCATTTTCGTCATTATTTTCGTTTCCCCCTCATTCCGCCCTTTCCGCTCTCTTCCACAGACGTAGCCGACGCCGCCTATACTTGGTGCGGCTACTTGTTGCGGCACAATCGCAACTATGCAATCACAGGCATCGCAACGGAAAGGTGGGCGCATGGGCAGCTTCAATCGCAGGCAGGAAGCCGACGATCTCACCGACTACGTCAATAACGGATGGCTCAGTTCCGCCGAATTCGACGGGCCGACTTTCCTGTGGAATCATCTCATCCGCGAAGCAAGCCAGGAGGATGCCGCGCAACGCAACGATGTGCCGGTCGCCAATCTTTCCGACGCGGACGTGGTCATCAACATGCCCATGCAATGGTATTTCGACGCCCTCGCCTCCATGGTGCCCACCGCGGAACGTACCGATACGGGCGTGGAGATTCCGCGCATCGATATGCCGACGTTTTCGATCGATTCGCAGGCGCTGTCCGGCGTGGACGCGGTGGTCGGCAACGCGGTGATCAGCACGCGATGGCTTGACGCGGTCGGCAATCTCGCCAAAGCTGTGGAGATGACCGCAAGGTTCGTCGGCAATGTGGCCGACCGTGACAACGAGGGTTTCGACTACCTGAAAGATCTGATTCAGACCGTACGCGTGTACATGGATGCCGTGGCCTGCAACGCCGATCCGATGACGGGCGAGCAGGCGTTGCGCATGATCACGCAGGTGGCGTGCAATGAGGATTTCCGGCTCAACGCCATGCAGATGGTGGAGCTGCTGTCTTGCGGACTGTCGTTCGCGCAATGATGATACGCGCATGTTCGCCTATGACGCGTTGAACAAGGGCATTGCCGCGATGCGTGATTTCGCAGCGAAGTCCGGTAATGGCGATGCGAGCAGCACTACTGGCGACACTATGAACAGCGTCGGCAGTATCGACAGTGATGTTACGGGCGATACGGGTGCACGCGACGCCACCGCAACGCAATCTCACAACCTCCGTGATACGTCCTCTGACGCGGACAATGCGCATAGCACGAATAGTACAGACGCTGCGGACGGCGCGGATACCGCGAACTCGATCACGCATTCCACGGGCGCTGCCGGCGATTCCACTACCGGCGGTTCACCTACCCTCTCCCCCGAGGAACTGAACGATCTCGCCATGCTTGACCCATCATTCCTGTCCAAACAGCAGCTTGCGCAGACCGCGCAAAACCAGTTCGACCATGCCGTGCAGTTCCTGCGGCACGATCTGATGCGGATCAGTGGCGATGCCGAGGAGGCCGATCGTTTCCTGCGCGACAACCATACGTCCGAGCCGCTTGCCGACGCGTACGCGGCGCGGCTGATCGCTGCCGAACGGTGGCAGGATCTGCTGAATTTCGTCGATCTGGTGGAGCGTGACGCACCGAACCAGTGCACGGTCATGTTCCCCGAGGAAGTGGTGCCGTACGAATGGGAGTCGATTCGTGAGGCCGCTTTGGAGGCGTTGGGCCGCGGCGGAGAACTGGTCGCGATGTATCAGGAGCGGTTGGATGACACGTACGATCCCAACACCGAGCTCAATCGTATGAAGCTTCAGGCGTGGACTCAAGCCAAGGAATAGGCGGCGCACGGCTCAGCGCATCCGCCGCCAGTTCCTCATCTATCGCAGGCTTCCACTCTCATTCCCATCAGTATTTCCACCATCGCTTCCACAACTGACGCGCAACGTGGCCAATTGGAACGGATGCAGGCTCAGCATCGCTCCTTGCGCCGTTCTTGCCACGGACGGATCACCGTCGGCAAAAGCCGCGGGCAATTCGGCATCCAGCCGCGCATCCTCCATAATGGAACACTCGCGTACCGTGGCCTTCCCCAAAGCGGCGTTGACGGCAAGTCTCGCATGGGCTTCGCCGCCGACCGCCTCATAAACGCGCAGTATCAGATCTCCGGAACCGTCATCGGCAAGCTTGACCCAGTCAAGCACCATGACGCCATCCACCGGGTTGAGCTGCGCCAGCGGATCGAACGCCGGCACGGCAGGCAGCACGGCCGCGTTGAGACGGTTCGCCTCGTCAAGCACAGCCGGCATACTGGCATCCGCCACAACGTTCCACGCGAACTCATGCACGCCCTTGTCAGTGTTCGGATCGGGGTATAGCGGGGACGACAGCAACGAAAGTCGAATCATCGTGCCACGCACCGGCCCGGAAGCCGTGTTCCGGTGAATCGGCGAAACGTCGGAACCGTAGGTGCTGGCGTTGACGACCGCAGCCGCATAGCCGGCATCGGCGACGCGTACGAACCGGTGCGTGCAGCTTTCGTATTTCGCCTCGTCGGAACGTGTGTTCTTCTGAATGGGCCGTTCCACCATGCCGTACTGGCATTCGTACTGCGCCCGGTCGGCCTGGATACCATGGGAATGTCGACTTTGAGGAATCGTTCGGATGCCCGCCAATCCACTTTGGTCCGGAATTCAAGGCTTTTCGACTTTGCCCGCAATGTAATGCAGGCATCGATGGACACCCCGTCGGTGGTGCTGGACACGTGCACGGTGGCTCCGCCGCGTTTTGTCTCCGTCACTCGTTCCACATGCGAGTCATCGATGCCTTCGGCGCTGAGGAAGGCATCGCGCTGGATGTCCCATGCGTCCCACTCGTATGGCTCGTCGCGGAGAAGTTCGTAATGCCCGATTCCACTGCCGTCGGGCACCAGTTCGTGTCCATTATCAAGGTCGATCAGTGAACGGACCGTACCGTCTGGTGCGATGATGGCACGTAGCAAACCGTTGTCAAGTATGATTCGACCGTCGTCGCATGTCGTTGCGATGGTGGATTCATCGGCGACCGCGTCGGTGCCGTTCGCGTCATCATCCTGCGTTCCCACTGCCGCGGTGCGAGCAATCCACGAATCGCCATTCTTTGCCGTATATGGGACGATGGCCGCGTTCGATCGCATGTCGGCATCATCCCGCACCGATGCGATGGAAGCACCCGCTTCAGCGGCGATATCACGCAGTCTTGCGATGTCGCGCACGTAGTCCGCACGCGCCTGCCGATGCACCCATGCGATCGCCGATCCGGGAAGAATGTCGTGGAATTGGTTCAGCCCCATTCGAAGGAATGGTGGGGAATTTCGTGGTGTCGTTCCATGAGATCTTCTGTGTGAGGAACCATTCGAAACCGGCACGACGTGCGATTTGCGGCCATGCCCCGCAATAACCGAAACTGTCGGGAAGCCACAGTCCTTTTGGTTCCACGCCAAGATGCTCACGGAAGTAACGCATGCCGAACGTGATCTGGCGGATCAGCGACTCACCTGTGGGCAGCATGTTATCGGATTCGACCCACATTCCGCCGACGGGAATGAATCGTCCTTCCTTGATGCGCTGCAGCATGCGCGCGAACAGGTCTGGATGTTCCTGTTCCATCCACGCATACTGTTGGGCGGAACTCATCGCGTACGTGAAATCCGGATCCTCGTCCATCAGGGCAAGCACGTTGGACACCGTGCGGGCCACTTTACGGTGGGTTTCGCGCACGGGTCACAGCCATGCGGAATCGATATGCGCATGGCCGACCGCGACATGATGGATGACGCTGGAATATGCGGGTTCGGATAATACCCCGGCAAGCTTTTCCTTGGCTGGCTCCAGAGTTCCGGCGATATCACGCTCGTCATATGTGTTGAGTGATCGTTGCAGCGCTTTGGCCAGCTGCCAATATCGAGGATCATCATCCTTGAGTTCCCTCATCAGCGAGGTGACGGTTTCCAAGTCCATCAGATAGTCGAACACGTTTTGGTTGAAAGCGCACACGTCCATTGTGGTGAGCACATAGTCGGATGGACGACCGTCGGCACGCTCCCCCAGATTCATCGGCGCGAATGGCAGGTCAGCTTCGACCGGTGGATTCGATGCGGCCTCGACATATACCGTGAAACGACCGGCATCGTCAAGCTCCACATTCGCCACGCCATTGGCATCGATAAGCGGAATCCAGCAATTGTCTGGATTCACCGCTTTGATGACGCTGCCGTCAGGGCGATAGCATAATCCTTCCGCTTGGAAGCCCGGGCCACGATGTCGTTTCCATCCCAGATCTACAACCAGTTCGACGGCTCTGCCTTTGACCGACTCACGGTCGATACGTCCACGAACCTCGAACCATGTGGTACCCCATATCGTGCCCCAGGCACCAGGAACCATGAAGTCGAGAAAATCCACTTTGTTTTCCCTGACACGGGCAAGAAAGTCGGCGCTCTGTTCGGGTTCGCCTTCATTGGCGAAAAGCGCGTAACTGACAATGCGATAATGTTTCGTGCACATATGGCACAAGTCGTTGCCGCATCACTCGATCGGCACGTCTGAGTTGCTGATCTGGAAGAAGAAACATAGCTATCCCCTTGGCACATGATTCCTATGGTGTATCCATGGTGCCACAGCACAATCTCAAATCAAAAAACATCAAAGAGAAAAGTGGTTCTCAAAGCGGACATCCGGTGGAGACTCCGGATAAGGACCTTCGACGAGCCCGAAAGGCGTTGCCGGGAGGTCCGGGAGGTGATGAAAAAACGGGGGTTCCTGGAGCGACGCCCGCCGGGAAGCCCGGAAAGAGAGCATGAAAAAAGGGACCTCCCGGGAGCCAAAGGCTCGACCGGGAGGCCCAACATGTGAAGCGGCGGCGTGCTACTCTCCCACACCCTCTCGAGTGCAGTACCATCGCCGCGCCTGGCCTTAGCTACCGGGTTCGGAATGGGACC
>ENA-OQBJ01000455-OQBJ01000455.1-human-gut-metagenome-genome-assembly--contig:-NODE-455-length-21696-cov-2.844638_pt1 | contig 21696 bp, 24 predicted proteins | sample MGYA00242743_ERZ504545 | MGnify/ENA primary metagenome ERZ504545 (study PRJEB26092, sample SAMD00036252) | human gut metagenome | host: Homo sapiens | study: EMG produced TPA metagenomics assembly of...
CCTATGGAAGTCTTTTCAGGCAGAGGAGGAAACCCTCTTATGGAATATCGGTATAACTGAAAGATGTGCTCGTCGGGACGGGTGCTCCCGCCCCTTGCCGCACGGCGCTCCCCGAGCGATGAGTTTTAGAGAGAAAATATACGGATATTGAGTTTTTGTTGTAGTTTTGCAGAACTGACAACCTTTTAGGAATATAATGTTTAACCTGTCAACTTAGTCAGGAATAAATTTTCAAACTGACAACTATTTTCAGTACACCTCAGAACGCAAGTGCATTTCATACAAAACGTCCTTGCGTCTGAATTGAAACGCAAGGACGTTTTACTGAAAACTCCTTTACGTTTTTTTCAAGCGTAAAGGAGTTTTTTTTCGGAGTATAAACCCCGTATTTTCAATGGTTCTCACTGCATCGTAACTCCCAGAAAGCCACAGCCGAAGCGGCTGCCACATTGAGCGAATCCACTCCGTGTGCCATAGGAATGCGCACCACATAGTCCGCTCCCTCGATGGCAGTTTCCGGCAGTCCGTCGCCTTCGGTACCCATCACCAGGGCCAGTCGCGGTTCCTCCTTCAGCGGTGGATAGTCCAGCGGCACGGAACGGTTGGTCAGCGCCATGGCTGCCGTGCGGAAACCCAGTTCCTTCAGCCGCTCCAGCGGACGGTCTACCCACGTCCAGGGCATCAGAAACACCGACCCCATCGACACGCGTACCGCCCGACGGTTCAGCGGATCGCACGAATTCGTGGTCAGCAGTACGGCATCGATACCCAGTGCGGCTGCCGAACGGAAGATAGCCCCGATGTTGGTGGTATCCACCACCCCATGAATAACCACTACCCTGCGTGCTCCACGGCATACTTCCTCCACCGGACGCGGAGCTGGACGCCGCATGGCACACAACACACCCCGCGTCAGCGTATAACCGGTGAGCCGGGCCAGCAGTTCCCGGTCGCCCGTATAGACCGACAGATGCGCCATACGCTGTACAATGTCCTCCGCATCACCCGTAAGGTGCTTCCGCTCACAGAGCAAGGACACGTTCATAGCCGGCCTCCAGCGCCACCCGAATCACTTTCGGCTTTCGGCGATAAAGATGCCCCGCTGCGGTCAATGCGGTTGCGCAACTGGGCTTCGGTCAGGGTGCTGAACACTTCCACTCCGGGATGCTCCAGCGAGGTGATTTCGATAACGGGCATAACATAGACTTTTTGAATGAACCGCAAAGTTACGACATCTGCCGCACATTCCAAGAATCACCCCACGGGAAAATCAGGTATCCCATTCACTCGGCTGCCGTATCGAGCAACGGAGCTTCCTCTTCCTCCGCTCCACGAGGTCCCGGCCCCGGTCTCTCGCCTTCCGGCATCGGAGGCAACACCTGCGGCTGCATTCCACCTCCCATCGGGGGTCTTCCTCCCATGGGAGTCTGTCCGTCCATTCCTCCCGGATGACGCTGCATCATGTTTTCCACTTTTTCCTTTTCTTCCTTCAGGAACAACTTGTAAATCTTCTTGTACTGCTTCTCCGTCAGGTTCAATGCCTTATCCATCTCGTCGGTCCGTCGCTGGGCCGCCTTCTCCGGATTGGGCACTTCTTTCTTCTGTACTTCCTCCTGCGGGTCATCGTAGCGGATATTCGCACTTGCACTCAAAGGTGCACAAATGAAAACTAATCGGAAACAAATGTAGAAGTCGCCTGCAATTTTTAAAAATAGAATCCACCAAATGCGGTTTTCTGTCTACCAACTGGAAAGAAATCTCGTATCTTTGTCCTCAGTTTAACCAATTACACACGCCTTTATGGAAAAAGAAACAATACCTACCTGTGTGGACTGCGGCACACAGAACTGCAAATACAAAGACCGCACCTACCTGATTTCTGTCCTACAGATAACCTGAAAGAGGAAGACCGCCAATGGGCACTGGAGCGTTACGACGAGGGGCGCAACCGCGAGATTATGATTGCCAGTGCGGAAGTGGAATACGAAGGCTACTGCCAGTGGACCCGCGTGCAGGAAATCATGGAGTTTGCCCGGAAAATAGGTGCACACCGCATCGGCATTGCCAACTGCATCGGCCTCATCCGCGAAGCCCGTATCTTTGCCCGCATCCTCCGTGCCAACGGCTTCGAGCTTACTCGGTCATCTGCAAGGTAGCCGGCCAGCCCAAAACATCGATGGGCATCCCCGCACAATGTGAAAGTATCGGCGCCGCCATGTGCAACCCGATTCTGCAAGCCCGTCTGCTGAACGAAGCACATACCGACCTGAACGTGGTAATCGGTCTCTGCGTGGGACACGACAGCCTGTTCTACAAATACTCGGATGCTTACGTCACTACCCTCGTAACCAAGGACCGTGTGACAGGCAATAACCCGACGGCAGCACTGTATACGGCAGATTCTTATTACCGGAAGAAGTTTTTTGGAGGGAAATAAAAGACTCTGACTAATAGTATATAAAAAAGGGAAGCAGCACATCGATACGCCGCTTCCCCTTTTTATAATATTCTATTTCAATCATGCTACAATCCACCGCTCAATGCTTCGTGTCTCGTCACTGAAGTTTATCCCGACCTTTATCACCTTCCGGCTATCGGAAGCAAAGGCAGAGGCATAGCCCTTCTCCTCTATCTGCTGCATGGCTTCTTCAGCGGTACCGTTCAACTTAAACTCCATCACGTAGATGTAATCGGATGTCTTGAGCACTAAATCTACCGATCACGCGATGTGCGGTATTCCACCTCGGTGTGGAAACCCATCAGCTTGAACACAATGTAAAGAATGTTCTGGTAATGCACCTCGCGGTCACGGGCCAATTCGTAGGGAGTATCATCGAAGAAGGTCTGCAAACGACTCAGGAAACCATCCACATCACCCTTGCGTACCTCACCCACAAAGCACTGGATTTCATAAGGGGACTTGCTCACGCTCACCGACGCATAGTGAGGAAGCAGGAAACGGAGAAAACCCTGCTCCACCTCACGGTTCGGGAAACCGAGGGTATAGTTCTCAAACTCCGCGTTATAGTCCTTGATGGTCAGATAACCGCTTTGATAGATGACCGGTACCGGATCGGTAGAAGCCGCATCGATAGAATCCAGCACCGGACCGCTGGTTACGATGTGCTCAATCTCTTCCACCGGATAATGATGAAGTTTCATCAACTCTACCAGGTAAGTCGGGGTACCCGTTTCAAACCAATAGCTGCCTATCTGCATATTGGCAAAAGTACTCAGCAGGCTGAAAGGATTGTACATGCCGACTGAATTATAACAGAAATGATAACCGTCGTAGTTTTCCTTCAGCAGTCCACAAGCTTTGGTATAATCTATACTCAGTTTATCGGCAAGCGAATGAATGTCCCCGTCAAAGTACTGGTGAAGCTCCGCATCACTGATACCACAAATTTCTGCATACTGATTCACCATGGATATATCACGCAGGTTATTCAAATCACTGAACACGCTCACCTTGCTGAACTTCGTCACGCCCGTCAGCATGGCAAAATGAATAGAACCGTCGCACGACTTGAGGGCACCGTAAAAAGCTTTGAGTGTGTTACGGAATTTTGTCTGCAATTCCGGATTTGTAATGGCCTGAAGCATGGGCTTGTCGTACTCATCAATCAGAATCACTACACGACGTCCCGTCTGTTCATACGCCCGCTTGATGACATACATGAAACGTTCCTCCGGCACACGGTCTTTCTTTTCGTCGCCATAGAGTTTTTCCCATACTTCCAAGTTCTGATTCAGAATACCAAGCAAAGACTCATAATCATAGTAATTCCGGGTATTCAAGTCCATGTGAAGCACCGGATGCACCGTCCAGTCCTTTTCCAGACTTTCCATGGCAAGCCCTTTGAACAGCTCACGCTTTCCCAGAAAATAAGCTTCCAATGTAGAAATCATCAGGCTCTTACCGAACCGTCGGGGACGGCTCAGGAAATAGTACTTGCCTGTCTGTACCAGGGTATATAAAAGCGAAGTCTTGTCTACATAAATATATCCCCTGCTACGGAGATCTTCGAAATTCTGTATGCCTACCGGATAAAGTCTGTTCATGGCCGTGTCGTTTTAATCCTTTCGTACACACAAAGGTAAGATTTATCTCCCGCAATTCCTAATCTGGCAGGCTGAAATCAAGGCGGCAATAGATTCCGGATGAGATTTATAGTCCCAAACAAAAAATTCCTTACCTTTGGAGTAAACAACATAATATCTCATAAAACTTAAACTCTATAGTATATGAAAGCCAAACACATCGCATTCCTTTCACTCAGTGTGCTTGCAGGAACATTTGCTTCATGCACCGGCTCACACGAAATAAAGATTACAGGCTCGGTAAAAAATTTAGACGGAGGCACAATTATCTATCAGAAATCCATCGACGGAATGTTTAATTCGCAATCTCAGGATACATTGAAGCTGAATACGGACAGTACGTTCAGTCTCACACTCCCCAGCAACGGGTACGAACAGATACGCCTGTTCCTGTGGGGAAAGCGTTACTTAGGTTCTTTCATTGCCGACGGCGGAAACTATCGCCTGCAAATTGATGCTGCAGCCACGCATCCCATCTCCATTCTGGAAGGCAAGAATGAAAAGAACATGGAGGTATCAAGGCTAATGGACGAACTGGGACAAGACGTGTTTGATGTACTTTCAAGAAAAGGCGACAAGTGGGTATTACCCAGGACACCATAGCCACGTCAGTCAGCAAAAAGTTGCAGGATGCGGTATTAGCCTTAGATGAAAAGATGAAAGGTGTGGATGAGGATTTATATGAAAAAGCCTGCCAGAATACACGCATACAGACAATGTGGGCCTTCCAGAACCAGCTTTTCGGCATTGCTACCGCTATTCCGAAGCCACCAAGCAAAGCTGGCTCAAGGAATGGGAGAAGATGATGGAATTCTGTCGGGTAAATCACCCGGCCAGCACTTTCTCGCCCGCTTTCCATGAAGTAATCTATAACAATGCCGGCATTACTTACTACACTAAAGAAGAACCGGTAGACGAAGACTTAAAGAAAAATCCCAATAAGTTGATTTTCAATTACATCGAAAAGAACCTTACGGGTCAGGCGCAGGAATCGGCCATGCACTGTTTTTCCTGAGGGACGCAAACGAGGAAAAATACGACCCAGAAATACTTCCGTTGGAAGAACGATTCGAGCAACTGTATCCACAAAGCAAATGGCAACCGCTGATAGATGAAGCCATTGCCAAGAACAAGGCTTTCAATCAAGCTAAAATACCCGACTACATCCACTTTCCTGATGTAGACAACGCCAAGACATTCAAAGACATTACCGACTTATATAAAGGAAAGGTTATCTTCATGGATATATGGGCAACCTGGTGCGGTCCTTGTCGTGCCTCTTTCGCCTATGTAAAACCCTTACAGGAGTATGCCAAAGCGAACGACATCGTACTGCTGTATCTCTCCATCGACCGCCCGGAAGAAGATGCCAAATGGCGCAAGATGGCAGCACATTATGACCTGATGGGCGAGCATGTACGCGTGCAGGAAGCGTTTAAGGATGAAATATACACAACCTTCGGCAACGCACAAAAAGCACTTTCCATTCCTCATTGCGTGATTATCGGGAAGGATGGAGAAATCAAGTTCAAATCGGCTGCTTCTCCAGAAGATATGGAAAAACTAAAATCTCAATTAAAAGAGGCAGCGCAGGCAGAAGCATAATCCCTATTATGCATAGAAAAGCCGCCACGTATCCCTTCCAAGATGCGTGGCGGCTATGTTTTACTTCAATGCTTTCCCGTCGGAGAAGGCATTACCCGCCTTCTCTCCTATCACCAGATAATGATGATGAATCGGGTCGTACGTAATCGGTTTCAAACGGGCAGGGTCAATCTGTCCGTTTTCATCCAAAATCTCTTCTGCTGCCGACACGTTGACAATACGGCCTACCAGATGATTGCTCTCCTGATCGTATGAAACCAGCTCACATTCCAGTGTCATGGGCAGTTCCTCAATGACCGGCGCATTCACAAACTCCGATTTTACGGCATGGAAACCGGCTTTGGCAAATTTATCCGGCTCTTTCTTTCCCGAGACAAGCCCCACATAATCGCAGGCTGCCACATGGTCGGCTGTAGCCATGCTCACGGTAAAGGCTTTCGTGGCCAGAATATTCTGGGTCGTCTTGTGTCCTTCGGCCAGGCAGATGCCCACCATGTCATCCGTATAGATTCCTCCCCACGCCGCATTCATGGCGTTGGGGTTTCCATTCTCGTCGTACGCTGCCACAATAAATACGGGCATCGGGTACAACCATGTTTTTACTCCAAAATTCTTTCGCATAGTCTGTATATTTTTAGTTGCAGTATCGAATCATTTGTCATTTCGAGGACTCACCGCCACCTTAATCACCCCATCCAGACGGTTCTCGAAGATGCGGTAGGCTTCTTCTATTTCATTAAGCGGGAAGCGGTGTGTAATGAGCGGCGTAGTGTCAATCTTTCCTTCCGCTATCAACCGGAGGATTTCGGCACAGTCACAACCATCTACTCCGCCTGTCTTGAAAGTGAGGTTCTTACCGTACATATCGGGCAAGGGAAGCACCTGCGGACGTCGTACAAAGCCACGACGGTCACAATGGCATTCGGACGGGCACACTCCCAAGCCAGCCGGAAGGTATCATCAGCTCCGGCCACTTCAATAACTACGTCGGCTCCTCCATGCGCGCTGTGGGCTTTCACAAACTCCCGACACTGTTCCGGTGTAGTGACCAGTACCTCAGGATAGTGTGTCTGCACAAAACGGATACGCTCTTCCGATTTCTCACATACAATGAGACGGCGCGGATGTTTCAGCCTGGCACAGAGCAACGTACAGATTCCCGTAGGTCCGGCTCCAATCAGCAGCACCGTATCTTCGGGCGTAATTTCCGAGATACGGGCAGCCCAGAAACCAGTGGCCAGAATGTCACCCACGAAAAGTGCCTGCTCATCCGTCACTCCATCGGGAATGCGGTTCAATCCCTGATCGGCATGCGGCACCCGCACGTATTCTGCCTGTCCGCCGTCGATGCGGCAACCCAGTGCCCATCCTCCGTCGGGGTCCTCACAATTGTTTACATATCCGTGTTGGCAGAAAAAACATTCCCCACAGAAAGTCTCCACGTTGACCGTTACCCGGTCACCCGGCTTCACGGTAGTGACCTCAGCTCCTACTTGTTCCACGATGCCCACCATCTCATGCCCCACCGTAATACCCGGTACAGCACGCGGCACACTGGCCGTGCTTGATGTGTAAATCGCTGGTGCAGATACTTCCCAACGTGACGCGCACCAGGGCGTCTTTCGGGTCTTTCAGTTCGGGCACAGGCTTCTCTATCAGTGAGAAACGGCCGTGCTCCATATACGTATAAGCTAACATATTCTTCTGTATTAATCGATTACTTCTATCAGGAAACTCACCGGACGGAAACCGTCGTTGCACGAAATCATAGCCGAACGTTCGTTCTTCATCCAGCCGTCATAAAAATTGCTTCCCCCATGAGCCAGTGCCATCACGAAAGGCGACATGCTCTGCCATGCACTCTCACAAAGTCCCTCAGGCTTCTCCCAGCCATTAGCAATGAACACCTGCCCTTCTTCCATGTCACACGCATGTTCGATGGGATTCTCATACTTCTCCATTAAATCCCGGTAACACGCCTTTCGCATTACGGTTATTCGGATTTTCTTCATGCCTTTTCCTCCTTTCACTCATAAAAATACGCCTTCAGCACTTCTCCGAACACCTCTCCCGGTGCAATCTTATCGAACAACTTCATCGAGGTATGCAGTTTCAGTACATCCACCTCCGACCCCATCAGTTGCCGCACCGTACGATGGCCACGATGACCTAACAAGGCATGGGAGATTTCCCGCAGGCGGCACCCAATACAGGATGTGCCAGATAAGCCCGGGCCTCTTCTTCCCCGTCCAGTCCATAAAACTCCGAGTTATAACTATAGCCTAAACCCTTCTGCTGAGGGAAGATATACCAAATCCAATGGCTGCGCTTACCGCCATTCCTGATTTCCTTCAATGCCACAGGATACACGCCTTCCTGCGCATCCAGAAACCGTTGCAGATTAAACTTCGTGTGCGACATATTCCTTCATTTTTTATCTTTACTCAAATGTAAGGATAATCCCTTAATGAGCCAACGGTCGCGAGGAGAATTATTTTTGCCACAAGAACGATTTTCCTCCCTAATTCTTCGTTTATTAAAGAGTTATGCTTATAGTTGTTCCGAAAATCCGCACAAGGCGGTTTTCATCGCACATTGATTTTTAGATACAGGAAGTTACTATTTTCTGAGCCGTCCGCGACGCTTCGGAAAAAGCCTGCTATTGTCGACCCTTGAAGCCTACGCACAAGGAAAGAAAGAGCTTTTCAAGGGACTGGCACTGGAGAAACTGGAGAAGGACTGGACAGTATATCCGGTGCTGCACCTGGATTTGAATACACAGAAATACGATACGCCGGAATCGCTGACCAGCATTTTGAATGATAATCTATGTATCTGGGAAAGCCAGTACGGCGCACGGGAAAGTGAGACAAGTCTTTCCCTTCGTTTCCAGGGCATCATCCGCCGTGCCTGCGAGCAGACAGGCCGCCGGGTGGTGATTCTCATTGATGAATACGACAAGCCCATGCTTCAGGCCATCGGCAATGAAGCCTTGCAGAACGAATACCGCAGTACCCTGAAAGCCTTCTACGGGGCATTGAAATCCATGGACGGGTGCATCCGCTTTGCCCTACTCACGGGAGTGACTAAGTTCGGCAAGGTCAGCGTGTTCAGTGATTTGAATAACCTGCGTGACATTTCCATGATTGACCAGTATGCCGAAATCTGCGGTATCAGTGAGAAAGAAATTTATACCTATTTTGAAGAGGATATTCACGAATTGGCCGCAGCTACGGGCATGAGTTATGAGGAAGCTTGTGCGGAACTGAAAACAAACTACGACGGGTATCATTTCACAGAAAATGCCATCGGTATGTACAATCCGTTCAGCCTGCTGAATACCTTTGCCAACCGGCGGTTCGGCAGCTACTGGTTTGAGACAGGCACACCGACTTACCTTGTCGAACTGCTCAAGCTTCACCACTATCCGATAGAAGAACTGGAACATATCGTCACCAGCCAGCCGGTACTGGACAGCATCGATACGGCCTCTACCGACCCGATTCCGGTTATCTACCAGAGCGGCTACCTCACCATCAAGGGTTACAACAAGATGTTCGAGAACTATACGCTGGGGTTCCCCAACCGCGAGGTGGAACAGGGGTTCTTCAAGTTCCTGCTGCCCAACTACGCGTTGGTGAGCGTAAGCAAGTCACCCTATCAGATTCAGTGCTTTGTGGAGGAAGTGATGGCCGGAAAGGTGGACGATTTTTTCGAACGGTTGAAGACCATGTTTGCCGGCATCCCTTACGAACTGGCGCGCGACCGCGAAGTGCACTACCAGAATATTCTCTACATCATTTTCAAGCTGATGGGTTTCTATGTGCAGGTGGAATACCATACCAGTCGCGGTCGGATTGACCTGGTGCTCCAAACGCAGGACTACGTGTACATCATGGAATTCAAGCTGAACGGCAGCGCGGACGAAGCTTTGGCCCAGATTCGGGAGAAAGGCTATGCCGCACCTTTTGCCAAGGGCAGCCGTACGGTCTACAAGATTGGTGTCAACTTCAGTGATGAGCTTCGGAACATTCAGGAAGTGAAGGTGGAAGTGGAGTCTTGAGCATCGTGTCAGTTTATTTCAACTCATAAAAGAAACAATATCACATAGAAGTGTCAGATGATAATTATTATATTGACATATTGATATTAGTATCACTTTATGTTTCAGGTCCGAGTCAGTATCGCAAATATAATGCTTATAATAAAGATTTAGAGATAAATCTTGTTTTTTCACATAAATATCAGTATATTGGCATAAAAGTAAATTCTAATATGAAGGAAAGACTTCTTATAAAATGTGATACGACTATTTATGCAGATGAGATTACAAATCTGCTCATTGAAAATAACATTGTTTCTCGCCAGCATGATGAGGGGCAAGACCAAAATCCAGGTGCTTATGGTGCTATCACAGGTATTGCGATATATGTTTTCGAGAAAGATTATGAAAAAGCTGTTGAGATAATAAATCCTATTGCTGACAGTAGAAATAAATCTCATGTCTGGTGCCCTAAATGCGGAAGTTACAATGTGTCAGCCATAGCCGTAAGTAATAAATACGGAACTGCTATAGCATTATGGTGCATCTTTCTTTTTCTTATTCCGGGGCTTTATCTTGTTTGGGCAAATGATTTGGGTATCAGATCAACTATTGCCGATTATATAGCATTGTCTATGTTTATTTCGTTTCTTGTAGTTGCATTCTTGGGAAAAATTTCTAATGCCAATTATATATGTAAAGACTGTAATAAAAGGTTTCACCATAAATGACTTTTTGCAGTAAGCTCCACCGAGTTTAAAGTAATATACTATATCCGCTTCGTTATTCAGCAAACTTTAAAAAGACTTCAGCAGCGAACTGTTCACCGACCTATCGACCTCTCGTCTGACTTTTTTCGTTTTGTAACCGAAATCGAAGGTATAAGCTAATTTGATGTGGCAGTACTGACCGTTTGTCCTGAAATCTTCGTCCGAATCATATGCATAGAGGTCATGGTGGAACGTTTTTCGGAACTTCCGGTCGGTAAACGGAGACACGATATTGACTTCCGCAAAAAAGTTTCCCTTGCCGTAAGTACACTCCAGACCGTAGTTGACAGGAGTTTCTTCTATTCCCAGGGAAGTGGTGTTGACAATCTTGTTTCTGAAATTGACGTAAGGCGAAAGACTGAAATCACCCACATAGATATTGGCATTGAGGTTGCCGGTCAGATTTCTGTTGCCGAAACTACACACGGAATTAACAGACGTATAATTGTATCTTATATCGCCCGACAGGCTGAACATCCGGTTGAACGAGTGCGAAGCCGCCAGTATGGCAGCATAGTAATGAATGTTTCCACGGTTAATGAACGACCTGACGAGGTAAGTATCCTGAACATAATAATCGTGAACCACCGGATTATGCTCCAGTTTGTACTGGAGAATGGCCGAAAGTCCGGTTTTCTTTATCTTACCGGAATAATACAGGAACGAATTGAATGAACATCCGCTCTTCAGGTTCGGATTGCCGGTCTGTACCAGATAAGGATTAAGCGATGCGTGCCTGATTGATGAGTCCATGCCGTAATTATAATTGTTATAGGAGGAAGACCATAACAGCATCCCTCCTTTCAGCTGATATTGAAGGTTCAGATTGACACGCGGCGACAGCTTGCTGAATTTTTCGCAGCCGTGAAGCCGGTACTGAAGCCAGTCCACTCCCACCCTTGACCGTAGTGACAGTTTCGGGCTAAATGCGTAATTATAGGAAAGGAAAGCCAGCGACTCATTTTTCCATAGTGACTGCCTCAGCAGATGGCTGCCCTCGTATTGCGCATTCCACACATGATGAAAATCGAACAACTCGGCCGAAAATGAATGCTTTCCCTTGGACAGGTTATAGATGGCCGACAACTGAAATCCTCCGGCATTTTCCGATTCATAGGAACCCGTCTCATAGTCCTGTTCAGAGTAAGTACGGTTGTACAAATTACGAGAATAAGTGCCATGCAATCCAAAAGTAAAATCCTGTGTCTTCGATAGAGGGATAGTACCCGTAAGATCTAATTTAGGAGAAAAGCTCTTCTGGTCAGTATACATCGCAAAATTAGAAGCATGACCCACCGACTCTACCGTGCCGGCCATATTCTCACGAGGAGTATTTTTGTGTATAAACGACAGTTTCCCGACGACGTACCGACCTGCCTTCTGATGCTGGAGACGAAACTGTACATACTCACTGTGCCGGGAATAATCTTCATCGGATGTACTAAAACGCTCGACGGACTGCCCGGGTAATGCATAGGATTCAGCCATGTGGTTATGATTATCCTTCACATTAAAGTAATCACTTCCAGCAAACAAGGAATAGGTCGTATTATTACGGTTGACGGTGGTAGCAATATTGTAGTCGCCATGCGTATATCCAATTGTCTGCAAGCCATCCATCTGCAAGTAACCACCCGTCTTATATTGCTTCAGTACAAAGTTGACGGCTATCTTATCTTTTGCATATTTTCCGGTTGGATTGTCATGATACTCAATCTTTTCTATGTCCTTCGGGCGAAGCATCTGGATGTCTTTGGAATCGGCCTGCTGCCCATTGATATAGAACGACACGGGCATCCCCATTGCCTCAGCTCTGTTGGACTGTGTATCGATAATCATACCCGGAATCATCAAGCGTTTCAACACTCCATAGCCGCTGTTAGTCGATTTCTTCTGCTGAGAGTTAGGATAAATTACCAAATGATTGTCTACCCGCGACACGTTCGATGCCACGATAGTCACCTCATCCAACGCGATGGTCCGGCTGACGGAATCATTTGACAACGTCTGCGCAATCATGCAGAAGGGGCATGAAAGGAGAAAACAGCCCATTATTATTCTGGACATGTATTTCCTTTTATCTATATAAGACCTGTACTTATTCATTTTGTTCTCATGACATTTGCAAATATATAACATTTATCCATTCATTCTCCGTACCTTTGTATCTATCTAAACGAAAAAAATATGATTGGAAGCATTCTAGGCGACATCGCAGGCAGTGTCTACGAGTTCCGCAACATCAAGACAAAAGAGTTTCCTTTCCTCACTCCGCAGAAAGGATATACCGACGACAGCATCCTGACCCTTGCCACGGCCGACTGGCTGCTGCACGGCGGAGACTGTGCCACCTATTATTTCCGTTATGCCACCCGTTACCCCTGTCCGCTGGGAGGCTTCGGCGGACGTTTCCGCGAATGGCTCCGACAGGGACAACAGACAGGACAGCTCCGTCCTTACGGCAGCTGCGGCAACGGCTCAGCCATGCGTGTAGGCCCCGTGGGATGGGCATTCCGCACGGAGGAAGAGACACTGGAGGCTGCACGCACATCGGCAGCCTGCACGCACAACCATCCCGAAGGAATCAAAGGTGCCCAGGCTACGGCACTCTGCATCTTTCTGGCCCGGAACGGAAAGAGCAAGGAGGATATAAAAAATACCGTCGAAGCAAAATTCGGCTACAACCTGAACTTCACCTGCGACGATATCCGTGACACCTATCAGTGGGATGCCACCTGCCAGGGTACCGTGCCCCAGGCCATCCGCGCCTTTCTGGACGGGACGGATTTTGAGGACTGCATACGTACGGCCATCTCACTGGGTGGCGACAGCGATACACTGGCCTGCATCACGGGCAGCATCGCAGAAGCATTCTACGGCATCCCCCTGCCCTGCATGCTCAGACCATGCACTACCTGCCGACGCATTTCCAGCAGATTGTGACGGAATTTGAAGGGAAATTCGGGCCGGAAATTCGCTAAAATTCATCCCATAAAAAACCGCAAGTGCATTTAAGACAAAACGCCCTTACGTTTTACCCAAAACACAAGTGCGTTTCAAGTAAAACGTAAAGGCGTTTGAATCCAAACGTCAAAGCGTTTTTAAGGTGAAAGAAAACCTGTCTGAGGATTTCTTATGACAACATTCCGCCCGGCACGCGACCGATTTCCACTTTCTCGAATTTATATCCCAGGCGTTTGAGCTCAATGGCCACCCCGATGCGGAACATCGTACGGCAGGCACGGGCAAACACATGGAAAGCCAGCGGACTCTGCGGCTCTATCTGCTCATGACGAATCAGTCCCACGGTAGTCTGTCCGCAGCGGCGGATGATGTCCTCCAGCTGGCGGGCCTCTTCACCGTCGAGCGGCAGGCCGAGCAAATCGCGCACGATGTGTTCATCCATATCGTCAAATCCCTGCTCTCCGTAGTACGACTGATAAGAAGCCTTTGCGCTGGCCTCCCAGTCCCCGTCCCAGCAAAAAGCTACTCCCAAGCCCAGATAAGCTGCCCAGGCCACCGACACCACGGGATAGTCACGAATCTGTTCCACGGCATCGGCCACATACTCCGGTGCCAGATCGTGCCAGCGGTTGTCCAGGTCCTCCGTAGCCAGCAGGGTGCCGTCCAGCACATGATAGTCAGTACACAAACGCAGCAATTCCTGCTGCAATCTCTCTTCAAAACGATTCAAATATTCTGTATCCATTGGGGTTTCTTTATTTTTTTGCCAAAGATACGAATTTAGCGAAAACCCACAAAAAAGCCATCCCGAAAGAAAATACAAGTTCTTACGGGATGGCATCTTATGTTAAAAAATCATCAAATTACAAATTTTCTTCAATCACAGCCTGCGCCACTTTAATATTATATTGACAATCAGTTATCTAAATGCTTGGGGAAAACAAATGGAAAACGCTTGTCTTACCTATATAAATTAAAGAAGCTGATTTCTTAGAGATTTTCCTCTACTGCAGCTTGAACCTCTTTAATACTACATTGATTTTCTTTTATTTACAGATAGAGAGTAAACATTTAGAAAACAATCTGTTAGTATCAAAACTTTCTTTTCTAAGAATCAAGCTATGGCTACTATATTATTTTTATAAATGGTGAATACCGTTAATGGTAAAGTCTTATTCTACTACATGCAAATGGCCATTACCATTCTTTTAAAATTACATGTCTTTTCTCCTTTCTTTTAATAGTTCAATAATTATATCCTTATCCTTCAGGTTTGAATCAAGACGTAAAATCTGTGAGTTCAGACTCTCTATCTGTTCCTTCAGAAGCTTGATTGTTTCCCTCAGGTTTTCTGTTTCTTTCTTTTCGCTGGATAACTGCACGGCCAGTTCAGCATCACCTATCAGATTATTTGCATTACCGTCCAATGCAACGGCTGCAAGGTGTGCCGATATATGATGCTGTCTCGGACAGAAAAGGGAAAAGAAATTGAAGTCCAATGCTTCGCTGACTTTAATAAGCCTGCTCGTTTCCATTGTCTCCCTTTCCAGTATGCGGTTTATGTGCTGCTGCGGTACACCTATTTTGCGCCCAAGCTCAGATTTGCTCAATCCAAGCTCGTTGCGTCTTTTGTCGATAGCCTGACCTACATGCACGTGTTTTATGTCATTATCCATGCGATTCCTTCAATAAATACATCTTAAACAATAAATCATCAAACAAATATTTGGTTATATAAACCATTTTATGTTACTTTGTGGTGTAACCTGTTTATTTGGTGAATACAAAGTTAAACATTAAATATTAAACATCCAACAATTATGTCTGAAAACTTAGAAAAAATCCGTCCGGCACTTGTTGCCCTTGAAGTAGGTGAATCCGTTTCATTCCCCATCTCACGTTTGAAAAGCGTCCGTACACAGGCTTCAGAGCTTGGTGCCATCTACAATCGCCAGTTCAAGACCAGGACTGACAGGGAAAACCAAACCATTACGGTCAAACGAACAGTATAGAAACCAAATCAGGTTATATGAAGATATTACAGTTTCTGGACCATCTTATACCATACGAAACATTCCTGAATGACCTGTCTTCCAGAATTGTCAGGCAATTGAAAGCGACAAGGACGATCCTGAATTCATCAGCCAGAGGAAGGCATACGAGCTGTTTGGCCGCAGGAATGTAGAACGGTGGAAACGTCAGGGAAAGGTGGTTTCCTATAAAAGACCCGGTAAGGTGGAATACCGCACGGCAGACCTCAGGCTCCTGCAGCGTACCACCCAGGATTATTTTGATGAAAGTCAGCCGAAACAGGCTGAACAACCGGTCAAGAAAGATAAATAGTAAACATATTATGGCTAACGCTCTAATATTGATAAACTTTATTTGTTTAGTTTGGCCGTGATACTCTATGAAATATAAAGAAAGTAATTATAGTAGGTACAGGAATGTGCGTCAGTAACCTTTGTTCACCAGCTTAACAATAAAGCCGGACAGGTCTTTTTTATCGCACATCCATAATGATTTTATAATAATGAAAGAAATCAGACCAGCGTGCGATCAAACGGTGTCTATTCAGTCAAGCGCACCTGTGCTGAACTCGGTATCAGCAACAAGACACTCAAAAAATACAGGGAAAACGGATATATCAAACAGCTCAATCCCGGTAATGTCAGCCGTCCGAAATACTCCGGCCAGTCAATAATCGATTGTTGGAACCTGCTCAGTACGTTATGATAAGCGAAACAACCATACGTAAAGTAAGGGAACTTGCCATTGAAGACGTACTCAGTCCTTATGTCAGACTGTCCAGAAAAGGCTCAACCTGATGGGACTTTGTCCTTTCCATACTGAGAAGACAGGCTCCTTTGCCGTTACCCCTGGCAAGAATCTCTTCCACTGTTTCAGCTGTAACCGTGGCGGTGATTCCATTACGTTTATAATGGAAAAGGAAAACCTTTCCTTCAGTGCCGCCGTGGAATTTATTGCCAGGAACCATAATATTCCGGTAGAATACATCAGTGAAGAGCGCAGTGAGGAACAGCTGGCCGAAGCCAGGCACCGGGAATCACTTCTGGCAGTTCTCGATACAGTACAGTCTTTCTTCCTGCAAAATTTAAGAGCAACAGACAAGGAAGAGAGCCTTGATGCCAGGGCCTACGCATACGGCCGGTGGCATGAGGAGTTCTGTGCCTTTGCCGGAATAGGCTATGCACCGAAGGACGGTCAGGCCTTTATGGATTTCTGCAGAAGTAAAGCATTGAGTGAAGAACTATTGTACGAACTGGGCATGTTCAAGCGTGGCGAGGACGGAAACACATACGCCATGTTCCGACAGCGTATCATGATTCCCGTGAGAAACAGATGGGGACGCATCATTGCCTATACAGCCAGATACATCGGAGACAACAGGAAAGCTCCCAAGTATATCAACTCGGCAACAAGCATGATTTACTCCAAGGGAGAAACAGTATTCGGTATTGACCGTGCCGCCAGACTGCGTGATGCCGACTATTATATCATTGTAGAAGGTGCTCCTGATGTCCTGAGAATGCAGTCGATTGGATACGACAATACAGTAGCGTCACTTGGAACAGCCTGGAGTGACAACCAATTCGAGCAGCTGAAGAAGTATGTATCCTCACTCTGTTTCATTCCAGATTCAGATATTGCGGAAGGCAAGCCATACGGGCCTGGATTTGAGGCGGTGATGACCAACGGGGCTGCAGCCATAAGAAAAGGATTCCATGTAACAGTCAGGGAACTTCCTTTTGCAGAAATACCATCCGAGGCAGAAGGAGAAGTACAATATGCCAAGAATGATGCCGACAGCTATATCCGCAGCAGGGAGGATTATACTTCACTTCCGGAAAAGCATTTTATCATCTGGCTGGCACAGAAACGTTTTCTGGTGGCCGGTTCTATGGTAGAGGAAAGAAAATGTGTTGCGGAAATAGCAGACCTGCTGCGCTATATAAAAGACCAGCTGGTGTACGACCAGTGCATAGAACAGCTTTCCAGACTGCACGGGAAGGTAAAACTATGGCGTGATGCCGTTACCCAGCACGTGGGGAAGCCAGGAGAAGGAACGACAAACCTGCGGCCATGAACGAGATGCAGCGTGAAGCTGAACTGCTGCGCCAGTTCGGTCTGTTCGTCAGGGAAAACTGTTACTACTCCATCGGTGAAGATGATGATGAACCGTCAAGAATCTCCAACTTCATAATGGAACCGCTATTCCATATCGAGGATGAGATAAACGGAACCAGAATCTTCCGTATGAGGAATATGTACAATGTATGCAGGGTCATAGAACTGAAGGAGTCAGAACTCTGCTCGTTAAGCAACTTTCAGCAGAAGGTCGGCTCACTGGGCAACTATGTATGGCTGGCCAAGATAGACAAGCTCAACCGTGTAAAGGAATACCTGTACTCAAAGACCGATACGGCAGAGCGTATCAGAAAGCTCGGCTGGAATGCGGCTGAAGGATTCTTCGCTTTCGGTAACGGCATATTCTTTGCAGGTACATTCAATACCGTTGATGATTTGGGTATAGTCCGTGTTATCAACGGCAAGGCTTTCTATATACCGGCCACTTCAAAAATCTATCTCAACAATCCGGAGATATTCCAGTTTGAGAGACTTATGGTGCATGAGAACCGTAACGGGATAAAGCTGTATGATTACGTAAAAAGACTGATGGAAGTATTCGGTGAGAACGCAAGCGTAGCCTTCTGTTACCTGCTTGCCACCCTCTTCCGTGACATCATATTCAGACGTACCCGCCACTTTCCCATCCTGAACCTTTTCGGTGAGAAAGGAACCGGTAAGACAACCCTGGCTACTTCCCTCCAGTCCTTCTTCCTGCACGGAGTTGATCCGCCCAATCTCGGAGTAACTTCCGTACCTGCCATGAACGACCGTGTATCACAGGCCGTCAATACACTTGCCGTGCTGGACGAATACAAGAATGACCTTGACATCCGCAAGATAGCCTATCTGAAAGGACTCTGGGGCGGTGGCGGCCAGACCAAGAAGAATACGAACACAGACGGTATGGCAGCCCAGACCATTGTCACAACAGGTGTAGCCCTTTGCGGCCAGGACAAGCCTACACAGGATATGGCACTCTATACCCGTGTCATCTTCCTTGCCTTTTCAAAGACATCATTCAACCAGAATGAGAAAAGGGCTTATGAAGACCTTGTATCAGTCTGCAACATGGGACTTACCCACCTCACCCTGGAGATACTGGGGCACCGGGAACTGTTTGAGAAAAACTTTCCCGAAATATACTCCATCACCAAGCGTGAGCTGGCTGCGAAATTGGAAAATGAAACTATCCATGACCGTATATTCGGGAACTGGGTTATTCCACTGGCCACTTTCAGAACATTGGAGACAGTCATTGACGTGCCTTTCAGTTATGCGGAGCTTTTTGAAACAGCAGTCAAAGGAATACGAAATCAGAATGAACTGGCTCAGGAAAGTTCAGAGATAGCGGACTTCTGGAGTATGCTTCAGGGATTCCAGACTTCAGGGAAATGTATTGAGAAGGCACATTACCGTATAAGGTATATGAAATCCTTCCGCCCATTGTCTGTAAAAGAAGATATAGAATTTAAAGAAGCACGTCCTATTCTCTATCTGAACACGGCAGCCGTGGCATCACTGTTCAACAGCCGGAATGCAGGTTCAACTTCCAACCGCTCGAATTGGTCCACCATCATGTCCTACCTGAAATCCCATGCTTCATACCTGGGACTGAAGCAGGACAGATTCACCATACTTCTGCCAAGCGGACTTCCTGACTATACCATTGACATTGTGAATGGAGAGCAGGTTAAGAAGGTAAAAGTAAACCGTCCGAAGGCATTATGCTTTGATTATCTCCAGCTGAAGGAGACTTTCGGACTGGATCTTGAAACTGAGGTTGTCGCTGAAGTACAGGACATGAAGGAAGAAATGACTTCCGGACACAAACAATATCCTGAGCAGAAAGGCTTATTTTAATTGAGAATTTACAATAATAAATTATCATCAGAAAAATCCAATCCTTTTAAATGTATTCGTCAAGCAATTATTTACAGTTATCTTTTGGATTTTCAAAACTTTAACTCTTATTTTTGTAGAAATCTTGCAAAAAAAGGAGTTAAGTTTATGTATTTTATGAGTTTGCTGTCAGTAATTACCTGTCAATAAAGGATGAGTTAAAAATATCCTTTGTTGCAACTGCTCTTAAAGATGTTCTTACCGAGTCAAATGATATGATAACTGTACCCGATACCGGATTATCTGTATTACGGAGTGCAGTAATTTATGGTGCAAACGCTTCAGGAAAATCAAATGTTCTGAAGGCTATTGCTTTTTACAGGCGTTTTATCACGGACTCTTTCAAAAACAGTCAGGCCGGGGAAGCAATTGATGTAGAGAACTTCCGGTTGAATACCACTTCAATGAATGAACCCACTACAATGGAAGCAACTTTTATTGTTGAAGGTTTCACTTACCGTTATGGTTTTGAAGTTGACAGCAAGGCAGTACGTGCCGAATGGCTATACCAGCGGACAAATAAAAAGAGAGCCAAAGAAGTCGAAATATTCTACAGGACAGAAGAAGAAACCACTGTTCATCAGAAAAGTTCTTTATTGATAGAGCTTGTAAACAAGAAAATGGTGCGTGACAATGCTTTACTGCTGTCTACCGGGGCACAATTCAATGAGCCGATAGCAGTCAGTATCCTGCAATGGCTGAATGATATGCATGTGATATTTGGCAATGATGAGGAAAGACTGTGGAAACAGGCTATAAAGTCTATGGATGATGAAAACCTCCGTTTGCGTATTACGAACTTTGCAAAATATGCAGATCTGGGGATAGACAGTATCGTAAAAACAGATAACCGTATCGTTAGTACCCACCGGCAATATGATGATGAGGGAAAAGAAACCAATAGTATAGCTTTTTCATTCAGCAGTAATGAATCGGAAGGTACAATAAAATATTTTTCTTTGTCATATCCCATCATTGATGCTTTGGATAATGGAAAACTTCTGGTTATTGATGAACTTAATTCAAAGCTTCATCCTCTGTTGGTTCGTAAAATCATCAGCCTTTTCAATTCAGCAAAAACAAACCCAAAGGGTGCACAACTACTGTTTACAACTCATGATACTTTCCTATTAAGCGCCGGAATGTTTCGCCGTGACCAGATATGGTTTACACAGAAAAACAGTTTCGGTTCTACTGAAGCGTATTCACTGGTTGAATATAAAGTACGCAGCAATACTCCATTTGAAAGGGATTATCTGTTGGGTAAATATGGTGCAACTCCCATTATCGGTGAAATGGAGAGGGTCTTTAATATGGAGGAATGAGTATGGGAAGACAAACAAAAAAGGACCATCGTACAAGCAGTCTGACCAGAAAGCAGGGAACGAGAAATGTAAAACAGTCGTTTCTCATTGTATGTGAAGGAGTACGTACAGAACCAGACTACTTTAAGGCTTTCCGTATGACAACTGCCACAGTCAAAGCTATAGGTCAGGCAATGAATACTATAAGTCTTGTCAATAAGGCAATCAATATACGTGATACCGAACAAAAGAAGAAGCATTACTATGACCAGTGTTGGGTAGTTTTTGACAAGGATGACTTCCCTGCAAAGGACTTCAATCAGGCAATAACCTTGGCTCGAAAGAATGGTTTTCGTGTTGCTTACAGTAACCAGGCATTTGAGTATTGGTTTCTTGTTACATTTTAATCTCTATCGAGGTCCTCTTCATCGCCAGAATTATGCAGATATGCTGTCAAAACTTATAGGATTGCCATATTCAAAGAGTGAAGGATTTGGTGCTGTCATGTATAACAGGCTTTATCACCTGCAATCACAGGCAATAAAGAACGCAAATGTAGTACTTAACGAGGTTTCAAATGGAAATCCTGCCATGGAAGAATCTTCGACCACGGTACATTTATTGGTAGAAGAACTGAACAAATATATTTAAAGAAAAATAAAAAACTATGAATAACATTCAAATATCTAATATACTACGCATTCAGGAAGCAAGCAAACAGGATAAACTTGTAATATTTGTTGGAGCAGGTGTTTCAACGAATTCAGGAGTTCCAATGTGGAGTAAATTAATTGAAAGTTTAAAAGATGATTTGCCGGAATCGTTAAAAAGAGAAACGGATGATTTAAAAATTGCC
>ENA-OQBJ01000456-OQBJ01000456.1-human-gut-metagenome-genome-assembly--contig:-NODE-456-length-21685-cov-2.701874_pt1 | contig 21685 bp, 25 predicted proteins | sample MGYA00242743_ERZ504545 | MGnify/ENA primary metagenome ERZ504545 (study PRJEB26092, sample SAMD00036252) | human gut metagenome | host: Homo sapiens | study: EMG produced TPA metagenomics assembly of...
CAGGAATTACACTGTCATCATCATTTTCGTCACGCAATACGCCCTTTTTCTCAAAGCAATAAACCAATGTCACATCAAACAAGGACGCCAATGCTTTGGCGGTTTCTCCGGTCAATGGTATCAGCATTGGTATTCAGCATGCTTCCTTTACCGTCATGGGTCAATGGAGCCATAACAGGCACAATGCCCTGACGGATCAATGTCGCCAGGAAACCGGCATTTACTTTCTCCACATCACCAACAAAGCCATAGTCCACGTCTTTTACCGGACGCTTTACCGAACGGATCACATTCATATCGGCTCCGGTCAGTCCAATGGCATTCACACCTTTTGCCTGAAGGCCGGCTACAATATTCTTATTTACCAATCCTCCATAGACCATCGTTACCACCTTCAGGGTTTCAGCATCAGTAATACGGCGTCCATCTACCATTTTACTCTCTATACCCAGTTGGGCAGCAATTTTTGTTGCAGAGCGTCCACCACCATGTACCAACAGCTTATAGCCAGGAATTGCAGAAAAATCAGCAAGTAACTGATTCAATGTATCAGCTTCTTCAACAATTTTTCCACCAACTTTTACAATAGTCAACTTCTCTTTCATCGTATGCTTATTTTGTATTACTCCAAATATGTATATCCATATAATCCCGAACGGTAATTTGCCAGGAATTCCTTTCCTTCTTCCAAAGAGATTTTCCCTTCTTTTACTGATTTTGTCACCCATGTTTCGAGTGTACGCACCAGTTTCTTCGGACTATACTGTACATAATCTAACACCTCTGCTACAGTTTCACCGTCGATAACCTGATCGATGGTATAGCCTTTTTCGTTAACTGTTACATGCACAGCATTCGTATCTCCAAACAAGTTATGCATATCTCCCAAGATTTCCTGATAAGCTCCTACCAGGAATACACCTATATAGTAAGACTCTTTAGCCTTGATGGTGTGTACTGGTAAATCATGCGACACATTTCTTGTCGACACAAAGTTTGCTATCTTACCATCCGAGTCACAAGTTATATCTTGTAATGTAGCCGTACGATCCGGACGTTCATCCAGACGCTGAATAGGCATAATAGGGAAAATCTGGTCGAATAGCCCATGAATCCGGCAGTGACTGGAACAAAGAGAAATTACAGAAATATTTATCAGCTAGTAATTTATCCAGATTGCGGAACTCATCGGGAGCGTGCTTCAAGCCTGAAACGATGTGATTAATTTCACGACAAACCGACCAGTACAAACGTTCTATCTGTGCACGAGTTTTCAAATCCACAATACCATGGCTAAACAGATCCAACGTTTCCTCACGAATCTGCTGAGCATCATGCCATGCTTCAAGCATACGGCTCTGATTCAGATTATCCCATATCTGATATAATTCCTGTACCAGTTCATGATCTTCAGGGCTGACCTCAAACTCTTCTTCCATTTCCGGCAAAGAAGCTGTTTCAAGAACTTCAAAAATTAGGACAGAATGGTGAGCAGTGAGCGAACGACCACTCTCTGTAATGATATTAGGATGCGGAATATTGTTCTTGTTACTAGCATCCACCATGATAGAGATAGAATCGTTTACATACTCCTGAATAGAATAGTTCACACTACTTTCACTGTATGAAGAACGAGTTCCGTCGTAATCGACTCCCAATCCTCCACCTATATCAACAAATTCTACCGGGAATCCTAACTGATGTAACTGTACGTAAAATTGAGAAGCTTCACGCAATGCCGTCTTAATACGACGTATTTTAGTAACCTGACTTCCGATGTGGAAATGGATAAGCTTCAAACAGTCTTTCATTTCCTTTTTCTCGATAAAATCGAGAGCCTCAAGCAGTTCACTGGAGGTCAATCCGAATTTACTTGCATCTCCTCCACTTTCTTCCCATTTACCACTGCCCGAAGAAGCCAACTTATTCGGATTCCGATATTGGGACGTACATTCAGTTGCTTGGCAATCTTGGCAATCAGACGAAGTTCATTCAGCTTTTCAACAACCAGAAAAATACGCTTACCCATCTTCTGCGCCAGCAAAGCCAGTTCTATATAGCTTTCATCCTTATAGCCGTTACAAATGATCAGCGAATCAGAATCCGTATTAATGGCAATCACAGCATGAAGTTCGGGTTTTGAACCAGCCTCCAGTCCCAGATTGAATTTCTTTCCATGACTGATGATTTCTTCGACAACCGGCCGCATCTGATTTACCTTAATAGGATAAATAATAAAATTCTGAGCCTGATATCCATACTCTTCCGAAGCAAGAGTAAAGCAATTGGATATTTTTTCGATACGGTTATCCAGAATATCGGGGAAACGCACTAGCATAGGTGCTGTGACATCCCGTAATTGAAGTTCGTCGACTAATTCTTTCAAATCGACTGCCACACCGTTTTTACGCGGAGTTACTACTACATGACCTTTGTCATTAATACCAAAGTATGAAACACCCCACCCAGTAATGTTGTAGAGTTCTTCAGAATCTTCAATACGCCATTTTCTCATTTCACAACATAAAGTCTACGTTTATAATCTATTTATCTAATAATAATTTCAGCTTTTTCACCGATTCACCGATTTGCTCATAGCTTTCCAGTCTTTCGGCATTGAATGTATACTTAGCCTGCCGGTAGAAGTCCATGCGCTTCTGCAAAGCACTTGTGATGACATTCATTAGTTCATCATCTGTCTTATCTGCCAGCAGCGGACGCTTCGCCTTGGCTATTTTCAAGCGCCGGAACAAAACTTCCGGATTGACATCCAGAAATACAGTATCTCCCACACTATTCATATAATCCATATTATCGAAAAAGCACGGAGTACCTCCTCCAGCAGCAATCAATACATCTTCAAAATCTCCAACTTCATGGAGCATATTTCTTTCTATCTCACGGAAGCCATTTTCTCCACGTTCGGCAAACAACTCCTGTACAGTTTTATGAAAACGTTCTTCGATATACCAGTCCAAATCGATGAACTGGAGTTGCATGGCACGGGCAAACGCTTTTCCTAACGTAGTTTTGCCCGATCCCATATAACCTATTAAAAAGATTCTTTTCATTATTTCTTTTTTACACCGCCACGTACCTTACGAACTTCAGCCTTTTCCTTCTGCAACTCAATAACCTTGAAGCATGCATCCAATGTCAGGTCGGCAGCTTCTACGCTATCAGGTATCTTATAGTTCTTCTTCTGGTACGAAATATACGGTCCATAACGACCATTTAAAATCTGCATATCCGGATCAGCATCAAAAGTCTTGATAACTTTTTTTTGCAGCCGCATCTTGCTTTTCACGGATCAAAGTTTCGGCATCTTCCAGTGTAACAGACATCGGGTCCATATCTTTGGGTATGGAAACAAACGTATTATTATAACGTACATATGGTCCGAAACGTCCGGTTCCGACAGTTACAACAACGCCATCCAGTTCTCCTAGCGTACGAGGAAGTTTAAACAGATCGAGTGCCTCTTCCAGAGTTATAGTTTCCAAAGAATATTCCTTCTTTAGCTGAGCAAAGCGAGGCTTTTCTTCATCATCGGCAGTACCTATCTGCACAACCGGACCATAACGTCCGATTTTCACAGAAACTGGTTTTCCACTTACCGGATCCACTCCAAGCATACGCTCTCCTACCTTATGTTCCGACTTGGCAGCCATCGTATCTTCCACCAACGGATGGAAACCTTCATAAAAATGCTCCATCACATCAGTCCACTTTTTATCTCCTTCGGCAATTTCGTCAAACTGTTTTTCGACACTAGCCGTAAAATTATAATCCATGATTTGAGGGAAGTACTCTTTCAGGAAGTCATTAACAACCATTCCGACATCAGTAGGTATCAGTTTCGCTTTTTCACTTCCGGTAAGTTCTGTTTTGGTACTTTCCGTAATTTTGTTTCCTTTCAGTTGCAGAATTCCATAATTACGTTCTACTCCCTCACGGTTTCCTTTTTCAACATATCCTCGCTGCTGGATAGTAGAAATAGTAGGTGCATATGTAGAAGGACGTCCGATACCCAGTTCTTCCAACTTACGTACCAGGCTAGCTTCTGTATAACGTGGAGGAGCCTGAGTAAAGCGTTCCATTGCAACAATCTCCTTGCAGTCTAAGACCTGACCGACTTCCAACGCCGGAAGCAAATGTCCTTCATCTTCCTGCTCTACATCATCATCAAACGACTCTTTATACACACGTAAGAATCCGTCAAAGGTAACAACCTCACCTACAGCAATAAATTTATCCGTATGACCGCTGATAGATATAGTCGCAGTAGTCTTCTCCAGTTCAGCATCTGCCATCTGTGAAGCAAGCGTACGCTTCCAGATCAAATCATACAGACGTTTTTCCTGAGAAGTTCCATCTATCGTTTCATTCGACATATAGGTCGGACGAATCGCTTCGTGGGCTTCTTGTGCACCTTTAGTCTTCGTCGTAAAATGGCGAGTGTACACATATTTTTCTCCCATCAGTGAAAGAATGGTATCCCGGCTGGTACTTAAAGCAAGATCTGACAAATTCACAGAGTCAGTACGCATATAAGTTATCAATCCGCTTTCATACAATCTCTGAGCCAGCATCATTGTCTGTGCTACCGTATAGCCCAACTTACGCGCAGCTTCCTGCTGTAAAGTTGAAGTTGTAAACGGAGCTGCCGGCGATTTTTTCATCGGACGGGTAGTGATATCTTCTATCTTAAATCCGGCATTCTTACAACTTTCAAGAAATGCCTTAGCTTCTTCTTTCGTCTTAAAACGCTTTCCTAAATCCGCCTTGATTTCTGAACCTTTATCATCGGTAAAAACAGCAGTCACCTTATACGAAGCTTCACTCACGAACGCATGTATGTCACGTTCACGTTCCACAATAAGGCGTACGGCAACCGACTGTACACGTCCGGCTGACAAGAAGGTTTATTTTCTTCCACAATACCGGCGACAGTTCAAAACCAACAATACGGTCGAGTACTCGACGTGCCTGCTGAGCATTAACCAAGTCTACATTTATATCACGTGGATGCTCGATAGCTTTTAATATAGCAGTTTTAGTAATTTCATGGAATACAATACGTTTCGTCTTCGCAGGGTCCAGTTCAAGCACCTCAAACAAATGCCAGGATATAGCTTCTCCTTCACGGTCCTCATCGGATGCGAGCCATACCATGTCAGCTTTCTTTGCTTCCTTCTTCAACTCTGTTACCAGTTTCTTCTTATCTTCCGGCACTTCATATATTGGAGCGAAATGATCTTTTATGTCGATGCTGAACGCTTTCTGTTTCAAGTCGCGGATATGACCGTAACTTGAAAGAACTTTATACCCCTCTCCAAGAAACTTTTCAATAGTTTTTGCCTTTGCGGGGGACTCAACTATTACCAGATTATTTTGCATAACTTCTGTAATCCATTTAGTGATTTTGGGACAAATGTATGAAAAAACCTGAAGTACACCATATAATAAGGTGCGTTTTTCTAAATTTCTTATTTTTTAATATTTCCGGATATGGAAAACATAAAGAAAAATCAGGCGAAAAAGATTACACCAGAAGAGTATTATAACGTCAGGATACAACAAAGCCTGTAACGGATATATCCCGATACAGGCTTTTATTATTATCAGAAACGGAAGCTTACACCTGCCATGGCATTAAATCCTTGAACGGGGTAACCAGCCTCGGTTATGTAATCTTGATTCAGCAAATTATTGAAACGTACAAAAACATTCAAGCTGTTAAAGAACTCATATCCTGCAGAAAGTGAAAGATTATTTATTGCATCAGCTTTTTCCAGTTCTCCAGCCTTTACACGTCCCTCATAACGATAGGCTGCCGAAACCCAAAACTCATCATACACCTTTGCACGAGCAGAAGCATCTAATACAAATTCCGGCTTCAAGTAAAGCAACACTTTTGCTTCATCTTTTACATTCCAGCCATAATATGTTCCACCTACGGAGAAATCAAAAATATCTTTATATCCATAAGCAGCTTTTATTCCTCATATCCAACTTTTGCCTTTTCTTGCATCAAGAGTGAATAGCAGTACGGGAAGTCGGTGTCTGTTATACCCGGAAGATGGAAAATCTCATCTTTAGTCACACGGTATCCTCCAAATAAATGGAAGCCCAGTCCAGGTAATGGAGATGCTTTAAAACCGACCTGAAGATCCGCCGGTGTATAGGAAGTACGCATTTGGTTTATTACTCCCCAGTATGGAGATTCCTCATTCTGCTGACGAAAATCGTTCAAGCGGGTTCCTCCTGTCGCATGCAGATAAGCCACATAGGTATCAGCAAAAGTATAATCCAGCTTAACATCCGGAGCAGCTTTTATACCACTTCCATTGGCCGACTGCCAGTCAACATGAGCTCCCACACGCAACCGTATATTATCATTTTCAAGCGTATAATAAGGATTCAACTGCAACAATGTATAATCAGCCTGTTCCGCATCATAAATCAGGTTATCCATACCCAAAGCAATGCCTACATGCTGTTCCTCGTTCAACGCTCCGGAAATAAATCCGACAGTATGAAAAATATTTTCCGAACCGTGACGCATATAAGGGATGTCATACTTGCGGCTAAAGCTGCGTAAGCCTGTCTGTAAAGAGAATTCCACAGGCAATTCACCTTCTACAGAAGCTATGCCTACATATCCTTCACCTAAGGTATAACGCTGACGGCTTGTTTCATATAAATTCTGAATACTTTCATCTCTCACAGGCATATAATTGAATACCTGGGATACAAAAGCTCCACCTAAAGAAAGTGAAACAGTCCGGAAATCATGTTTATAATCCAATGATACATCTGTACGGTAAAAGCGCGACTTCCATTCTCCCTCTTCAGGAAGCAAAGAAGAAATATTTCCATTCATACCATACAAAGAAGCCATAAATTGTAAACGGTCCTTGCGAGAAATATCCCAAAGATACGAAGCCTTGAGATCTACATTATTCCGGTTGCCATAAGCTCCTCTGATATATCCTCGCGGCGCATCAGCTTGCTTCTGTTCACTTGTTATGGCTTCCATCGGAGAAAAGCCCCAGCTTGTCAACGGACGAACCGATGTTGCATAATCTATATGCTGTTTGGCAACAGCAGGCTCTTCCACTTTCGGCAAGACATTCACTTTAAATGCGTCCATAACTTCAGGATTATACTGATTTTCCACTACAACCGTACGATTCAGTGTAGAATCTTTCACCTGTTCCTGTGCATAGCCTTTTACTACGGGCGACAATGCCGCAGCTACTAAAATTGCAGATATATGTTTCATTGTTTACTTCCCTTATTTAGTTTAGCCAATCGAGTTTCTATCATTTCCGCAATATCATCATCTGCCTGATAATTCTGCTGCAATGACAACAAATATTGCTTGGCATCCAAGTTACGTCCAAGTTTCATGTACACATCCGACAACAGGACAAAGCTTCTAGCCAGCCAGTAAGCATGCGGGGTACTTACCTCTATATAATCAAGTACCTCTTTTTCTGCCTTTCCTGTTTCTCCATTGTCAAAATAAAGTTGAGCCAACAAATATTTAGCTTCAGCTCCATATACATTACGAGTATCTTTAGCCAAAACAGCCAAGTCGCCTGCTGCTTCTTTATTCTGTCCTTCGGCAAGAAGAGCTTTTGCACGATAATAATGCGCCTCATTAGCTAATTCGGGAGCCAGCTTGCTTTCAGCAATCAGACCCGAAGCCACAGAAATAATTTCCTGACAATCTTTCACCATCCAGGCACTGCGCATAGCTCCTGTACGTGCAGTCACACGTTCTTCCTGCGATACAGCACGATCTGCCATACGTTTATAAAGTCCCAATGACTTTTCATATTCTTTTTCACGATAAGCAATGTCAGCACACATAGCCATCGCTTCGCCAGAGAATTTATTATCAGGATATTCGACAACCTTATCCAAGTGTGAAACAGCCCCCGTGTAATTCTTCTCATTATAATCAATCAAGCCCAGATAATAATGAGCATCTACACTAAATGCTCCTTGTGGGAAAGATTGCAGGTAACGTACAAAGCTGTTTTTAGCTTCAGTGATATTTCCACGCATATACACACGTTCGGCTGCCACATACGTCAGCGAGTCACGTTCATTCACATCAAAATTGGCTCCTCCCGGAATCGTAGAAACAAAAGCCATATAGTCGTCTACCCGGTTCAGGTCAATATAGATAGATTTCAAATCGCGCTGAGCCAGACGAGCTTCTTCACTACCCGGATAAGTAGAAATTACTTTTTTGTATGCAGCTATAGCCTCATTATATTTATCATTCTGATAATACAACAAACCTATCTCATTTGCTGCCCGACGAGAAAGCGGACTTTCCGGATAACGTTGAACCAAAAGAGAATAACGCTTTACAGCATTATCATTGTCTTCCAGCTGCACGAAAGCACGTCCCTGTTCATAAAGTGCATCATCCAGATACTGTGACTCAGGGAATCCTGTTATCAAACGGTTCAGCAATTCAATTTTCTTACCATACTCACGCTGCAAGCCCTTGATAATACTCTGCTGGAACAACGAGTAATCTGATAACGACATCGAATAACCGGATGCTTGTGCATACTGCGCATCGGCTGCATCAAATCGGCGTGCATAGAAATTACAGTCACCCATTCGATTATACACATCAGCTACGACATCGTTCTCCAGACGAATCCCCGATTCTGCACAGCGGGTAAACCAAGTCAACGCCTTATCGTACTGCTTTTGCTTAAATGCTGTATAGCCCAGGTTATACAAAGCCAGTCCATACTCTGTAGAACGACGGTCGGGAGCAAACTCCAGATACTGGCGGTAATCGGATGCAGCAGCACCGTACTGTTCCAGACGATACTTTGACTCTCCACGCCAATAATAAGCATCAGCCTGAGTCTGCTGGTTATAACGTCCCAACTGAAGCGATTGAGAGAAATATTCTATAGCATTTTCGAAAGCAGCCTGTGCAAAAGCCTGCGTACCCAGACGGAACAACAATTTTTGCTTAGCTTCCAGAATACGGTTACCCGGACGGCTGATTTTAGCAATAGAATTAAGTGCAGCCATATAGCTGCGAGTATTCATATATACTTCTATCAAATAATCATTTACCTTTTCTGTATAAACAGAGTTAGGAAATTCATTCAGGAAACGTTCGAATACCGTAACCGATTCAGCAAACGGAGAATAGGATGTTTCGTGTATACACAAAGCATAATTATAAAAAGCCTGCTCCTTGATGTCACGGTCATAGTTCATCGCAGACGCCTGTTCAAAAGCCATTCGTGCCCGATTTCGTTCTTTCAATTGCAAATAAGCAAGTCCCATGTGCAAATAAGCATTCTGCGTCAAGGCATCTTGCACAGTAGTCACCTCACCCAATGCAGCAGCTGCTTCCGAGTAGACCCCCGTATAGAAGAAACTCATTCCTAACTTATACAACGAATTTCTTTCAGCATGTTCCTCAGTCTCGCTGCGATAAGCTGACAGATAATCAATGGCAGCAGCATATTGCTTCAAGCCGTAACAAGCTTCTCCGCAAATGCGTTTCATCTCTATTGCCTTTTCCTGGCGTGGATAAGCTTCGAGATAAGTAGATGCGATCTGTCTGGCCTGCTGGTAATTTCCTCTGACCAGATGAATATCGCTATATAGTAAGGCGACAAAGCCGCATACTTAGAAGATTCGCCTGTCTCACGAAATCCCTGCAAAGCCTTATCGTACTGTTTTTGCACATAATCGATATAAGCCAGATGATAAACGGCATCTATATGATATTCACTGCTCACCTCTTTCAGAATACTGAACCAGACAGCAGCTTCCTGCAAGTTTCCCATTTTCAGATAAGCAGTTCCCATACGCAAGGTACAGGCATCCCGCTCAGAATCAGCCAGCAAATCGAACTGGCATCCTTTAAAACAAGCAATAGCCTCTGGATATTTTTCCTGGAAGAAATAGGCAGAAGCGATAAGAGATTGCACCCGATTGGCATAACGCGAATCCGGATATTGTTCCAGATACCCTTCCAGCTGCTTAATACAGTCAGGAGATTTCAGTTCATACGACGTGCAAGCAATCATATAAGCGGCTTCATCAGCCAATGAAGCCTGCGGTTTCTGCTGTACAAAGCGCGACAAGGTCTGTTGCGCCGCTGCATAGTCACGACGAAGAAATAACTCTTTTCCATCGTCAAACAGACGACGGGAATCTGTCAGTGGCTCAGTCTGCTGTGCCATTCCCATCAAAGGCAATACACACATGCTCCTGCCACCCATACATGTTTCTTGTTCTTCATATCTGCAAGATATTATTATTCTTATTTCTTTTTATGCTCTTCTAAAAAACGAGCAACACCCTGACGGACCGAATCCAGTCCAAATTCTTCCGGACGAACCTGATCCAAAGGCATCCAAAACGAATCGGCCACATCATCCATTGCCAGCAATTTGCTATCATCTGCCACCCGGCATAGAAAAAACAAATCGAGGGTATGTACCAGAAAACCAGAATACAAATAGGTATTAGGAAGCGAAAACAAATAAGTTGCCTCTACAACCTGTAAACCGGTTTCTTCACGAACTTCACGTGCAACACCCTCCTCTCCAGTTTCTGCCATATCGATAAAACCTCCCGAAAGGTCGAGTGTTCCCTTTGCCGGCTCTTTTCCTCTCCGGCATACCAAAAGTTCATTTCTAGCATTCAAAATAAAAGCAACCGTAGCGGCACTTGAATTAAAATAATAAGTAAAACCGCAGTCGGCACATTTTTTTGCTTTCTCATTTCTTATCTCGAAATGAGAGGATCCGCACTTGGGACAATATTTAAACAAATCCAGCGGGTGCATATCTTAAAAGATTTATAATATTTAACTCTACAAAGATAGGATAAATGAAAACACAACAGGGGAAGTTAACACAAAAAAATATATAAGTAAGGTATTCACCTGAGAAAGGAGTGATAAACATCCGTCTGCAAAAGTAAAAAGCTGTCAAAAAACTATCTATATTTGCCAGTCAAATTATAAAAAGAGAGAATCATGTTGGAACGAGATTACATTATGCGGTTAATCAGACAGTTTTTCGAAGCTTTGGAAAAATTAAAAGAAGAGAAAGCCGAAAAACAATCATCAACTCTTCAGCTGGAAATCCATAGCATGTATCGTGCCTATTTTCACCAGCCTGAAAGTTTTTTTTACGAACAAGATGCCGAATTCATCCTTCATTACCTCCAAACGGAATTTCCCAAGCAGGAATTCCTTCAACGGATAGAGATGCTCTCCGAACTGCTATGTTATGACGCTTCCATAAAAAGCTCTGCCAAAGAGAAAAAAGAACTATACCGTAAGGCACTGTATACGATGGAATACCTGGATACACATAGTGATACTTTTCCTTCGAAAGAAGACGAAAAATGGGCGAAATCAAAGCAGAAGTAGACGAATAGCTAATATTTTCTGTTCTTTTCTGTAAAAAACATGTTTTTATCGGCTTTATAAGACTTATAAAAAAGTTTTCCTATATTTGCTTACAAAATGATAATATAGATTGCTTATTATGGAAAAAATTGATAACCTAGACAAACAGATTCTGGAAATTATTTCGCAGAATGCTCGTATTCCGTTTAAAGACGTTGCTGCCGACTGCGGTGTTTCACGTGCAGCCATTCATCAACGTGTACAGCGATTGATCGACTTGGGAGTTATCATTGGTTCGGGTTACCACGTAAATCCCAAAAGCCTGGGATATAGCACTTGTACATATGTAGGAATCAAGCTGGAAAAAGGTTCCATGTACAAAAGCGTAGTAGCCGAACTCGAAAAAATTCCTGAAATTGTAGAATGCCATTTTACTACCGGTCCGTACACAATGCTGACTAAGCTATATTCAACAGATAACGAGCATCTGATGGAATTGCTGAACTCCAGAATTCAGGAAATTCCCGGTGTGACTGCAACGGAAACCCTGATTTCACTCGAGCAGAGCATTAAGAAGGAAATTCCTATCCGCAAAGAAAAATAAGGATGGACTGGCTTGCAACTCTCCATTTTGAAGGAATAGTAATAGGCATATGTACTTTTCTAATAATAGGACTGTTTCATCCTATTGTAGTTAAAGCCGAATACTATTGGGGAACACGTTGCTGGTGGTGGTTCCTGCTGCTAGGCATTGCAGGTATCATTGGTTCGGTACTTATCGGTGACATATTGATATCGACATTACTGGGCGTATTCTCTTTTTTCTTCTTTCTGGACCATCAAAGAAATATTCGAGCAGCGAGAACGGGTGCTGAAGGGATGGTTTCCCATGAACCTAAACGTAAACATGAATACGAATCCCGATCTTGAAATTCTGCATCAGAAAACTATTTTATAATCACAGATTCATTGGTTTAATTAATACTTGCATTAACGGACCAATGGAATCTGTGATTTTTATTATATCTTTATTGTTCCCGATCAATGCGGGTTATATTCCTGCAAAGGCAGTTCTCCTCTCAATGCTCCAAGTGCATTCATGGCCAAAGCTCCCATCTCATCCTCACCAGGAATAACTACAATACGAGCAATGCCTTCCAGCCATTCACGAAGTAAAGCTACACAATATTTGTTGTTGGCGATTCCTCCGGTCAGAATAACAGCATCTGTCTGTCCGTGTAAGGCAACATGCATCGCTCCTACCTGCTTGGCTACTGTATAAATCATAGACTCCAGCACCAGTTTATGTTTTTTATCGCCGGCATTTGCCCATCGTACAATAGTAGGTACGTCGGTTGTACCCAGATGAGCCAACAAGCCTCCTCTGCCATTCAGCATTTTACGAATTTCCTGATAAGTATATTTGCCGCTGAAGCACAAATCTACCAGTTGCCTGGCCGGAATTGTACCTGCACGTTCCGGGCTGAAAGGTCCTTCCCCGTTCAGCGCATTATTTACGTCAATCACTTTTCCGTAATGATGCGCACTGACAGAGATTCCTCCTCCCAGATGTACAACTATCAGATTAAGCTCCTCGTATTTTTTGCCAATCCGGGCTGCATAATTACGAGAAACCGCCCGACTGTTCAACGCATGGAAAATAGAGATACGAGGAATCTCCGGAATACCGGTCAGCCTGGCTACATCACACAGTTCGTCGGTGACTACCGGATCTGCAATAAAAGCAGGACATCCTGCCGAAGCAGCCAGTTCATCTGCTATCAGAGCTGCCAGATTGGAAGCGTGTTCCATATCAGCATGCCACAAATCGTGCTTGATACGCTCATTTATCCGATATACCCCACCGGGAGTAGGCTTCAGTAATCCCCCGCGGGCAATGATAGCATCGAAGCACAAGGGAATTCCAGCCTCCCGCAAAGCTTCTGTAACATGCAAGCGACGATATTCATATTGCTCATTAATATGATGAAAAACCGACAAGTCTTTTGCAGAATGAAATACACTTTTTCTCCAGACCTGTTCATTATCCTCGTAAACAGCCAGTTTGGTAGAAGTAGAACCGGGGTTGATCACTAGTATTTTCATATAATATCAATATTAATCGTTTTGATTACCAGCCATGCATGCCAATGCAAGACTATAAAATTTAGAATTTCCCGAGTCGCTCCGCGAAGGTACAACTACCGGAGCTATTGTCCCTGTAAGCATGCCTGCCATGTTCGCATCACCAAAAAGTGACAGTGTTTTATAAAAAGTATTGCCCGACTCGATATTCGGAAAAATCATAATATCGGCATTCCCGATGACCGGCGAACTTAATCCTTTTATCTCACCACTATGACGGTCGCAGGCAGTCTTGGCATCCATAGGTCCGTCTACAAAGACAGAACCGAATCGGCCTAACTGAGCTTCTTCTTTCAACTGTATATAGTCCAACGTATGCGGAAATTTTTCATTGACTTTTTCAGAGCAATGTATTAACGCCACACGAGGCTGGTCATTGCCTAGCTTACGGCATATGGCAACATCGTTTTCTATCATTGCACGAAACTGTAACAGTCCCGGACGAGGAATGACAGCCGCATCAGAAAAGAGCAGTAATTTATGATACAGTGGAATCTGTGCCACGGCAACATGCTCAACACCCCTCCCGGAGGTAACAATCCCTTCTCCTTTTTCAACACTGCACGCAGCAGATTGTCTGTATTAATAAGTCCTTTCATCAGGATATCAGCCTCTCCCGTACGCACCAGTTCTACAGCAAGCGCAGCTGCTTCATCGGGAGTGGAAGTTATATAAACACGGACAAAATCGGGAGAGGCAGCACGCAAGTTATGAGCGATTTCAACATGAGCTTCATCGGTCACCAGCAGATATTCGGCTATTTCCTCCCTTAAACTACGGATAATGACATATTCTGTATGAGGGTCATTGGGACATACCACAGCAACCCGCCGACGGATACCAAGCGAACGCAAATTATTCACCAGCTGAGTTAGGGTTCTAATCAATTCCATACCATTGGATTTTTAGCAAATATGAAAAATAAATCTGAATTTATCTCTATATTTGCTTGGTTTCTACGAAATATTTAACTTATGAAAACGTTTCAAACATTTGACATCGAAGCGGAATACGATGCGCTCCATAACCGATTTCCCAACCATAAAGATGCACCTGTAATAGGAATTACCGGGAATTTCAGTGAAGGAAATTTAACACTTGCTCCTGGATATTATACTTCCATTCTGAAAGCGGGAGGTACTCCTTTCATTATTCCCCCTTTCGAAAATACTGACATTCTGATAAGCCTTCTCGATAGTTTAGACGGCCTTCTACTGACAGGAGGAGCAGATATAAATCCCTTATTCCTGAAAGAAGAGCCAGTAAAAGAATTACACAACATCAATCCTTTCCGCGATCGTCAGGAACTACTTCTTACGCGACTTGCAGCCAACCGCCAGATTCCGATACTAGGCATTTGCCGTGGAATGCAAGTCATGAACGTAGCACTTGGCGGAAGTATCTATCAGGACATTCATGTACAGATGGAGGCAAGCGTATCAAGCACAGCCAGGATATGGACAGAGCTTTCGCCTCACACACCATACAAATAGAACATGATAGTCTGCTGGCACGAATCATGAAAACAACTTCGCTGCCGGTCAATTCATTCCATCATCAGGCAATAAACGAAGCTGCTCCGGGATTCCGTATTTCAGCACGAGCTGCCGATCAGGTAGCAGAAGCCATAGAAAGTACTGAATACAAATCGATGCTGGGCGTACAATGGCATCCGGAGTGTTTCATTCTGAATGGTGATGAATACATGATGCCACTGTTCGAATGGTTATTGCAAGAAGCAACTTCCTTCCGTACAGCCAAGCAGATGCATCGCCGTATACTGACTCTGGACACTCACTGTGACACGCCGATGTTTTTCGGACAAGACATTAATTTTGCTACACGAGATGCCAAAATAAAAGTCGATCTACACAAAATGGCCGAAGGACGGCAGGATGCTACTATCATGGTTGCTTATCTGGCACAAAAAGAACGTACTGACGAAGCCTTACTTGCCGCTACAGCCAAAGCCGACCAGTTGCTGAACGAAATAGAGCGTATGGTAGCGATGAACTGCACCGCAGTAGATATTGCTTACACTCCAGCCGATCTATACCGTCTGAAACGAGAAGGGAAAAAGGCCATTATGCTAGGAATAGAAAATGGATATGCTATCGGAAAAGATTTGACGAATGTAGAACGCTTCCGCAACCGGGGAGTTGTTTACATGACACTTTGCCACAACGGAAATAATGATATCTGCGGTTCGGCACGATATAATGACGAATACATCGGAGTAACTCCTTTCGGCGAACAGGTTATCCGGGAGATGAACCGCATTGGTATGATGGTGGATCTCTCGCATGCGGGAGAACAGACCTTCTACGATACACTGGACATAAGCAGCAAGCCAGTGGTATGTTCACACTCTTCGAGCCGTGCATTATGTGACCACCCACGAAATCTGACGGATGAGCAGCTGAAAGCTATTGCCCGTAAAGGAGGTGTCGTACAAGTTTGTCTGTATAGTGGCTTCTTGCGTACAGATGCTCCTGCTACAATCTGCGATGCAATCGAACATCTGCATCATATGGTCAACATCATGGGCATAGAGCATGTAGGCATCGGAACCGACTTCGACGGCGACGGGGGAATTATCGGTTGTAATGATTCTTCGGAACTGATCAATCTGACACGCCGTATGTTATACGAACGTTACAGCGAGAACGATCTCCGATTGATTTGGGGAGGCAACTTCCTGAGAGTAATGGAGGAGGTACAAAAACAAGATTAGTTCCTCATTATCAGATCATTCTGATAGTCTCGAAAAACATGCTGATGTCTTCGAAAAAATATGCTGATATTTTCCGGAAAACATCAGCATGTTTTTTTATTTTTGTACAAATTTTACGGTCCTCTCGATAATGTTTTTTTCAGAACCTTTTCAAGAAGTTTTTAATGAAACGTATACTTTTTCAAAAAGCAGCGTTACTAAAAGAAAAAAACAGTAGAAGGGACTCATGAAATTAACAAAAAGTATTTTATTGACAAGCTGCTTCTTCCTGCTATGTGCCTGTGGAGAATACAAACTAGAATCGGAAGAAAATGAAACAGTTCAGGATGAACAGACGGAAGCACGGTACACCTTACAGCTAAATGTGACTAGCCGTAACAATGCAAAAATCAATTATCCACTCTCACTTTTTCTGTTCGACGACGAAAACAACTGTGTAGTACGTGAAACGATTCCTACAGAAGAAAGTGAATTCAGTTCTTCCATATCTAAAGGAAAGTATACACTCATCCTGCTATCTGGCCTCAACGAGAATGATCATTCGTATCCGCTGGAGATTATTCCCGACAGTTATATCAGTCTCAAGACAGACAACTGCTCGGAAGAGCCTCTGCAAATAGGAAAAGCCAGTGTAAACCTCACTCAATCAACTCGAATTACAGTCATTCTTTCGTATGCAGTAGCCTCACTCAATTTCACCCTCAACGGTATTCCTCAAGATGTAACAGCTACCGAAGTAAAGGTCTCACCGGTAAGCTCTGCTGTTTCATTCAACGGAGATTATAAAAACGACAAACAACAATGTGTTATTCCCTGCCGGAAAGAAGGAAGCCAATGGGTCAGCGATGCAACGTATGTGTTCCCTAACGAAAGTTCGCAGACTCATCTGTCTATCAATCTTCAGTCTTCACAAGGAAATGAAGCTTACGGCTATACATATCAGGCAACACTGAAGGCTGGCTATCCATATCATTTCACGGGAAACTATAAAGGTGGAGTAACACTCGACGGAGAATTTCAGGCGGAAGGATGGCAACCGGAAATAGACTGTGAATTCGGCTTCGATGAGATTTTACCCGATGAGGGAGAAGATGACGGTAATGATGAAGGGACAAATGACGGCAATTCGGGAAATACCGGAGGAGAAGACAGTTCTGGTGACAATGACACGGAATATGACACATTCATCGTATCCGAAATGCCTGGTGCAGATAGGTATATGGGATATTTTTATGTCTGGCAGATACCAGTATTTCCTCTACCGAAGCGGAAGCTATCATCATCGCCCCGGAACAATGGTATACATTGGCCGCAGATGCTCTGGATTTGCTGGATACTTATTCAGAAGACGGCATAGAAGGATGGAGAATGTTTACAACGGAAGAAGCTACAGCGTTCCGGAACCAATTTCAGGGATCGGTCAGTGAACTGAATGAATTTATCAGTGAATACGGACTTGCATTCTTTAAATATAGCGACGGAGCACGTTACTTATGCAACAATGCACAGTCTACTTTCAGCTTTGCCAACAATCGTATAATAGATGCAGGAAGAACTGTAAAATACTACCTCAGACCTGTAAAAAAAGTAAGATTTAAGCTGAAATAGCTTTCCAACTTCTTTATATATAAACAAGGTGTAAGAAAATAGGACGTATCACTCCAATATTCTTACACCTTGTTTATATCCGATTAAATGATATGCTGCTTTTCCAATTCTTCAGCGACATTCTCCAATTCGGCATACCATGCTTCGCCAAATTTTCTTATCAATGGTTCTTTCAAGAACTTGTAAACCGGTACATTTTCTTTCTTTCCCAATAAAACCGCAGCCTTGCATACATCCCAGCGATGATAATTCACTGCCTTATAAGGTCCGTAATCGCCTACACGAATAGGATATAAATGACACGATACTGGCTTGTAAAAATTACAGCGGCCTTCACGATAGGCTTTCTCTATTGCACAATAACAATAGCCTTTATCATCGTAACAAGTAAACACACAGTCTTTGCCATTCACGATAGAAGTAACCAGATCTCCCTCCGAATCGGTATAGACGACTCCCTGCTTATCGATTACCGCACGAGCTTCCGGAGAAAGTTCGTCCCATATAACAGGAAGTACCTCTTCCAGCTTTTCTACTTCTTCCAGCTCTACAGGAGCACCAGCATCTCCTTCAATGCAGCACTCTCCCTTACAGGCATCGAGATTACAAACAAACTTCTCACGAAATACATCCAAACTGACTATTACATCATCTATCTGTACCATTTTCTTTTTATCTATATCGGTTAGTCATTAATGCTGCAAAATTACAAAAAAGTATGGTAAAGAAGCAAATAGCAGAATTATAACAGTCACAACCAAGATTTTTCAACAAAGAAATATACCTAAAAGTAGGTATTGCCCGTACGGTAAGAGAAGCGTACCTTTGTATTGTAATAATTACAAATTTAAAAATAATCAACTAAAAACATATAAATTATGACTACAATTATCAACTCTAGAGTACCTGAATTTAAGGTACAGGCTTTTCACAATGGTCAGTTCATTACAGTATCAAACGAAGACATCAAAGGTAAATGGGCTATTTTCTTTTTCTATCCTGCCGATTTTACCTTTGTTTGCCCGACCGACTGGTAGATATGGCAGAGAAATACGAACAGTTTAAAGCAATGGGTGTGGAAGTTTATTCTGTAAGTACCGATTCACACTTTGTACATAAGGCATGGCATGATGCATCCGAAAGTATCCGTAAAATACAGTATCCGATGCTTGCCGATCCGACAGGAGCTTTATCACGTGCATTTGGAGTAATGATTGAAGAAGATGGAATGGCATACAGAGGTACATTTGTTGTGAATCCGGAAGGCCTTATCAAACTAGTAGAAATACAGGACAACAGTATCGGACGAAATGCTGATGAACTATTGAGAAAGGTAGAAGCAGCTCAGTTTGTAGCTTCTCACGACGGTGAGGTATGTCCTGCTAAGTGGAAAAAAGGTAAGGAAACATTGAAGCCAAGCATCGATCTGGTAGGTAAAATCTGATAATGAAAGGGAGGACTGTTTATGTTGGATACAGCGTTTAAAGAACAACTAAGACAGATTTTTGCCGGACTGGAAGCTGACTATGTATTCGACATTGCAGTACATCCTCAGCATGAGAGCCGCAATGAACTGATTGAGTTACTCGAAGATACAGCATCGTGTTCGGATAAAATATCGTGTACCGTCCGCGAAAGCGAAGGACTGGAGTTCCGGATTTTAAGAAATGGAGAAGACTTGCGTATCTGTTTTCAGGCAGTGCCCAACGGACATGAATTCAGTTCACTGCTGCTCGCAGTGCTGAATGCTGATGGCAAAGGGAAAAATCTTCCCGACGATGCTACCCGACGGAGAATTGAATGTCTGCAAGGAAATGCTACGGTAACAACTTATATGTCACTTTCTTGTACAAACTGTCCGGACGTAGTACAAGCGATCAATGTAATGACGCTGCTTAACCCTCGGCTCTCACACCGTATCGTAGACGGGGCATTACATGAAAATGAGGTTCAACAACTCAAGATTCAGGCAGTTCCTTCTGTCTGGTTGAATGGAGAATCCATACATGTAGGACGCAGTAACCTGGGAGAACTGCTGGATAAGCTGGAAAGTAAAATGGGAACTGACTCTTCTTCTCAACCTACAACAGAAGAGCGACACTTTGATGTATTGGTAGCAGGAGGGGGTCCCGCCGGTGTTTCTGCTGCCATTTATTCAGCACGAAAAGGGCTGAAGGTCGGACTGGTTGCCGGACGCATAGGAGGTCAGGTAAACGAAACAGTAGGAATCGAAAACGTAACTTCCATTCCTTACACCACTGGAAAAAACCTATCTTCCGATTTACGGACCCATCTGTCGCATTATGAAAACATCACAATATGTGACAACCGCCAGATAGAATCATTCTCCTTGCAGGGCAGTGATAAGCAATTGACCGTTAAAGGTGGAGAAAAATTTCTTGCACCCGCTCTAATTATCGCTACCGGAGCTTCCTGGCGTAAACTGAATGTGCCGGGAGAAAGCGAATATATCGGTCGTGGAGTAGCCTTCTGTCCGCATTGCGACGGTCCTTTCTACAAAGGAAAACATGTAGCCGTAATCGGTGGAGGAAATTCCGGAGTAGAAGCGGCTATCGATTTGGCAGGTATCTGTGCAAAAGTGACCGTGCTGGAATTTATGGATACACTGAAGGCCGACCAAGTGTTGCAGGATAAATTACGTTCACTGGAGAATGTCGAGGTTTCTACTTCGATACAGACCCTCGAAGTACAAGGCAACGGAGAGGCTATGACTGCGTTGCGCATCAAGAACCGCCTGGATGAAACAGAAAGCATATTACCGCTTGATGGTGTTTTTGTTCAGATCGGGCTCGCAGCAAACAGCCAGCCTTTCGCCGGAGAGCTGGATACCAACCGCATGGGAGAAATCTTAACCGACAGAAACTGTCGTACAGCCATACCTGGTGTTTATGCAGCCGGCGACGTGTCCGACGTAGCATATAAACAAATTATCATATCGATGGGTGAAGGAGCTAAGGCTGCCCTTTCTGCCTTTGAAGACAGAATAAAAGGTATTTGCTAATATTAAAGTGAGTCTGGTATAAAATGCAAGATCTGTCAGTAAGAATCTACTTACAGTTTCCTGATTTTATATCAGACTCGCCTTATTTATCATTTCAAGTTCCTATTACTCTTTTCTTGTTCCACACTATTACTTATCAGAAGCTCATACACATCTCTTGCTTCTGCCTCTTTCAGACTTCTCACTTTGAATGAAGTTCCATTTGTAGAAATAATAAGATTTACCCGGTGAAAGAAAGGAGTGAATGGCGTTTGTTTAAGACTTACAAACTCAACATTCGTATATTTAATGTAGTTTCTGATATCGGCCAACTTACCGTTGTTTATTTCAAGATAATCCTCTTTTAAGGTGATGCTGCTTCTGCAAGCGGCCAGAATTCCTTTTACTAAAGATATGAGCATATATACCACAGGTACTGCCAGCCATGAGTATAATTCGTAATAACATAATACGATACAGACAATCAGCGAAACAGGAATATCAAACCTGACAGTATACCCTATAACCCCTTTACCGGATTTCGCAGATATTATACTCTGCGAAGACACATAATCTTTGCCTAGCCACCAGTTCAGAAAATGGGCACTATAAAATATTTTGTGTAATGGAAAATACGGGATTCAAGTTTGAGATCTCGTATTTTTATTTTATAGATTGCAAAATGAAGAAGATTATGAAAGAAAAGAATCAAGTAGTGCCTGATGAGGTGTTAAGCAAGGAGTTCCTTAGCCAGTTCAAGACAGAAGCGGAT
>ENA-OQBJ01000457-OQBJ01000457.1-human-gut-metagenome-genome-assembly--contig:-NODE-457-length-21647-cov-2.205716_pt1 | contig 21647 bp, 31 predicted proteins | sample MGYA00242743_ERZ504545 | MGnify/ENA primary metagenome ERZ504545 (study PRJEB26092, sample SAMD00036252) | human gut metagenome | host: Homo sapiens | study: EMG produced TPA metagenomics assembly of...
CTGCGCCGTGAGCAGGGAGAGCTGACGCAAAAAGAGTACACAGGCCCGCCGGCCATCGAGGTGCGTGCAGAAAGGCGCAGCCAGTGCGGACGCTCCCGAACCCGTGCCAGCAGCCCCGTCTCCTTCCCCTCTTCTCCCTGCAGCCGCAAGGCTGCCACCCAGAGGCCGCGCTGACGGATCTTCTGCGCAGCCTCGCGGCGTGAAGCCGCTTCCACGCTGCCCTCGAAGCGGTCTCCTGTGCGGTTCCTGGCCTCATACGAAAACAGCAGCATCTGCCTGCCTCCTTTCCTTTGGATACGGCTCCCGCATCTTTGCTGCGATGCGGCCCTGCTGGCGCAGCAAGGCCAGCGCCCGTTCCATCGTCTGCATCCCTTGCTGCTGGCAGCGCATCATCACCGAATCGAGCTGCTCATATTTGCCCTGCCGGATCAAACTGCAGACGGATACCTCACGCAACAATACTTCGACAGCTGCCACGCGCCCGCCGCCGCAGGCTGGCAGCAGCTGCTGGGCCAGCACGGCCTGCAGGACCCTTGCCACCTGCTCCCGCACGGCTTCACGCTTGTCATGCGGATAGAAGGACTCGATGCGGGCAGGAGCTTCGGCTGCCCGCCGCGTGTGCAGCGTCCCGAAGACCAGCATACCGCTCTCTGCGGCCATCAGCGAGGTCTCCAGCGTGGCACGGTCGCGCAGCTCCCCCACGAGCAACACATCCGGCATCTCGCGCAGAGCGCTGTGCAGAGCCTCAGGGAACGAGCGGAAATCCCGCCCGAGTTCCCGCTGATTGATGAGGGAATCCGACGTCGGGAACAGGTATTCAATGGGATCTTCCAGCGTCAGGATATGGCAGGCTGCCCTCCGGCTCAAGGCATCGAGACAGGCTGCCAGCGTCGTGGTCTTGCCGGATCCCGTAGGACCGCAGACAAGCACCAGTCCGCTCGTCAGCGACAAGATACGCGCCAGTGCCTTCCCGGCAGGAGCTGCAGCTCCTCCAGGCTGGGAACCCCAGGCGGCAGGAAACGCAGGACGGCCGCCAGGCTGCCCCGCTGCCAGAAAGCATTGCCCCGCAACGCCAGGAGCCATGAGCAAACGCGAAGTCCACTTCTTCCCGTGCCTGCAGCCGCTGCCATAGCGCGGTGCCAAGATGTTCGCGCAGCCAGGCTGCCAGCGTCTCCGGCTCCACCGGGGCAGATCCAGTGGCTGCATCATGCCATCACAGCGCAGCCAGATGCGCTGCCCCGCCGTCAAGTAGAGGTCTGATGCCCTGCGGCGGCAGCCCTCTCCGACCGCTTCACGAAACAAATCCGCCATCGCCATAGAGTACCCTCCTGACCTCAGAAAGAGATGTCACACCGGCCATCGCCTTTTCACAGCCATCCTGCCAAAGGCTCGTCATCCCCTGGGCGATGGCTCTTTGCTTCAGCTTCGCACGCGGCCACTGCTGCAGGATGCCCTCGCGCAGGGTTTCATCGATGAGCAGCACTTCACTGAGGACGGTGCGCCCCTGATAGCCGGTACCGCCACAAGCCGCACAGCCCTGCCCCTCTGCCAGCCGCGCACCGGGGTGCCAGGCCTCCTGCAAGAGAGCCGCTTCTTTGGAGCCGCAAGGTACCTCCCGCCAGACCCGGCAGCCAGGACAGATGCGCCGCACCAGCCGCTGTGCCACGACCCCGCTCAGCGTCGCTGCCAGCAGATAAGCTGGGACGCCCATCTCGAGGAAGCGGTAAATGGCTGAAACCGTATCTTCCGTATGCAGGGTCGTCATGAGCAAATGCCCCGTCAAGGCGATGCGCACGGCCATGGCAGCCGTCTCTTCATCGCGGATTTCACCGAGCAGGATACCGGTGACATCCTGCCGCAGGATTGCTTTGAGCCCGGACAGGAAAGTCAGTCCAGCCTTCTCATGGAGTTCCACCTGATTGATGCCCGGCAACAGCCGTTCAATGGGGTCTTCAAGCGTCACGAGATTGCGTCAATTGCATTGAGTTCGCCAAGCGCTGCGTACAGCGTAGAAGTCTTGCCCGAATTGACCGGGCCACAGAGTACCACGAGACCGGACGGACGGTGGATGAGCTTCTGGACCAACTGCAGATGCGCGTCCGAGAACCCCAGATGCGCAAGTTCCAGTCCTTCCTGGCGGTCAAGGAGCAAACGCAGCACCAGGACCTCCCCCCGCGCCGTCGGCAGAGAAGAAACGCGCAGATCCACGCCGTGCCGGTAATGGATATGACCATCCTGCGGGCGCTGCTGCTGTGCAATATCCATGCCGGCCATCACCTTGAAGCGTGAAAGCAGCGGCGGCACCAGGGAAAGCGGCAGCCGGCCGATCTCCTCCAGCATCCCGTCACGACGATAACGCAGCCGCAGGCAATCTTCCTGCGGTTCAAGATGCATATCGCTCGCCCCGCAGGCGATGGCTTCTTCGATCAGGAAATCCGCCAGCCGCACCACGCCGCGTCTTTCCTGCGGCTCCCGCCTTGCAGGCAATGCCTCCCGCCGCTGCTCGCGTATCACCTGGCCGACCAGGATACGCAAGGCTTCCATGCGCCGCTGCTCCATAAGACATCCTCCTCATCTCATTCATTTCATTCATTGATATGTTTCTGGTACAAGAACAATGCCATATGATATCCCTTCGACACGTACACAAGCTTCTCCTTCTTGGCCGGCAGCATAAAAACAGGCAATAAAAACAGGGTGTCACCCATTCCTGGATGAAACACCCTGAAAAAAATCATGCAACAACGCTCAAACCATGCACCAGGTCAACGGAGATGCCCAGCGATTCAGGCAGCGCTTACCGGCCGGCGGAAGCGATACCCTACGCCGCGCACGGTCTCGATGGCATCGCCGAGCCGGGCATCGTAAGGAGACATCTTAGCGCGCAGATGGCGGATATGGACATCGACCGTACGCGTATCGCCATAGTATTCATAGCCCCAGATGCGCTCGAGCAACTCATCGCGCGAAAAGGCGCGGCCGGGATTCGTGACGAGGAGCTTCAAGAGTTCGTATTCCTTTGGCGTGAGCGACAAGAGATGATCATGAACCAGGCCTGATACGAAGAAAAGTCCATGCGCAGGCCGCCACTTTTCAAGACGTCTTCCCTAACCGGTTCCTCATGACTGGTACGACGCAGGACCGCCTTGATGCGGGCCATGAGTTCGCGCATCGAAAATGGCTTGACAACATAGTCGTCAGCACCAAGCTCCAAGCCGAGGACCCGGTCGATCTCTTCCGCCTTGGCCGTCAGCATGATGATGGGGATGCCGGAAGTATCCGCATCGGCCTTGAGATGCCGGCAGACCGTCAGACCGTCGACTTCCGGCAGCATGAGATCCAGCAGGATGAGATCCATGCCGGCAGCCAGCTGCAGGGCCTGCTGCCCATCGGCAGCTGTGACGACGTCATAACCGTTTTTCTTCAAATTGAATTCCAAAAGCTCACGGATGGAAGACTCATCGTCCACCACGAGAATCCGCATATTATCTCCCACCTTCCTGACGGCCCGCTGCAAGGACCGTCTCCAAGATCACCGGAGACGGTGGTCAGTCGTAATAATGTTCGCTGAGATCGATGAGATTATCCCGCAGCTGGCGCAGGAAATCCCAGCGGTTGAGCTGGTCGGCACCGACGGAAAACGCATAGCCGCCCTGCGTCCAGTATGCCACGAAGGAATCGCTGCCGAGTTCGGCGATCTGCACCTGCGTATGACCAAGCTGCTGGAGCTTCCAGTCTGCACCGTAGACGCCACTGAGCGTTTCGGCATTCATGCCGTCGCTGAGGAGCGTGGTGCGCACCACAAAGCGGGCGCGCTTTTCCTCCTGGCCATAACGCGATGTATAGCAGATTTCCGCCGTCGTCCCGCTGATGATATAGCGCTCCGTCAATTCAAGGCCGGAACTCAGCGGGAAGTAAAGCGGATGGAATGACAGGGCAGAAACCATGGATGCATAGGAATCATACGGCACCATGGGATTCGGTATCTCCTGCGCTGCAGCCTGGTCTTCCTGCGCTGCGGCCTGGCCTTCCTGCACAGCAGCCTGGCTTTCCTGCATAGCAGCCTGGCCTGCTGCCTCGCTCTCAGCAGGAGCAGTCATCGCTGCCTCACCCTCAGCAGGATCAGTCATCGCTGCCTCATCCTCAGCAGGCGCGGCCATCGCCGCTGCTTCCATGTCCGCACTAGCAGCCCATGCCTGCCCGGATCCCAAGGCCAGGCAGCCTGCAGCCGCCAGGACCAGCCATTTCTGTTTCCAATCATGAGTGAATCCCCCTGTCCAAATATCCTGTGATACATACAATTATATTACAAAGCCATGACCGAGACAATGCCTTACTCCGCGCTCTCCGCAGCCTCCTTGAGTTCCGCGTCGGCCTGCGCCTTGACGACCTGCCAGACGCTGTTGACATAAGCACCCATGAGTGCCTTGCCGTTGGCATCCGGGTGCAGGCCATCCAGTGCATACTCCGTCGGCAAAAACGCCGTCCGGCGCTTCGATGGCCAGCGCCATATCAATATGGACCTGCGTGCGGATATACGCATTGACCACAGCAAAGCGATCCTGCCAGTCCTCCGCAGTCGGCTCGTCAAACACATGCTGGATATTGTCAGGATGGATGGGCGGCAATGTCAGGAGAATGGGCCGGATCCCATTCTGCAGGCATTTCTGGCGCATCATCTCAAGGTCAGAGATCACCGCGTCCGGATCCTCGCCGGCCCGCAGGCTGTTGCTGCCTGTCATGATCAGGAGGTACTGCGGGTGAAACGGCAGAACATCGCGGTCAAAGCGCGCCAGCGTCATGCCGCTCGTATCGCCGCTCTCCGACAAGTTGATCGTGTCAAAGTCCAGATAATGCAGCCAGCTGAATTTGAAGTCGGCCGGACTGTAAGAGAAATGACCGCCACCATGGCTGATGCTGTCGCCAAGGACCGCCACCTGCCAATCATCTGCTGGTGCCGTGCGGAACAAACGGGTGGCTGACCAGTCACCCAGAGGTGCGCCTGACGCATCAAAGGCATGGACGCGCCAGTAAAACGGCGTATCACCATAATGCGGCTCCGGATCATATATCTCAGCCATCGAAGAAGCGAGCAGCTCAATGGGCTCTGCTTCCGGATGCTCCTCAGGGTTCTCGTTGTAGACGGCCACCTCGTAACTCGCTGCTTCCGACTGGCCCACCCAGCTGTAAACGGGATAGAGCAGCGTCTCGCCGCGCCGTCCGCCAAAATCAGCAGTCAAGACAGGTGCCTGCATAAGAGGCAGCTCCGGCGAAGTGTAGAGAGGTGCCAACTCGCTGAACGGCGTGTACGGCGTACCATTGAAGTCGATGGCACGCACGCGCCAATACAGCGGATCCTTGCCCAGCTTATCACCCGCAATCTGCAGCAAGGTGGATTATAGCGGTTCTGGTAAATGGCCCGCGTCTTGAAGATCGCGTCAGGTGATTCTCGGGCTTCGGATAAATGTTCCGGCCGATGGTCAAAGATTTCCATCTCATAACACACGGCTTCTTCATCCGGATTCCAGGTCAGGAGGGGCGAAAAAGAAACCGGCGTTTCTGCCGTAGTCATGCTGAGGCCGCTCGGCGGCGGTGTCAGCAAGCGCGACGAGGCTTCCTGCGCGGCCAGCAAAGCAGGGTCCCGGTCACGACCAGCACGAGAACGAGCAAAAGGCCCAGGAAATGCGGCCAGCAGGAATGTCCTTCTCTCCGGTCAGATTGCCCGGCACGTCTGGCCAAAAAATCGGATATTTCATGGTGTTTCACCTCTATTCTCCCCAAGGATGTGAATGTTTACAAGAAATCCTGTTCCAGGATATGGTGAGATTATAGCACAGGACACAGGCACGATACAACAACAGCGGCGCACCGGCTTGCTTTCCAAACGTGAAAATGTGATTTATAATGGAAAGCAGACGAAGACTACAGGAATGTAAGTGAGGATTATCCCATGCAAGCAGATAAACATTTCATGCTGATCAAGAACCAGCGTGTCGAAGATAACAGCAAGCTTTCCGCAAAAGCAAAACTCCGCCTCAGCAAATCGAAAGCCGACAATACACTCAAGCCTATCGAGCCGACTGGCGCGATTTTGCCGAGTGGTGTGCCTACCATGATGAGCGGGATCTGCCGGCTGCGCCTGAGACAATTGTCAACTATCTCAACGATCTGGCGGATGCGGCCAAAGCCAACACGGTGGCGCGGCGCGTCACGGCCATCTCGGAAAACCATGTGGCCGCAGGCTACCAGGGGGAACGCAATCCCGCCAAGAGCAGTCTCGTCCGTGCAGCAATGGAAGCCATCCGCCGCGAAAAAGGAACGTTCCAGCAGGGCAAGACGCCAATCCTGCTCGAGACACTCCATGTCCTTGCAGCCTGTTTTGACGATGACATCGTCTCGCTGCGCGACCGCGCGCTGATTTTCCTGGGGTTTGCCGGAGCTTTCCGACGCTCCGAACTCGTGGCCATCCAGATCGAGCATTTGACGCTCACGACCGAAGGCTCATGATCCTCGTACCGCAGTCCAAGAGCGATCAGCTTGGCCGCGGTTCAACGATTGCGTCCCCTATGCTCCTGACCCCTCCATCTGTGCCGTACGCGCCGTACAGGAATGGCTCGCGGCCGCCAATATCCATCGCGGGCCACTCTTCCGCCCGTTCACGCGCGCCCATACGCTGCGCGACAGCCAGCTTTCCGATAAATCCGTCGCGCTCATCATCAAGAAGTACGCAAAGCTCGCGGCTTCAATCCTGATACTTTCGCCGGCCACAGCCTGCGCCGCGGCTTTGCCACGAGTGCAGCCCAGCACGATGTCGACGCACTGACCATCATGCGCCAGACGCGTCACCATTCGGAAAAAATGGTCCACCGTTACATCGAGCAGGGCAACATCTTCAAAGAGAACCCCCTCAACAAAATGTACAAGAAATAATGGTGTGCCGACTGTATTGTCATCTGCGAGGACATCTTCCCCAGAGGGAAGGATGAAAACGGGGCTGCCGCATCGATTGATGCGGACAGCCCCGTTCTTGATGCCAGCGACGGCCATGCGTACCGACGCGTTTTTTACAGTACAGCCTTGTGGCTCAGATTGATGCGGCCCTTGTCGTCAATCTCGACGACCTTGACCTGCAGCTGGTCACCGACCTGTACCACATCCTCAACCTTCTCAACACGATGCTTGGCAAGCTGAGAAATGTGGCAGAGCCTTCCTTGCCCGGCAGGATCTCGACAAAGGCACCGAACTTCATGAGGCGCGTGACGCGGCCCGTATAGACTTCGCCGACCTCGACCTCGCGCACGATGTCCTCGATCATCTGCTTGGCTTTCTTCATGCCTTCGGCATCGACCGACGAAATGAATACATTGCCGTCCTCATGGATGTCAATCTCCACGCCCGTCTCATCGATGATCTTCTTGACGACCTTGCCGCCCGTGCCAATGACATCGCGGATCTTCTCCTTCTTGATCTTGATGGTCTCCACGCGCGGAGCATACGGCGAAAGATCAGCCGCCGGTTTGTCGATGCACTCAAGCATCTTGCCCAGGATAAAGGCGCGGCCGCGCTTTGCCTGCTGCAGGGCTGCCGAGAGGATTTCACGCGAAAGCCCGTCAACCTTGATATCCATCTGGATGGCCGTAATGCCTTCTGTCGTGCCGGCCACCTTGAAGTCCATATCCCCCAGTGCATCTTCCATGCCCTGGATATCCGTGAGGATTGTGTATTTATCCCCTTCCTTGACGAGACCCATGGCCACGCCGGAAACCGGGCGCTTGATCGGCACGCCGGCATTCATCAGCGAGAGCGTACTGCCGCAGACCGAACCCATCGAACTCGAACCATTCGATTCAAGTACCTCCGAAACGAGGCGGATGGTATACGGGAACTCCTCAATGGACGGGACCACGGGGATAAGAGCCCGCTCGGCGAGTGCGCCATGACCGATCTCGCGGCGGCCCGGGCTGCGCATCGGGCGAGCTTCGCCGACACTGTAACCCGGGAAGTTATAGTGATGGATATAATGCTTCGTCTCTCAGGTCCAAGGCCGTCGATGATCTGCTCATCGCCGAGCGAGCCGAGCGTCGTCACCGTGAGGATCTGCGTCTGGCCGCGCGTGAAGAGACCGGATCCATGCGTACGCGGCAGGAGGCCGACCTCACACGAAACCGGGCGGACCTCCTCGACTTCACGGCCATCCGGGCGAATCTTCTCATGCGTGATCATATGGCGGACAACGGATTTCTCGAGATCGTGGATGGCAATGGCGATCTCCTTGTCCATTTCCGGATAGAGTTCGAGGAAATGTTCCATCGTATCCGTCGTGATATCAGCAATATGCGCATCGCGGTCGAGCTTGTCCGAATTGCGGACGGCCGCATCGAGCCGGTCCTTCGCATAATCGCGAATGGCCTCTTCCATTTCCTGCGGTACGAGGAAGAGCTTCGGCTCGCTCTTTTCCTTGCCGCAGGCGGCCTGGATTTCCTGCTGGAATTCAACGAGGCGCTTGATTTCCTCATGACCGAACAGGATGGCATCGAGGATGACATCCTCCGGCAGTTCATTGGCACCAGCCTCCACCATCATGACGGCATCATGCGAGCCTGCCACCGTGAGGTTGAGGGTCGATACTTACGCTGTTCTTCCGTCGGGTTGATGACGAACTCGTCATCGACGCGGCCGACGCGCACGCCGGCAATCGGACCCATGAACGGGATATCCGAGACCGTCAGCGCACAGGAAGCACCGATCATCGCAGCGAGTTCCGGTGCATTGTCCTGTTCGACCGAAAGCACGGTGGCCACGATCTGGACATCGTTGCGGAATCCTTTGGGGAACAACGGGCGGATGGGGCGGTCGATGAGGCGGGCGCAGAGAATGGCATCACTAGACGGACGGCCCTCACGCTTGATGAAACCGCCCGGGATCTTGCCGGCAGCGTACATCTTCTCCTCATAATCAACGGTCAGTGGGAAGAAATCGACGCCTTCCCTCGGTTCTGATGACGCCGTGGCCGTGACGAGTACGACCGTGTCGCCGTAGCGTACCAGTACAGCGCCATTGGCCTGTTTGGCGAGCTGACCGTTCTCGATGACCAGCTTGCGGCCGCCGAGCTCTGTTTCAAAACGATGCATACGAACAATACCTCCTCAAATATCTTCTCTATCTTCTATGGAAAAACATCTCTTTATCACATCTTGGATGACCCCAGGTAGCAAATGTTTCTGCCCCGTCATTTCAGCAGAAAAAAAAAGCGGGATTGCTCCCGCTTTCCGCTTCAGGATCGCTTGCCAGCAATCAACGCTCAACCGTGGAACGCAGACCGAGCTTGGCGATGATCGAACGATAACGCTCAATGTCCGTCTTATAGAGATAGCTGAGCAGACGACGGCGATGGCCGACCATCTTCAGCAGACCACGACGGGAATGATGATCCTTCTTGTGCTCTTTCAGATGCTCCGTCAGATACTGGATGCGAGCCGTGAGAACAGCAATCTGTACTTCCGGCGAACCCGTGTCACCCTCGTGAACGGCATACTTCTGCATGATTTCCTGTTTTGCTTCCTGAGTCAGCATGTTTTTTCCTCCTAGTCTTCCTTAAAAAATCTCCATCAGCCAAGAAAACGTCGGAGTTCTTCGCTATCTGGCTGAGGAACGTGTCTCCGCGACACTTCTGATAGTATATCATACCCGTCAAGGCCTTGTAAAGCAAAAGGTCATTGCCGCTGCCATATTTTTCGTGCAGTAGCGCGATCCTTGTGCATCTGATGTACGAGAGCCTCGACGGATGCGAATTTCTCTTCTTCGCGGATCTTCTGCAGGAACTGGACCTCAAGGAGACGGTCGTAGATATCCTGCGAAAATCTTCAATATGGACTTCCAGCCGACGGTTGCAGCCTTCGAAGGTCGGGTTGTTGCCGATGTTGGCCAGGCCAAGATATGCTTTGCCTTCATAACATACACGTGTCGCATAGACGCCGTTCGGCAGCATGACCTGCGCATCCGTGATGGCAAGATTGGCCGTAGGAAAGCCCAGCGTCCTGCCGCGCCGCTCCCCGTGGATGACGCGGTCGAGTACGGTGAAGGGACGCCCCAGGCAGGCGGCGGCCTCTTCCAGTTTTCCCTGCTGCAGCAGCGCCCGGATGCGCGTGCTGCTGACCGTGCGCCCGTCAAGCATGACTGCCGGACAGACCTCTGCGTCAAAGCCGAACGCTGCTGCATCGCGCAGCAGCATGCGATGCGTCCCCTTGCCGCGACTGCCGAATGTATAATTGGGGCCTGTCACCACGCAGCACGGCGCAAAGGAATCACGCAGCATCGCCAAGAAAGCTTCAGGCGTGCGCTGCGCCAGCTGTTTCGTGAAAGGGACTGCCATCAGGACATCGACGCCGAGCTGCGCGATGAGCCGGCTGCGCAGCTGGCTGCTGCCGATCTGCGGCGGCATGTTCTCCGGCGCCAGGACCGAAAGCGGATGATTGCTGAACGTGAAGACCATGGACTTGCCACCGCGCGCCTGCGCGATCTCCACCGCCCGGCGGATGATGCTCTGATGGCCGATATGAACGCATCAAACATCCCCAGGGCAATGACCAGCTGCGGATATTCTGCCCGGAGGTCGGTAAGCCGCGAATAGATTTGCATAAAAACCTCCTACTACTCTGCTACGATTCGAACCGAGAGCCAGCAAAGCACTCAGCGATTCATGACCTTGGCGGGCACGATTTCCTGCCGCGTCCTGTCATAACGGCCAATACCAAGGAAACGGCCGTCACTGTAGACGCGCAGGGTATCCGTCTGAGGCACCCGGCGGCGCTCGCCCGTACCAAGACCGTTACAGAACGCTTTCTCCCGCGCAGGCGCAAGGTCGTAACGCGGAAGATGATCCAGGTACGCCTCCGGCGCCAGCAGGGCCTTTTCTTTCAGCACAGCCAGTTCCTCGAGCGTCTGCGCTTCGGCAAGCGCGAAGTCACCGACACGGCTGCGCACCAGGAAGGTCATGGTCGCTGGCAAATTGAGTGCCGTACCGATATCGGCGCAGAGACTGCGGATATACGTGCCCTTCGAACACTGCACATCAATCAGGATGCGCTTCCTCTCCGGTTCATAAGCCAGGAGCTGCAGGCTGTGGATCGTGACCTCGCGTGCCGGCACCTCCACTTCTTTGCCCTGCCGCAAAAGGTCACAGGCACGCCTGCCGTTGATCTTGATAGCAGAATGTGCCGGCGGCACCTGGCGGATGCGGCCCGTGAACGCACGAAGCACCTGGTCGATGGCTTCGCGCGTCGGCATCGCAAAATCCGGGATCTCCTCGATGATGTTTCCCGTATCATCGCCGCTGTCCGTCGCAAAACCAAACGTCAATTCAGCCCGGTATGTCTTATCGGCAAGTTCCAGATACTCGATGAGCCGGGCGGCCTGACCGGCCGCGATCGGCAGTACACCAGCGGCTGCGGGATCGAGCGTGCCGGCATGACCGACGCGCTTGATGTGCAAGACCTTGCGCACCGCACTGATGACATCATGCGAGGACATGCCCGGTGGTTTCAGGATATTCAAGAAGCCATCCATCACGCATCCTCCTCCGCCTTACCAGTAGGCCGCTTGACGGGCAGTGCGCGGATGGCCTGCTCGATGGCGCTGCAGATGGCCTGCTTTGCCTCAGCAAAGGGCATGGCCAGCGTGCAGCCAGCCGCGCGGATATGGCCGCCGCCGCCAAAGGAAAGAGCGATCTCACTCACGTCCACACCTTTTGAGCGCATGCTGACGCGGCAGAGTCTCTCCTCCTTGGCCTTGAGGACAACAGCCACATCTACCCCTTCAACGACGCGAATGGCACCGATGAAGCCCTCAGTGGACTCCATGCGTGCCGTGGTCGCCTGGTCGAGGAAGATGCCGATGGCATGGCCGTCGGCAAAGCGTTCCGCCATATTGACCGCCTCGGCTGTATCCTTGACGACCTGATAGGGCTTCTGTTCAAGGGCCTCGGAAATCTCGTTGGCCGTGACGCCGCATTCCAGCATCTCGGCAGCAGCCGCATCGTATGCGGCGTCGTGTTGGAAAACCGGAAGAATCCGGAATCCGTAGCCAGCCCCGTATAGATGCACATGGCCGCTTCACGCGAGAACGGCACGCCAAGCTCTTTTACGAGGTCAAAAATGATTTCGGCCGTCGCCGCCCGCGTGTCATCCACGTAGGTGTATGCGGCCACGCCGCTGTTCGTGCGATGATGATCGATGTTGAGGACCGCCTGCACATCCGTGACGTCCGGCACGCGGCCGATGCGGTCCGGAGCAGTATCGAGGATGACCAGGAGATCCGCGTGAACAGTCTCCTGTCCCTCTGCCGGTTTCCCAATAACATCATATCCCGCAACACCTTGAAGATGGCCGGGATATCATCATCGAGCAGAACAACAGCCTCTTTTCCCATGCCGCGCAGGACGTGCATAAGCCCCAGCGAGGACCCGATGGCATCGCCATCGGGGTTCTCATGGGCAGTAATGACAATCCGCCGGGCACGCGTCAGCATCTCTGCTGTTTCACTCAATGTCAGTTTCATATCAATTGTCTTCCTTTGACGGTGATTCCTGCACAGCCGTTTCTTTCTGCTGCTCTTCTTTCTGGATCTTCAGCAGGAGTTCCTGGATGTGCGCGCTGTAATCCAGCGACTTATCCAGGGCAAAAGAGAGTTCCGGCGTGAAACGCAGGCGGATGCGCCGGCCGATTTCCCTGCGGATGAATCCGAGGGAACTCTGCAGCCCGACCCAGCAATCCTTGACCTGTTTCTCACTCCCCATAAGGCTCACGTAAATCTTCGCCTCACGAAGGTCACCCGTGCATTCAACGGATGTCACTGTCACAAACCCGATGCGCGGGTCTTTGAGTTCTCGCAGGATGATCTCAGAAATCTCCTGCTTCATAAGCTCCTGGACTTTCTCTACCCGAAGCTGGCTCATCAGCATACGCCTCCTCTGCATATGATTTTCAGTATGTCAGGAATGATCAATCCTTATCCGCTTTCGCCTTGGCTTTGGCTTCTTCTTCGCGCTTCTTGGCGGCAGCTTGTTGGCCTCAGCAATCGTCGTAGCGATTTCTTCCATCGTGTAAGCTTCGATGATGTCGCCTTCCTTGAAGTCGCGGAAATCGACAATCGAGATGCCGCACTCATAGCCGGCATTGACTTCCTTGACTTCATCCTTGAAGCGGCGCAGCGAATCGATCTCGCCATCAAAGATCTCAATATTGTCGCGGATAATGCGAATCTTGGAATTGTTGCAGATCTTGCCTTCCAGGACATAGGAGCCGGCGACGAGCGCCTTCGAGAACTTCATGACCTGACGGATCTCGACGCGGCCCTGGATGACTTCCTTGTATTTCGGCTTGAGCATGCCGCTCATGGCATCCTTGACATCGTTGATGGCATCATAGATGACGCGGTACGTGCGGATATCGATGTTCTCGGTATCGGCCAGCTTGCGTGCATTGGCATCCGGACGGACATTGAACGCGATGATGAGGCATTCGAAGCCGAGGCCAGCATGACATCCGATTCGTTGACGGCACCGACGCCCGAGTGAACGATGGAAACGCGGACCTCATCGTTCTTGTTGAGCTTGAGCAGGGAACTCGACAGAGCTTCGACAGAACCCTGCACATCCGCCTTGATGACGATGTTGAGGTCTTTGATGTCGCCTTCCTGGATCTGATGGAAGAGATCATCGAGCGAGACTTCTTGCTCTTGATGAGGTTGTTGCGCTTGCGCTCGATGCGTGCTTCCGCAATGGAACGCGCCTGCTTCTCCTCGAGCGCGGCGAGGATATCGCCGGCTTCCGGCACGTCATTGAGACCGAGGATCTCGACCGGTACCGATGGGCCAGCCTTCTTGACGTTCTCGCCACGGTCATTGATCATGGCGCGGACCTTGCCGTACGTCGTACCGCAGACGACCGAATCGCCAATGCGCAGCGTGCCGTTCTGGACGAGAACCGTTGCGACTGGACCGCGGCCCTTGTCGAGCTTGGCCTCGACGATGACACCGCGGGCATCACGGTTCGGGTTGGCCTTGAGTTCCTTGACTTCAGCGACGAGCAGGACCATTTCCAGGAGGTCATCGATGCCCATCTGTTTCTTAGCAGAACTGGCACCATGATCGTGTCTCCGCCGTATTCCTCCGGCACGAGACCCTGTTCCATGAGTTCCTGCTTGACGCGATCCGGATTGGCACCCGGCTTGTCGATCTTGTTGATGGCCACGATGATCGGCACATCTGCGGATTTCGCATGATGGATGGCTCGATGGTCTGCGGCATGACACCATCATCTGCCGCGACGACCAGGATGGCGATATCCGTGATCTGCGCGCCGCGAGCACGCATGGCCGTGAAAGCTTCATGACCCGGCGTATCGAGGAAAACGATCTTCTTGCCTTTGCAGTTGACCTGATAAGCACCGATGTGCTGCGTGATGCCGCCGGCCTCGTGCGTCTGCACGTGCGTGTTGCGGATGCAGTCAAGCAGCGACGTCTTGCCATGGTCGACATGCCCCATGACCGTGACGACAGGCGGGCGGAGCTTCAGGGATTTTGGATCATCCTCGATCTCCGGGATTTCCGTCGGATCGACATCGGGCGGCAGTTCTTCGCACGTCACACCGAATTCCGAAGCCACGAGCGCAGCCGTATCAAAATCGATTTCCTGGTTGATTGTTGCCATGACGCCCATCATGAAGAGCTTCTTGACGACTTCTGCCGCCGTATAGCTCATCTTGGAAGCAAGATCCTTGACGGCGATCGTCTCCGGCAGCTTGATGTGCTTCGGACGAGCAATCTCGACCTTCGGTGCCTGCTGGACATTGCCGCGCTTGTTGTTGCGGCCGCGGCCATTGCGGCGGTCATTGCGGCCGTTGCGATTGTTGCGGTCATTGCGGCCATTGCGCTCATTCTGACGGCCGTTGCGGCGGTCATTGCGATTGCTGCCGTTGCCAGAAGCGTTGCGGCCATTGTTGCTGTTGCGTCCGCCGTTGTTGCTGTTGCGTCCGCCGTTGTTGCCGCGGCTGTTGTTATTGCCGTTATTGCCGTTCCCTCCGGCATTGCCGTTGTTGCGGCTGCCGTTATTGCCGGCCGCCGGCTTTGCTGCACTGCGTTCATGGCGCGGTGCCTCGCGATGATTGCTGGCAGCAGGTACTGCAGCCTTTTCCTTATGATGTGGTTGTCCCTGGCTATTCTGCACGTTTTTAGCCTCCGGCTCATGCTTTGGCACCGCTGGTGCCTTCTCTGCATTCTTGCCCGTCGTATGTTTGGCGCAAAAGCATTCTTCACCGCATTGCGCTCTTCTTCGCCGACACTGGAAAAATTGTTGGCAGCCTTGAATTTGTTGCGCTTTAAAATATCCAGTATCACTTTGCTGTCTGTATGGAATTCTTTTGCCAATTCATAAACCCTGTATTTGGACATTAATCCACCCCCGATTATTGTTTCATGATTCCTCCATCAGAGAGCAGCGTACAGAGTTTCTTCGCAAACCCTTCATCAAGCAGGGCTGCAACTGCACGGTACTCTTTGCCGAGGCACGAGCCGAGAACGTCTCGCGTGAGTGCTCCTGACAAGGAATCGCATATCGATCTGCAAGGATCTGATAATTTTGTTTTGTTTCTTCTGATGCATCCGTCGCGATGAGGAGCAGGCGAGCCTTGCGCTCCTTGACGGCCTTTTCTGTGGCAAAGGCGCCGGAAACGATGCGTCCGGCTCGCTGAGCCATGCTCAAAAGGTTCGTGATGCGCGTTGTCGTATCCATCGCCATATCAACCCTCATTCTCATGCGCCTGGAATTCCTGTTCCAGGAGTGCATAAACCGAAGCATCGACCGGCGATTTGAACGAGCGCTCCAGGCCATGATTCTTCTTCACCTTGGCCAGGCACTCCGGATTGTTGCAGATATAGGCCCCGCGTCCCGGTTTCTTGCCCGTGAAATCCACGGAAAACTCCCCTTCCGGACTGCGCACGATGCGCACGAGTTCCTTCTTGGGACGGCTCGCCTGACAGCCGAGGCACATTCTCTGCGGGATCTTCTTCACTTTCATGATTCAACCTCAGATGTGAAGGCTTCCTCGCCCGTGACCTCGACCTCATTCATGTTCGCATCGAGTACTTCATCCGCGGCCTGGGACTCGCTCTTGATATCGATCTTCCAGCCCGTGAGCTTGGCGGCGAGGCGCGCATTCTGGCCTTCCTTGCCAATGGCCAGCGACAGCTGGTAATCTGGAACCACGACGCGGGAAACCTTCTCAGCTTCATTGATGGCCACGGAAACGACCTTGGCCGGACTCAGTGCATTGGCGATGAACTTGGCCGGGTCAGCATTCCACTTGACGATATCGATTTTCTCGCTGCCGAGTTCCTCGACGATGCCCTGTACGCGCATGCCGCGATGACCGACGCAGGAGCCGACTGGATCGACCGACGGTTCACTGGAATAAACGGCGATCTTCGAGCGGTTGCCCGGCTCGCGAGCCACGGATTTGATCTCGACGATGCCTCATGGATTTCCGGCACTTCAAGCTCAAAGAGACGCTTGAGGAGACCGGATGCGTGCGCGATACGACAATCTGCGGTCCCTTGTTCGTCTTCTTGACTTCGACCACATACGCTTGATGCGGTCGTTATAGTTATACGTCTCACCCGGGATCTGCTCTGCCGGCGTCAGCACGGCTTCCGTCTTGCCGAGATCGATATAAACATTGTGATTCTCGACACGCTGGACAAGACCCGTCAGGATATCGCCCTCCCGGCTCATGAATTCTTCATAGATGATGCCGCGCTCAGCTTCACGGATACGCTGGACAACGACCTGCTTGGCCGTCTGTGCAGCGATGCGGCCGAAATTGGCCGGCGTCACTTCGATCTCGATGACATCGCCCACTTCGTAATCCGGCTTGATGGTGCGAGCCTGTGCGAGCGAGATCTCCGTGACCTCATCCTCAGGATCCTCCACTACCGTCTTGATTGCATAGACATGGTAATGACCCGTCTCGCGGGAAAGGGTAACGCGAACATTCTGCGCCGAGCCGAAATTGCGTTTGTACGCGGAAATCAGCGCCGCTTCAATGGCCTCGAACAGGACTTCTTCATCGATGCCTTTCTCCTTGCCCAGCTCCCGCAGCGTTGTCAGGAATTCCTGACCATTGTCTTTTACCTTTGTCGTCTTTCTTGCCAAAATACATATCCTCCCAATAAAACGGGGCTAAGCCCCCATATGATCAAAAATCAATGTGCAGGCGCACCTGTGCTGCATCCTTGAGCGGCAGCTTCTCGCTGCCGTCGAGTTCGATGTTCTCGCCGTCAAACCCCGTGAGGACACCGGTGAGGCTCTTCTTGCCAGCACGCGGTGCAAAGAGCGTGATATCGACAGCCTTGCCCTGCTCACGCACGAAGTCGCGCGGCTTGCGGAGTACGCGGTCGATGCCTGGCGAAGAAACCTCCAGGATATAACTGTCGGCAATAACATTCTTGTCGTCGAGTTCAGCCTCCAGCTTTTCGCTGAGTTCTTGGCAATCCTCGATATCAATGCCGCCCTCTTTATCAATATATACGCGCAGATACCAGTCGTGTTCCTTGACGTATTCCACGTCCACGAGTGCAATGACATCCTGGCCGGCAGGAGTCCCTGTGCGATTGCCTCTACGGCTTCTTCGATCTGCTGTTTTGCCATACATCCACCCCCAAGTGATTCGCTTGTTCCTTCTCCTGCACCGCGCCAGCTGACATCAGCACATAAGATTAAAGAGTGGGTTCGCACCCACTCTTCATAAAACAACCTTAAATTAACTATTCCATTGTACCATGTGCGATAACAGATGTAAATAGCCCTGCCATAAAAATTAAGATGTCTTTGCCAGGCAAGGTCAGGGATCCTCGCTTCATTTCAGACAAAAAGCTCAATCTGGTCGCTTTCGCTCATGCCGTCAAGGCAGCCATGCTGACGCAGGATCTCGATGTTCGTCTTCGAGATACCCGAACGGCGGCGCAGATCCTCAATGGACGTGAACATGCCGTCCTTGCGGGCTTCGACAATGCTCTGGGCAGCCTTCGTCCCCATGCCGGAAAGCGAAGCAAGCGGCGGCAGCAGAGAATTTTCGAGAATGATGAATTTCTCGGCATCGGAGCGGTAAAGATCCACATACTCGCAGCCAAAACCGCGCAAATAAAGCTCCCAGGCCAGCTGCAGGACGATGAGCGTCGCATTCTGCTTAGCATCGAGCTTCTTTTCCTTCGCGATGGTCTCGAGTTCCTGGATCTGCTGTCCGACATAATCCTGGCCGCGCGCCACGACGTTGGCATCAAATTCAGCGGCACGGATGGAAAAATACGCCGCATAGTACGCGAGCGGGTAATGCACCTTGCAGAAGGCGATGCGGTACGCCATCATGACATACGCTGTCGCATGAGCGCGCGGGAAAAGATACTTGATCTTTTGGCACGACTCGATAAACCATTCGGGAATGTTGCCCTTGCGCAGCTTCTCAACGACCTCAGGGGCAATGCCCTTGCCTTGCGGACCTTTTCCATCGTCTTGAAGGAAAGCAGCGGATCGATGCCCTGATGGATGAGATACATCATGATATCATCACGAGCCGAGATGGCATTCTTGATCGTACACTGACCGCTGCGGATGAGATCCTGCGCATTGCCGAGCCATACGTCCGTGCCATGAGAAAAGCCGGAGATGCGCACGAGATCCGAAAAAACGTCAGGATGCGTGTCATCGATCATCTGGCGCGTAAAAGGCGTGCGGAACTCAGGAATGCCGAAGGTCCCGCTGGTCGCGCCCAGTTCCTCAGGCGTGACGCCGAGAGCCGTCGTCGAATTGAAGATGGACATCGTGGCTGGATCATCGAAAGGGATGGTCTTCGGGTCGCGATGCGTGAGGTCTTCGAGCATCTTGATGACCGTCGGATCATCGTGTCCGAGGATATCGAGCTTGACGAGACGGCTGCTGATGGAATGATAATCGAAATGGGTCGTGATCGTGCCGCAGTTCATGTCATTGGCCGGATGCTGGATGGGCGTGAAGAAATGCACATCCATATCGCGCGGCACGACCATGATGCCGGCCGGATGCTGGCCCGTCGTCGATTTCACGCCCATGCAGCCGTGTGCGAGCTTGTCAATGTAAGAAATGTGCTTCTTGACGCCCTTTTCCTCAAAGAATTTCTTGACATAACCAAAGGCTGTCTTATCCGCAACCGTCTGGATGGAGCCCGCCCGGTAGACATTATCTTTGCCGAAGAGGACTTCCGTATACTTATGCGCGACCGGCTGGTACGTGCCGGAGAAGTTCAGGTCGATATCCGGGACCTTGTCGCCGTCAAATCCCAGGAAGACAGCAAACGGGATATCGTGGCCATCTTTGATGAGCGGCGTACCGCAAACGGGGCAGGTCTTATCCGGCAAGTCATAGCCACAGCCATACGAGCCGTCCGTGATGAACTTGCTGTACTGGCAATGCGGGCAGCGCCAGTGCGGTGGCAGCGGGTTGACCTCCGTGATGCCCGTCATCGTCGCAATGAAGGAGGAGCCGACGGATCCACGCGAGCCGACGAGGTAGCCATCGTCGTTTGATTTCTTTACCAGGCGCTGCGCGATGAGATAGAGGACAGAGAAGCCATGGCCGATGATAGGCTTGAGTTCCTGCTGCAAACGGTCTTCGACGATTTTGGCAGATTCTCGCCGTAAGCTCACGTGCCTTGCGTACGGACATCAGAGCGGATCTCCTCATCCGCCCCCGGGATCTGCGGCGAATAAAGGTCATCCGGGATGGGCTTGAAACGCTCAATCTGATCCGCAATCCTGCGCGGATTCGTGACAACGGCTTCATAGGCCGCCTCTTCACCAAGATATGAGAATTCCGCGAGCATCTCCTCGGTCGTGCGCAGGTAAAGCGGCGGCTGCTGCTCGGCATCGTCAAACCCTTTGCCTTTCATGAGGATGGCTCGGTAAATCCTGTCCTCCGGATTGAGGAAATGCACGTCGCAGGTGGCGACGAGCGGCTTGCCGAGCTTCTTGGCGAGTTCGGCAATCTTGAGGTTGATCTTGACGAGGTCATCATCCGTCTGGATGTCAGGATATTTGTCGCTGCGCTTGAGGAAGTCGTTGTTGTGGATGGGCTGGATCTCAAGATAATCGTAGAAATCCGCAATCTTCAAGAGTTCTTCATCCGTCTGGCGTTCCTCGATGGCACGGATGAGTTCACCAGCCTCGCAAGCAGAACCGATGAGCAGGCCATCACGATATTCTTCCACGATGCGCTTCGGCAGGCGCGGCTGGCGATGGAAATACTTGAGGTGTGCGAGCGACACCATCTGATAGAGATTGCGCAGGCCATTGGGATTCTTCGCCAGGAAAATGATATGGTTCGCACGCTTCTGGTCGCTGTTCTCCTGCACGAGATATCCTTCCATGCCGTAGATGACCTTGATGTCCGTCTTGCATCCTTGAGCGCTTTGGCAGCATCCGGGAAAGCCTGCACGACACCGTGATCCGTGACGGCCACAGCCGGCCAGCCCCAGCGGTCAGCTGTCCGGATGAGATCCTTGACGGAAACGACGGCATCCATGCTGCTCATCGTCGTATGCGCATGGAGTTCCACGCGCTTGACTTCGGCGTGGTCTTCGCGCAATTTTGCTTCTTTCTTGGCCAGGCTGTCAACAAAGAGTACGTATTCATTCATGTAGGTGTCGAAGCGGATGGATCCCCGCACGCGCACGCGCATGCCTTCTTTGAGTTGTGCCATGATGGCATCATAATCTTCCGGTTCGGCATTCTTGCCGCGCTTGGTCTTGAAGAATTTCTTGCAGGCAATGCCGTTCGTATCATCAGCGAGGCAGAACGTCAGGAGCTTCGTACCCGTCTTGAACTCGATGGTCTTGAGTCCCGAACCAGGGCCTTCGCCAATCGTCCCTTCGAGAATGATATTCTTCATCTCGCCTTCGATCTCATCGATCTTGCGAACCTCTCCCGCAATGCCACGGCCAAAGATCAGGTTGCCCGTAGCAGGGATGACGACGGCCCCCGTTGTTGCCGGACGATGCGGTCTTGCTTTTTTCTTCGGAGCAGGTGCGGCAGTATGCGGATCAGGCTCAGCCTGCTTTTCCTCCGCATGGTGCTGGCGTTCTTTGCGCACGGCAGCGCGATACTCCTGCGTATTGAAGCAGTCATCCACTTCAAGGTTCTGCAGGACTTCCTCACTCGCATTGCACTCGATGCGGCAGCGGTAGCCGAGCATCCGCTCCACGATTTGCCCCATGACATGCGTCACGGCATGAGCGCGCATGATCTCGCCGCCCAGCTCGCCAGGTACATCGATGAGGATGTGGCTGCCATCCACCGTATATTTCGAGCGTTTCAAAAGCTCGTACACCGTCGGATTCCCCTCCGCCGTCTCGTAGACCAGCTTGGGCCAGATCTTGTTGATGGCATCTTCTACGTTGAGACATCCTGATAAAAGATGACCTTTGCCAGCTGGCATTTCTTCTCAATCTGACGAGCCGCCTCCTGACAAAGAGCATCTGGATGAGGAGCTGTGAGGTAAGAGCGATTTCCCATGTACTCGTATGCGGCGAAACCTCCACGTGACGGATGGTACAAGCATTCAAGAGC
>ENA-OQBJ01000458-OQBJ01000458.1-human-gut-metagenome-genome-assembly--contig:-NODE-458-length-21642-cov-2.483198_pt1 | contig 21642 bp, 28 predicted proteins | sample MGYA00242743_ERZ504545 | MGnify/ENA primary metagenome ERZ504545 (study PRJEB26092, sample SAMD00036252) | human gut metagenome | host: Homo sapiens | study: EMG produced TPA metagenomics assembly of...
CCTCCTTGTCTCCACCAATTGAGAAACGCAAGAACTAGAAGGGGAAATTCCCGAACGATTTTCAAGCTAGTCTTTTTGTTTACAAAAATCCAATTGACCAATGTAGGATGTTTGTGTATAATAGAATCAAAAGACCATGAAACCAGGAGGTGTCATTTATGAAGGAGAAATTCTTAAAACCAATCAGCACGAAATCCGTGGTGCAGCAGGTCATCGACCGCCTCACGGATGCGATGCTCCACAAGGAATTGCGCCCCGGAGACAAGATCCCTACGGAAATGGAGCTGTCGGAGAGCTTTGGCATCGGCAGGAACTCGGTCCGCGAGGCCATCAAGATCCTGGTTTCGTATGGTGTCCTGGAGATACGCCGCCCGGAAGGGACTTTCGTGACCAAAGGTTTTTCGAATAAGATGATTGACCCGTTGCTTTACGGGCTTATCCTGGATGATTCGGCTTCGATGGAATCCTTGAAGGAACTCCGCCACTGGGTGGATGTGGCCATCTTTTACCATGCGTCGCGCAAGGCGACACCCGAAGATATCGAGTATATCGAAGCCTGCTTCAAGGATCTGGCTGCGGCTCTGGAAAAGGGAGACGTTGATGCCATTTATCAAGGGGACAATGCGTTCCATGAGGCTCTGGCCATAGCTGCCCACAATGAATTGTTCGCCAAGATCGCCGAGGTGGCTCGCATCCTGATCAGCGAGATCCGTCTGCGCACAATCAAGAACATGGTGAAGATGGGGAAGGCACAGGAGATGTATCAGGTACACAAGTCTATCTTCGAGACGATCAAGCAGCATAGCATGGGATCGGATCTTGTCGGTGTCAGCCAGATGATGGAGGATGGCTATTTCTATCAGTATGATGTCTTGAAAGAATGATAAAAAAGAAATAACAAAAAGGTTCAGAAAATGATTGACAAGAAGATTTGGAGGTGTTAATATAGAACCATAAAGAAACATCCTACATTGAACATGTGATGCAGGATGAAAGGGAAATGAAGGGGGAATATGAATTGCAACGAAACGCATTGGTCCTGCTCCTCATCCTCAGCCTGTCGCTGCTGACTGCCGGTTGTGGCGGTGGTCAACAGGCAGGAAGCTCCGGAGGAGAGTACCAGAAAATCAAACTGGTCATGACCGTCAATGGCACGAACATCGCTACAGATGCGAGGATTGCAGCCAAGTTTGCGGAAATGGTCAAGGAAGAAACCAAAGGCAATGTCGTCATCGACGTTTTCCCGAATGACCAGCTTGCTGGCGGCAATGCGACGAAAGGCATCGAGATGATCGCGGATGGTGCCGTCGACCTCGCACTCTATGCGTCGAGTACGATGTCGGTCCTTGATGAGCATCTGCTTGTCGGCACGATTCCCTGGGCTTTCGACAATTACCAGGAGGCTCGTCAGGTCATCGATACGACCGGCGGCGACTACTATGCCAAACTGCTGAAAGCACAAGGCATCACGTATCTGGCTCTGCTCACAACGGCTTCCGCCAGATCACGAACAGCAAGCATGCCGTGAAGACGCCAGATGATGTCAAGGGCCTCAAGATCCGCGTCCCGGGCGGCGAGGTCTACATCAACTTCTTCAAATGCTTTGACGCTGACCCAGTGGCCATGAGCTGGAGCGAAGCTTTCACTGCCATCCAGCAGGGAACGATTGACGGCCAGGAGAATGGCTTCAGCGTCACGAATTCCGCGAAGGTGGATGAAATCCAGAAGTACATGACGGTATGGAATTATACGTATGAGAACTATCTGTTCGTTGCCAATTCGCAGATCTTCAACAATCTTGACCCCAAGACTCAGGAAATGATTCGCCGCAATGCGAAGGAAGCCTGCGAGTGGGGCAGGGATATGCTGGAAGAGGACGAGAAAGAGATCAAGAACAAGTTCGTCAACGAAGGCATCGAAGTCACGGAACTCGACGAAGAGCAGCTCAAGCCGTTCCAGGAAAAGGTACAGCCGCTGGTCGAGTCTCAAGAAGAAGTACGGCCCGGAAGCTTGTGAAGCTTTCCAGATTCGCTGACTGCCGGAGGTGAGAAAATGAGAAGAGTTTTGGCACGTTTTGAAGATGTGGTCTGTATCATCGCCCTGGCAATCATGACAGTCCTCACATTCACGAACGTCATTGCACGCTATGTGTTCAGTGCATCCTTCTCCTTCTCGGAGGAGATCACGACGTATCTTTTCGTCCTGCTGAGCCTGATCGGTTCGGCGGTAGCGGCCAGACGCAAAGCACATCTCGGCTTCACGGCCTGATCGATATGGCACCGCCCAAGGTGCGCAGAGAGTTTTCTCTCATCAGCTTCGGCCTGGCGACGGTATTCTCTGCAGCCCTGTTCTACTACGGCCTCCAGATGACCTTGAGCCAGATGCATCGCGGCCAGATCACGGCCGGTCTGCAGTGGCCTGAATGGATTTTCGGTTCCTTTGTGCCGATTGGTGCTTTCTTCATCACCCTGGAATTCCTGTTCCTGTTTCTTGATGCATTCCGGGATAACGGAGAGGAGGTCGCCAAATGACAGGTGCAGTACTTTTTATCAGCTTCGCGATACTCTTGCTCATGGGTACGCCGATTGCGGTCTGCCTTGGGGTATCGAGTGTGGGTGCGATGCTCGTCGATGGTTCTGGCAAGCCAATCGAGACCATCATGACGACGCTGCCGCGCATCTTTTCTTCCTCGACAAGCAAGTTCGTCCTGCTGGCCATCCCGTTCTTCATCCTGGGCGGCAACATCATGGAGAAGGCAGGCATCTCAGAGCGTCTCATCAATTTTGCCCAGACCTGCGTCGGGCATCTGAAGGGCGGCCTCATCGTCGTCATGGTTGCCGTTGCTTGCTTCTTTGCAGCCATCTCCGGTTCCGGTCCGGCTACAGTCGCAGCACTCGGCATGATCCTGATCCCTGCCATGGTCAATGCCGGTTATCCAGCCGCATTCTCCGCAGCCTCATGGCGGCAGCGGGCGCCATCGGTGTCGTCATCCCGCCATCCATCACCTTCGTCGTCTACGGTTCCATTGCCGATACATCCATCGGTACCCTGTTCATCGCAGGTCTCATCCCGGGCCTCATGATGGGTCTTGGGCTTGTCCTCACAGCACTCTGGCTCGGTAGGAAAATGGATATCGAGCTGATCCCGAAGTCCTCGGGGCTGATGCGCTGGCGAGCCTTCCGCGAAGCGTTCTGGGGGCTGCTGATGCCGCTGATCATCCTCGGTGGCATCTACGGCGGTATCTTCACACCGACCGAGGCAGCAGCCGTATCCGTCGTCTATGGCTTGTTCGTCGGCTTCTTCATCTACAAGACGCTCAAGATTCGCGACCTGTACGATATCCTGGTGGATTCGACCGCCACGACGGCAGTCGTCATGTTCATCACGGCCACGGCCAGCCTGTTCGCCTACATCCTGACGAGGGCACGCCTGGATATCGCCATCAGCAATGGCTTGAATGATCTGACGGGAGGCAGCGTGGTGCTGTTCCTGCTCGTCGTCAACATCATCCTGCTCATGGCCGGCTGCTTCCTCGACTCGACTTCCGCACTCTTCATCTTCACGCCGCTGTTCGTGCCAGTTGCTACGGCACTCGGCATCGACCTTGTACACTTCGGCGTTGTCATGATTGTCAACCTGGCCATCGGCTCATCACGCCTCCGGTCGGCGTCAACCTTTACGTCGGCTGCGGTATCGGCAAGATCGATTTGAAGCAGATGTCGCTGGCTGTTATTCCGCTAGTCCTGACGAGTCTGGTTGTACTCGCTTTGGTCACATACATTCCTACTTTTCTCTGATGTTTATCAAGTAACGATGATTAAGAATGAGGTGTCATCATGAAAAAAACAAGTGTAGCAGAACTGAAAGAGATTGCGAAGGATCTTCGCAAGAAAGCAGTCACCATGATTTATGAAGCACAGTCCGGCCATCCGGGCGGCTCCCTTTCCGCAGCAGACTTCGTAACGGCATGTTACTTCCGGGAAATGAACATCGACCCCAAGAACCGAAATGGGAAGACCGTGACCGTTTTGTCCTGTCGAAAGGCCATGTCTGCCCCATCCAGTACGCAGCTCTGGGGACGCTGGGCTTCTTCCCCGAAGAAGTGCTTCATACGCTGCGCAAGGAGGGCTCCATCCTGCAGGGCCATCCGGACATGAAGAAATGCCCGGGCATCGATATCTCACGGGTTCCTTGGCCAGGGCCTTGCCTGCGCCGTAGGCATGGCGATTGCCGGCAAGAATGACGGCAAAGATTACCGCGTATTCGCTGTCGTAGGCGATGGCGAGTGCCAGGAAGGCGAGATCTGGGAAGCTTGCCAGACGGCCAACAAATATGAACTCGACAATCTCATCGTCTTCGTCGACAATAACAATCTGCAGATTGATGGTACGACGGATGAGGTCATGCCGAATATCGACCTCGGCAAGAAATTTGAAGCTTTTGGCTTTGATGTGTACAACATCGATGGCAATGATATGGAGGAGATTGTCCGCACGCTGGATACCATCCGCATGCGCAAGGATCACAAACCAAAATGCATTTTCGCCCAGACGATCAAAGGCAAGGGCGTGTCGTTCATGGAGAATTCGGTGAGCTGGCACGGCGTAGCCCCGAACCAGGAAGAATACGAGCAGGCCATGAAAGAATTAGAGGAGGGCTTCTGATATGGAACGCGAAAAGAAAGCAACAAGAGCCGGCTTTGGTGAAGAAATCGTCGAACTCGGTAAAAAAGATAACGGGATCTATGTCGTCGACGCCGATATCGGCAAATCCTGCAAGACAACGAAATTTGCCCAGACGCTGCCCAAGCAGCACCTCAATGTAGCATCGCCGAGCAGAATGCGGCAGGTGTGGCTGCAGGCCTCGCCACGACGGGCAAGACGCCGTTCGTTGTCACCTATGCAGTGTTCGGTTCGCTGCGCATGTGCGAGATGATCCGTCAGGAAATCTGCTATCCGAACCTCAATGTCAAGATTGCCTGCTCGCATGGCGGTGTGACGCCGGCCAACGACGGTGCCAGCCACCAGGCCATCGAGGATATGGGCGTCCTGCGCACCATCCCGAACATGACGGTCATCATGCCGGCCGATTACTGGTCAGCAAGAAAACTCGTCGCTGCTGCTGCCAATACATACGGTCCGATGTTCTTGCGCTTCACGCGTGATGCCATCCCCGTCATCTATGATGAGAATACGGAATTCACGATCGGCAAGGCACATCAGCTGCGTGACGGCAAGGATGTCGCCATCATCGCCAACGGCGATACGGTCTGCCTCGCACTCGAAGCCGCAGAGGAACTCAAGAAACAGGGCGTTTCGGTGAAGCTCCTCGATATGCACACCATCAAACCGCTGGATGTGGAAGCCGTCAAGGATTGCGTTGAGAATATCGGCAAGATTATCACGGTCGAAGACACAACATCATCAACGGCCTTGGCAGTGCCGTCTGCGAAGTCGCAGCAGAACTGGGCAAAGGTCAGGTCAAACGCATCGGCATCCAGGATCACTTCGGCGAATCTGCTCCGTATCAGCGTCTGCTGGCCAAGAATGGCATTACGGTCGAGAATATCATCGAGACGGCCAAATCGTTATTGTCGTAAACATTCCTTACTTTTACATTCAAAGGTAGGATGTTCTATATTGCGCTTTAAGCATCACACATATCACACATCACACATCACACATCACACGCCAGGTTATTTCGGAACGATGCGTCGTTCCCACAAGAATTGCTTATAAAGATTATGGGAGGCATTCACTATGTTGGATTTCAAAGATCAGGTTGTCGTCGTAACGGGCAGTGGTTCTCCGAAAGGCATCGGCCGCGTCATTGCACGCACGTTTGCCAAACAGGGGGCAACGGCCATCATTGCGGATCTGAATGAAGCCGGCCTCAAGGAGACCGTGGACATCATCCAGAAGGAAGGCGGCAAAGCAGAAGGTGTTGTCCTTGATGTAACGAACAAGGAATCCGTCGATGCTTTCGTCGCACACCTGATGGCAAAATATGGCCGCATCGATGTCCTGATCAACAACGCAGGCATTTCCCAGAAGGTCACGGTGGAGGATATGACGCTTGCTGACATGGAGCGCATCTTCCGCGTCAACATGTTCGGCCTGTTCCTCATCACGCAGGCCTGCGTACGCGAGATGAAGAAGAAAGGCTATGGCCGTGTCGTCAGCCTTTCCTCGGTATCCGCAAAACGCGGCGGCGGCATCTTCGGCGGTGCGCACTATTCTGCATCGAAAGCTGCAGTGCTGGGCTTCTCCAAGAATCTTGCCCGCGAGGTTGCTGCCGATGGCATCACGGTCAACTGCGTATGCCCGGGCCTCATCAATACGGAAATCTGGAAATCGCTGCCGCAGGAAGCTGCTGATAAGATCATCGCAGACATTCCTGCAGGCCGCCCAGGCGAGACGCAGGAAGTCGCCAACACGATCGTCTTCCTCGCATCGCCGGAAGCATCCTACATCACCGGTGAGGATGTGGATATCAACGGTGGTTCTCACATGGATTGACCTGCTGAATCCCCCAGGTCATCCAGTGATTCCATAAATTACCCGATTCTCTACAGTTCTAGTTCTTTGTTCGGTCTTACTCAAGTTGTCCTCTGAACTGCCATGAGGAGGACAGCCACAGTCTCTTTCCGGGAGACTGGGCCTGCGGATTTTCCGTTCCTGGTCTCCTAACTTTTTTCCTGTGATGAGAGAACGCGCTCATCACAGGATTTTTTTGCATCTTCATCGCTTTTGGTGCAGCTTGATTCCTTCCAGATCGCGGTAGAAGCCTTTTACGGTGTCCTGGAATACTTCTTCGAAGTCATCGCTGTCAAACTCGACGAAATCGTGGCGGCCGGCGAAGACGCGTTCCAGCTTGGCGCGGTACTTCATGACGTAGGGATGATCCTGGCCGCCCCGCCTGATGGCCGTGTTGCAATCGGCGATGGCCTTGCGCGTAGAGCCGCGGAAGCCTTTGGCGATGGAACGCACGTAATAGGCGGGCCAATAGCGGCCGTTCAGATGCAGGGCCTGGTCAGCAAGGGCTTCGGCGCCGTAATAATCCCGGGTCGAGAGCGTCTGCAACGCTTCGATGGTGTAGTAAAGCGGGTCGTTGGGGGCAATCTCCAGCGCTTTATCCAGGTCGCGCTGGAATTGTGCGGATCCGTTGTATAAGTCGAGCAGGGCCATGCGCCCATAGATGTCAGCCGGTACGATGCCGTTGCGCTGGTCGGCAAATTCGGCAAATTCCTTATGGATGACAGCGGCGTACTGGGGGTTCTTCTGGAACTTCTGCAATTCTTCCCGGATGAGCAGTGCAGCGTAGGGATCGTTGCCGGATTTCTGCATTCTCCGGTTCTGCTCTTCGCGGTTCTTTTCCTTTTCCTGCGCCAGCTGCGCCTGGAGAGACTGGGATCTTGTCATTGGCATCAATGCGCTTCTGGAAATCTGCATCGTCAATCGTGGCCTCGATAGATGCCTGGATGACAAGCGTGTTGTTGCGGTAATCCTGCGTATACCGGCAGTCCTTGACCTGCATGGTCTGGATGCTGATGATCTCCACTGGCTCGTCTGCTTGCAGTCTCAGATTCTTGGTTTTCGAGTAAGAGCGTACATAAACGCCTGCCTGCTCCGCGGCATTGCGCATGGCATCTTTCCGCGCATTCTCTTTGGCGGCGGCAATGCTGTCGTTTTCGCCCATCTGGTACACTCCCGTCGCCTGGATGGTCTGCGTCCTGGCCAGCGCCACGGGAGCGCTGAGCAGCAGGCTGCAGCAGAGCAGCGCGCCGCATTTTATCTTCGATAGCATGAGGAGACACTTCCTTATCAAAATGATACATCCATTATATCACACATCCATTCGGCACCAGCAGGAATACTGGATTTTATGGGCTGTAAGCTGCAAGTTTGTGATACAATACAGGTAGGAAAAACTTGGTTGGAGGTGTTTCTATGGACAAGCTGTATTTTACCATCACGGGAACGAAATATCGCTTTGGCACTGCGTTCATGAAGCCGGAGATGGAAGTCACATTGAAAAAAGAACCCGAAAACGAATACGATCCAGAAGCCATCTGCGTGAGCATGGAGGGCCTGGGCAAAGTCGGTTATGTCGCCAATAGTCCTCATACGATACAGGGGAAAAGCCTGAGTGCTGGCAGACTGTATGATAAAATCGGCGATGAGGCAAAAGGGACAATCTTGTACGTGCTGCCAGAAGGCGTCCTCTGTGTAGTCGATGAGGAGGCGTCTATTCTGCATAAAGAAGGGTGAACCTTGCTCTATCTGGCAGTGCGTACGGTGACTTTTGGTCAGACGATGATGATTTGTAAAATAGATAGAATAAGCAACGGGCAGGTATCCTGTGGAGAAGGGATACCTGCCCGTTGCTGTATCAATTTTTTAATCGCGATCGCCTGGCAGATTCATCATGTACCAATCACCGTCGACTTTTTTCATTGGTTGGACGCCAATGCGTGCGCCGTTCTTATTGACCAGTGTCACGTTTGCCCGGTTGCCCTGGATGGTGACCGATTTGACCTTGACGTTTGAGAGCAGGTCGGTACCGAGTCCGCGCATGAAATCGGAATTGGCTTTCTCTCCAGGATGCTGGAGGACATAGTCACGCGTCTTCTGCATGGCCCTGGTAATGGTGTCTCGTTTCGCCTCGGGATAAATCGATGCGAGCTTCTTGATATCGCTGTCTGTATATTCATCCGGCGATTTGCTGCTGACTTCCGTCAGTACCTGGATGCTGTTGTTCAAAGCACGTTCTACCTGTTTTTCCGGTGAAACGTATTCGTAGCAGCCAAAGGCAATGATGACGACAAAGACTGCGGCGATGATCTTCTTGGCATTGGCAGAAAGTGCCTGGAAGCGGCCAACGCTGCCTGCTGCAGCCGAAGCCTTTTCCTGGAGCTTCTGCCGGTTTTCTTCCGAAAATGCTTCTTTTGCTTTGCTGCTGGCTTCCGAGAGCGCCTGTGAGGCACTTTCCTTGAGATCCGCCAGCCCCGAGCTGTCAGCAGCTCCCTGCGTCAGCTTGATGCCGCAGTCCTTGCAGAACGTGTCGCTGTCCTTGTAATGTTTGCCGCATTTGCTACAGAATTTCATGTTGCATATCTCCTTTCGCGATTCCAGAATGATGATTCCTGCCGGTGTGTTTGTATCCGGCTCATGGCTTTATCATAAAGGATACAACGAGCAGAGGCTTGTCAAAAAAACTGTGAGATTTCCCGCAAGAGTCGGTTTTCCTGCTTGATTCACTTCTTCATTTCTAGATGTCTTATCTCTCGTAACAGTTGTTCTCCCTGCTCGATTCGTTTCAAAATCTGCAAATCGAGCTGTCCACTGGCAGCTTGATATGTCTGGAGTTCATGGAGATTTTTTATCAGACTCCGTTTCAATCCTTCGTATCGCCGATGGAGGTCATGATTGCGTTTCTGCATCTCAAGCAGTTTGCAGCATTGCTGGCAATGCTTGGGCACATCCTCCTTCTTGCTTCAACAACGCCCCAGTTTACGGTAAAGCCATAATCAACATCCCACTCCCAAACTTGCTGCCAGAGAATCTGGCGTTCATCCAGTGGTGCATTGCGTCGCAGGCCAAGAAGGCGACGCAAATAATAACGTACAGCTGCAACTTCCCAATAAGAGCGATATTCCTTACTACCATTTGCCTCAGGAATGGCAAATTTTTCCTGCACAAGCATCTCACGAAGAATATCCAACTTTTTTGATTTACGTCCGGCATCATGCGTCACACAGAGCATGTAGTCCTCCAGAAAATATTTCTTGTACCAGTCATTGGTCAAGACACGATGCTGCTCGAGACTTTCTACACGATAATAAAAGGCACCATCAGGAACGAGACGCCGCTGCAACTGCAGCCAGTGCTCATGCTACAATTGGATTCCATACGGCCGTGAAAGTCAAAACTTGCCAATGACCGGACAACGCCTGTATACTGCAGGGACATTGCAAAGACTTTTCCAGGCATTTAACGCTTCTTACTGGACCTTCTATTTTATAGCATGCATAATTCGTCATGACAATTTCTCCTTCTTGATTCGATTACTGCAAGTTATAGAGAGCTTTCCTCAGTTCTCCAATACAACGTTTTAATCCTTCACATTTCTCCTCCAGGAAATCATTCTCCCGATCGATCATAAGGAAATCCGAGCAACTATCGCAAGGATCCGGCATCAGCTGTACTCGTTCGACTGGCAGGTAGCGGAAATATAGTTTTTCCCTGATAGCTGGCTGCACGAAAAATTCTTCTAGGTATTTCTTTGCTTCCACAATAGCTCCCTGTGGAAGCCCGAGAATATCGCGAAACATCTGCTGCAATCCGTAAACGGACCAGTATGAGACACACAGCCATTTTTCCTCTGGCCGATCGCGACGATATTCAGGTCGATCCAGATAGCTGCAGAGCTTGGCTGCCCATCCCGGTTCTGCTTTCGCAGAGCTACCAGCATCGATACAAAGCACGTAATCCTGCGGAAAATATTGCTTGAGAACATCATTTGTAAAAGAAAATCCATCATAGATATTCTCAGCAAAATAATAGATTTGTGCCTCCGCACATAGCGTGCAGCAAGTTCTTCCCACATCTCCTCCCAAGGACAGCGCGATGTCCCTGTCCAGAAGGTCCAGATACTCTTGCCATCCGGCAAATCCTCAATATCGTCATCGCGGACATCTTCAAGCACAGACCAGCAGATTGTTTGAATCTTAGAGTTGAGGCAATTGATGCCATATATATCGAACGGTCTCCAGGACGGCCAATGCTTCAAATAATCTCCCCAATAACTTCCCCGCCAACGCAGAATCCGACGTACAATAGTGGCCAGCCGATGAATGCCAGCCGATTCGCCTTTCAGCTTATAACACGTGCAACAAGTACTTGACATGATGATTCCTCCTTTGAATACATGAGTACAATGGATATTCAAGCAAGCAAAAAGGACATACTTCGAGCCTGCTTTATCATTATCCAAAAAACAGGCGGAAGTATGTCCGCAATCTCATGTATTTGATTGGATGCGAATCCTCATTCGCTATGCCCAGTATAGCACAACAATCGGTACAAAGTCCAGATATAATTTCTCACGCATTGAGTAAGAACATAAAATAAATCCCTATCGTGGTATTATTCACGTTATGTTATCTTGAATCTTGCTGAATGTACTGCCATGCTGCCCGCAGGCGTTCGATGATGGCCTCGCGCATGTCGGCGGGTTCCAGGACGGTGGCGGCACTGCTAGGGAGAGAATCTGCCGCAGGACCTCATGTCGGTCGAAGTCATAATAATAGAACTGGATCGTATAGGTATCGGTCTCTTCATCGTAACTGGCTTCTTTATCGTAGTTCGCAAACATCATGAAGCTGCGCTCGACAGCATTATTCTGACGTTCGATGCGCAGCTTTACGCCCTGGCGGCGACTGGTAAGGAAGGTCTGGAATGCTTCCTTTGTCCCTGCGGCAATCGGCGTATCGAGGCAGCGGATCGATTCGATGCTCGCCACGCGCATCTTGATGGCACGAGACTCTTCCAGGTGCCAGACAATCAAATAGAAGCGGTTGGCTGCTGCGTCATATTCAAGACGGCAGGGGGAACAGATCCCTTCATGCAGCTTGCCTTTGGTATCTCGGTTGCTGTAGCAAGCTGCCTTTTTTCACGCAAAGCCTGCCAGATGACTCTGAGGCTTTGCTGCAAGGTGGTGCGGTCGTCACCCTGTTCTTGTACCGTCTGCCAGATGTTGCCGAGTGGCCAGCTGGGAACGTTGGCGAGTTTGGTCCGCAGTTTCTCACGAAGCGATGCCGGCAGCAGGAAATCTGCTTCGTTATCGTCGAGCATTGCGCGCAGCCAGATGAGTTCAGCTGTCGTTGCGCGTGATGCGATTGGCTTATCAAGGAACAGGCAGGCATAGCCATCGGGATGGAAAAGAAAGATGGTATCGATGAGTTCATTGGCGCGTTCCTGGCCGTTCCAGTCAAGATTCGGAAGCTGTTGAAGGATTTCTGCACGCGTCATGTGTTTTCCCTTCGCAATCGCATTGATGATGCGGCAAAGAGCCTGGAAGAATTCAGAGTGGATTTCATGGAAGAGTGGGGCGTATGCATAGTGATCAAGTGCCTCCTCGATATCGCGTTTCATGCGCTTGGATAAATGTGCGGGACCATCCTGCTCAATGCGCACGACGGGATAGAAGGTCCGGAGCCAGGGCATGAGCTTGAGTTCGTCGACGACTTCAAGGGTGACATGCAGCGTGCCATTGCCAGCGTCACAGATGACAGCCTCGGGTTCGTGTTCACGGATACGGTAGATGAGATGTTCGCGCTCCTGCACGGAATCGTAGTGGAAGGCAAGCCGCAGTGCATGGCGTTCTGATGGCGTGACTGCTGGTTGTTCCCGGATGACACGTGCGGGGCGGACTTCTTGTATGAAATCGATGCGGTACCATTGCGCAATCGTGAAGTTCCGGGAGACTGTGCGGCGCTTGCGGATGGCCAGCAGGTATTGGCGCCCCGCTTCGAAATTTGTCACGAGGCGCAGCGGGACAGCGGAGATGCTTTTGCCGCGGTATGTGAAATGCACGGCGCAATGCTGTACGATGCAATAGGCAAGACCATAGAGTACATTGTCGTCAAGGATGCGCGTGATTGTCATGTGCTTGAACTGGCAGGGAATCTCTCCGCAGGAAGCTTCGGGGTACTGGGTAAGCAGGCTCTGCTCAAGGAAGTATCCTGGCACACTGAGCAATGAGATATTGCGGTAAAAGGCAATGGCCGCGAGCAGTGTCGAAACTTCCTTGGTGCTGAGCCCGTCAAGGAGATCCGGTGCCAGCCGGTAGCTGTAGCGACCGTTCTCCTGACGTCGCTCCAACAGGCCTTGCGTTGTCAGGTCGCTCAGATAGCGGTGCAACGTACTGCGGCTGATATCTTCAATCTGTGCAGGGAAGGGTCGGTCAGTGGGGATGAGTTCGTACTGCAGCAGCGTCGTTTCGTCGAGGAACCCTGCATCTTTTTCGCTCGCTGCCCTGTCTGAGAATACCTGCAGCAGGCAGAGGATCGTAAAGGCTGCAGAAGCCGTCAGAGACTTGATGGCATACGTCTGCGCCAGATAATTGAAGGCACTGTGATACGAATCCCCCTTGAGACTATGGATTTCACGATGTCCCTGCCGCACGGCCTGCAGCCGGTCTTCCGGCAGGAAAAATCGGACCCGCGCCCAATTATCCTCATAACTGCGGGCACTCTGCCCGAGATGCTGCGCGAGGTACTGCTTATGGTAGCAGCCGTATGAGATATACCGCAGGAACATCCTCAGCTTGTCATAGTCCGCGATGTACTTGTTCCATCCACGGCCACGGCTTTTTTTTGCTCACCACATGTGTCATCTCCCTATCCCTTTTCCTGGACAATTCGTTCTATTTTATCAGTATAGCTTAGAGATAGGATGATTTCAACCTCGCAGCATCCTGCATGAACTTGGCTGGCAAAACTTCACAGTTTTTTTGACACAAAAGGACTTCCCCTTTCTCTTACAATGAACATGTCAACGAAGCAAAGCAAACCTTTGTATGATCCAGGCAGGACTCGAACTGTTTTTGTTGAATTAGTAAAATATTAAAATATTTAAAAGCCTAAGGTCGTTTGGTCGTTTGCGACGGCATTGAAATTTTAATAAGAGGAGTTGTCTGCCCCCATGGAAAAGAAAAACTGCCATATCATGCTGGCCTTCGTTAGCCCCGTCAATAAGAAAGTCTTTGATGAACCCGTGACGTATCTGGATTTAGCGGGGAAGTCATATACCGGTGTCCAAACAAATGAAGCAGCTATCGTGAAAGCAGATCGGCTCTTTCATCTGGATCACCTTTTTTTTGTAGCCAGTGAGAAAGTGGCGAGTGAGATGGATTTTGCATCCGAATTTGGGCGCGTCACACATCTCGATTATCTGAAAAAACGCCTTTGCAAGGAAAATCCGGGGCTTGCGCAATGCATATCGGAGATTCCTTACCGGGATTCGCATGATATGGACGAGACTTTGCGTGGCGTTACCGATATTTCCCAGGTCATCATGTCGTATGCAAAGGAACATCCCTCAGAGAATATCATCCTCTCTGTTGATATGACAGGCGGGTATCGTTACAGCACGATGATGATGCTGGCTGCTATGCAGCTCCTGCAATATGAGGCATTGAGATTGGCCATGTCTTTTATACGGATTTCAACAAGAGGGATGTATTTGATGCTACTTCCTTGGAGCGTGTATTCCAGCTGGTCAGCGGCGCAGCGGAATTTGTCAAATTCGGCAGCGTGGAGTCTCTGCAGGATTATTTTGGCAGTTCCGATAAGGATTTGTCACCGAGCCTGATCGACTTGCTGAGTGCCATGCAGGAATTCTCGGACGCAATCAAGATCTGCCGTACTGGTCTCATCCAGCCAACGTTGATGAAATTGAGGACAGCTATCATCAATTTCCGCGATGATCATGGACAGGGCTTGGAAGAGACCTTATTTGCTGGTATTCTCGAAGTCATCGAGCGTGAGTACGGCGCACTGATCGGTGATGATGCGGATGAAATCTCCATTATCCGCTGGTGTGCGGCGAAAGGATTCTTCCAGCAGACTATGACGCTTTGCACAGAATGGCTGCCACTCTATTTTATCAATCATAAAATCGCGTATACAGAGGATACGGCGGTCATCGAAGCTTGCAAGCTCCAAGGGAAAAGAGAAAAGAAGAGCTGGCAGGTATTCTTCATCACGACGTACGATCCGAAAGCTCCGGATAAAACCAGCTCATCGAAAGCGATGCTCCGGGAACTGTTTACGGAACTCGGCGAAGTTCTTGCGGGAACAAAAGAATTAGAACACAGTCTTTGCCAAAATTATCCTCGTATCTGTGATTTCGTAAAAGAATATCGCACATCGGATCGAGATCTTGAGCTTCTTCAGAAACACCGCATCGGAGATAAGGAGTTCTCCAAGCGGAAGCCAATGCTTTCGGCTCTTTCACATATCCTTTATGATATCGATAGCAGGTTGGCAACGTATACAAAAACGTATCCAGAGTTTGTACGCAAATACAACAAGGGAACCATCCTCAGACGTTACAATATCATCGGTCGTGACTGGCAGCTTAAATTATTTGACCTTCATCCGCAGGATGGCAATTCACCGGATGGCAAGCAGGTCACACTGATAGCTCAACAAGATGAGGACATGCGTGATCACGCCAAATTGTGGAAAGCAACGTTAAAACGCTATCAGAAGCTCATGAAGATGGGGATTTACCAGTCCGCTTATAGCGAAGAGGAAATGCTCCGGTGCCTGCATGCATATTCTGAACTGCGCGCGGAGCGCAATCAGATCAATCATGCCAATGCGAAGACGATGAAAAGTGCAAAAGAGATAGAGAAAATCATTCAACATTCCCTTGGTGTAATTGAAGCTGTCGTGAAATAATACGGAGGATTTGAGCGTTTTTTTGTGGAATTGTTAGTAATGTCAGTGATATTAGAAAGTTATGGATGATGGGCAGCTCTTGGGGCAGGGATGCCTTGTGCAGATCGTTAAAGCAGAGGAAGAGGATGGATATATGGATTTGAAAGTATTGAATCAGCAACATGCCTATCAAGAGATATGCTCGTTCTGGGACAGGCACTGCCAGGGCGATGATGAACAGACTTGGCAGCAGTGGGATTATGTTTTTGCGATGACGGCACTCTACAGGATGAAACGCTATGCGGATTGCCTGCAGCTCTATCGTGAATTCCATCATGCCTATCCGTCATCGACCTGCTCGATGACAGGATGGGCTGGGCTGTTTATCATGTCCATTTGAAGGGGCATGACTTCAAGCAGGGAGACAATGCGCGCTATCTCAAGCAGGTCGATTTTGTCCTGCAGCATGGGCAGCAGGGGCCGTACTCGCCAGTGGCATTGACCGTCAGTCAGGTCGTCAAGGCAATCTTGTCGGGAGAGCTTGGACAGAAAATCAATTTTCAGCTGGCGAATGACTATCTGGATCATCTGGACCCGAAGAAGCTGCCGCAGGAAGAGCGGACGTATCAGCAGGAGGACGGCAAGGTGAGGCGATCGGCATCCGAGCAGGAGAAGTGGTATGCCGATAAGAGCAAGATCCTCTTGAAGCTCAAGCAGTATGAGGCATGCATTTCCTGCTGTGACCAGGCTCTGGCCGTCATACGCCGTTTCCACGGCAATAATGATGCCTGGATCCTGCTCAGGAAAATCGAATCACTCATCGAATTGAACCGTGCGGCTGATGCGAAGGCAGCCTTGGCGCATCTGCTGCAGGGCTCTGCTCGTCATTGGAAGATGTACATGCTCGGCTATCAGATTGCCAGGATGGAACACGATAAGGATGCGGCACTGAAGTATATCGGAGAGGCTGCACTGCTCGACCCGAATCATGGGATGCGCGTGCAGTTCTATGAGGAAACAGCATCTTTCCTGCATGAAGCCGGCTGCGAACGCATGGCCATGCTGCACTGCCATCTCGTTGACCTCCTCCGCAAGGAAAACGAATGGAAGCTCAAGCCACATCGTTTTTCGGGAGAAATCCCAGAAGACATCGCTGCGCTGGACAAGCAGGAAACCTTGCGGGAACTCAGGGGGTTCTGGCGTACGCAGCGCGATAAAGATAAGGTGTTCCTTGAGGGGCAGGTCAAGAAAATACTGCCGTCCGGGCGGAGCGGCTTCATCGATGCGGCAGATGGGAAATCCTATTATTTCTCGTTTGCGACGTGCAGTCCGGCCGCAAGCACTTGACCGAGGCTCATCCGTCCATTTCACGCTCGCAAAACGCCTGGACCGCAAGAAGAACCGCTTGTCGGATAATGCGGTAGAGATTACAGTCACACAGGATTGAGGATCAATCCATTGAAATAAGGGGGTAGAAAATATGGAGGGACAGTATCCCGTTACTAAGAATCTCATGGTCATGGTTCTCAGTGATGTCAAGACGGATAAGGATGGGGCAGTCCGCATATCGAAATATCCGCAGATCAACCGCAGCGTGAAAACGACAAATGAATCAGCTGTGCGTCTGCTCTATCAGGATCTGCAGGGACAGGGGCAAAAGCTGGATCGTGTCTATGCCTTTGCGACACAGGCGGTACAGGGATGTATCACGTATCGGCAGGAAAAAGATGGCAAAACAATATCGTTGCCTATCATTACGAAGGGCAGGAAATCACGCATCTGGACTATACCAGGAAGTGCATGAGCGACATCCTCGGTGAGGACGAATGGCGCATCATCTTGAGCCGCATCTCGGTAAAGATAATGTTTCCCTGGCCATGAATCGGACCTTATCCTACACGTTGCGGATTGCAGGTCAGATCCAGGACGATATCGACCAGATGCGCAAGGAGAACCTTGACGTCAGGATTGTCCTGCATGCAGACTGCACGGGCGGCCCGCGCCATGCCATCATGATGCTCATCAACATCATCCGCTTGCTGCAGTACAATGATGTCGAGATTGGTTCCCTGTTTTATTCCAACTGGATCAGCAGTGAGCGTGCCGGCAAGATTGAAAGAATCAATGATGTATATAAATTCTATAACCTGATTGCCGGTGCAGAGGAATTTGTCAATTTCGGCAGTGTCAAGGACTTGCAGGGGTACTTCCAGCACCGGAACATCTCTGCTGAACTCGATGACTTGCTGCTGGCCATGGGAGAGTTCGCAGATGAGGTCAAGCTCTGCCGCCGCTGGCGCTTCGTCGCTGCCATCGATCATCTGAAACAGGCCATCGAGACCTTTGAAGAGAAATGGAAGCATGTGGAGCATCGGCTGGATACCGTCATTGAATCGAATGATGATATACGCCTCAATGATATGCTGATGTTCCAGCTGCTGCCGCAGATCCACAAGGACTACAGCGACCTCCTGCGAGAACATGGCCCGCTCTCGCTGATCAAATGGTGTCTCAACCAGGGGCTGCTGCAACAGGCCTTGACATTGTATACGGAAAGCATCCCGGATTTCCTGTTCGACCCCGATAATGGCTTCATCACGATGACGGAAGACGAAGAACGTCGGGCAGTCCTGGAGAAAGAATACAAAGAACACGGCAAAGAATATACCAAAGGATTCTATTTCCTGAATCGCTTCGGCTATGGTGAGGAAGCAGCCAAGAAAAAAAGCGAAAAGGCCGTTCAGTCTGCTTTGGAAACCAGAAAAATCACTGCGACCACTGTTCAGCAGTCTGGTGAAGGAACATGCGACTTTTGAGGAGGCAAAAGAGGCGTTTCATGAACTGGACAGCTCCTCGGATATTGTTCATATACAGAATATCGATGTACTGTCAGATGTATTCAGCTGGAGCTGCTCGCTGTGGGATGATGCAGAGCGCATCAATGCACCTGGTCCATATCGTATCCTGCAGAATCTCATCCTTGATATGTACTGGAAAAATAAAGGTGCGATTCCCCAAAATCAATGGCCTGACGTGGATGCATACAAAAAGAGGAAAGCTGTTATCGGTTTCTTGAAAGGGCAGATCCAGCCACAGGACATTGTCCGCTTGGCTGGCGGTATCGGTGAGCGAGGCTCGTTCAATGTGAAATGGAGACTGTTTGATCCTGGAGATTTCGTCCTCCATACAGATCCTGAGAAATTCAATCATATCATCGATGCCTATGCTGTCATCAAGAGCGAACGCAATCATGCAAACCATGCCAAAGAGCAGCAGGCGTATTCGATACGGCAGAGAGCCTGATTGCTTATATGCAGGAGAATATCCAGGATATTGAGTCATTGTGCGCATTGCGAGGAGAAAAATAATATGATTACGATTGCATTAGATGAGAATGGCGATTTCGAAGGCTGAATCGCGAGAGCATGAGGCAACCTTTTTGGCAGGATTGCTCTATGATGACAATGGCGATGAGATGGATACCGAGAATGAGCGGGAGCGGATCATTGCTTATTATCAGCATGTCTGCGCAAAGGCGGGCGGTCATTTCCCAGAATCCCTCCATATCAGCCATGCGGGGAATAACGGTGGTTATGTTGCCAAAACCAAGGAAGAAGTGGGCGCATCGTTAGGAGAATTCCTGCGCAATGGCACGTATCAGAAGAAAGCCCTCACGCGGTTCCCGCGCCGCGGCAAATACATGCTCTTCATGCAGATCAAGAGCAATCAGGCAAACGCACCTTGCAGGGGAAAGATCTCTGCAAGCTCGTCAAAGACGATTTTGCCAGCAATCTCTATATGCATATGGCAGAAGATGTGGTTTCCCGCTTGATTTTCCATAATCCGCATCGTCCTGTTATCCGGAAGGTCCATTTTGATTTGCCGACACGCATGGTAGTTCTCGACAATGATATGCATGACAAAATCGAGGAATACTATCAGCTAGGGTATAAGGACTATAAGTTCGATGACGAAGAGCCGCGCGACAGCAGCAAGAAAAAATATCTGCAGATTGCCAACGACAATAACTACCGCGCCGCAATCAGCCGTGAGATCCTCGCAGAGGGACGGACCGATATCGAAGTAGATCGCATGGGCGTCAATTCCATCTACTACGGGCCGGCCAACGACAAGAAAACCAAACGCATGGCATTCCTCTATATGGCAGATTCTATCTGTTCGCTGCTCAATTGGCATCGGACTGGCAACAGCCCGGTGGACTGGCTCAATTGTTTCGCAGAGCAGGCACATGACCTGAATGGTTCCTCGCAGAATCTCTTCTTTGCCTATGACGATGTGGATGTCCTCTTTGATCAGGCCTGGCGCGCCTATGAGCATGGGGATTACTTCAAAGCCTTGCAGTTATCATTTAAAGTGAAGGAGTCCAAGAGTAAATTCGCAGCGTTCTATCAGAAGCATTGGTTCCCGCTGCTCGAGAATGCTCTCTGCCGTCATGCGGAAAAAGATGCCCTGGTATCGTCTCTTACACGCTTCCAGCAGTATTCTTACAGTGAGAACCTCCAGCAGGACTGCCTTGTCTATATCTTCGAGAAGCTGCGTGACACGGTGGAGACCAGGCTGGCAGAAGGTCAGCTGGACAAGGCTGCGGCCTTTGAGTTCTACGATGCTGGTTTCTCGGCCTGCAATCATACGGGGCACAGCGAGATTGCGGGGAAGTGCTTTGAGAAGTGCAAAGAACTGGCCGCGGCTGTCGATATCGAGATGTATCTGCGCACCCTCAATAAATACGCAGTCTGGCGCAATGATGTGCTGGATTTTGAGGCGGCGAAGGAAGTCGCCGAGATTGTCGTCATCTATGCCGATGAACTCCGCCAGATGCGTGGCAGGCTGTTCGGCAATGAAGCCGCCGGCTTCGTGGCATATGGCCGCGCACTGAGCCAATGCGGTCAGGCATATGCTTTCCTGAAAGATACGCAGGCAGAAGAATCTTTCATAGAAGCATTGGGGCATTTCGATAAGTCATCCGCAGATTACTTCATCACGCTGTCCTATCTGCTCCATTATTATATCGATCAGGGAGATAAAGAAAAATACGATAAATATGCCGCCATTTACTTCGGGGGCGAGAAGGACGCGCTGAAGCAGTTTGACTTCCTGATGAGAATGGGGCAGGGCGATAAGCCGCGCTTCACGTTGAAATTTGCGTTTTTCGTATTCCTCAAGGGACTCTGCAAATTGCATCGTGATAGAATCAAGGGCAGCCTGCGGACGGATCTGCTCGATATCGAGAAGACGTTCCGGCGTTATCATGCGGAAGAGCAGATCAATGGGCATCCGTGGAAATCATCTATAAGTATCTTGCTATCCTAGCTCAGCAGCAGGGAAAGGAAGATATCGCTAAAGCGTACATGGAAAAATCGGCGGCCATCATCGAAGATGGCGGTCCAATCATCGCTGCCATTGTTGCAAATGGAAAACGAGAGTTCGCGCAGCTTATTGGTGATAAGGAAGCATCTTCTCAGGCAGAACGTGAGCTGGTGAAGGACTTCTGCAAGCCTGGCCGTGAGTTCAGCGACGAAGAGATCGTGAGACGACTCTGCTATATGTACGATTGACAATCGGATACGTGGTGATCAGCAAGCCAATGACGCTTGCTGATCTTTTTGCATAAATTTGACAAAATATTCATAGGATGGTATACTGCAAAAAGTAGAAAACCTTTTTGAGGCTCAAAGCCGGAGGTTTTCCGCTTCTTGACCGAACACCGTCATCCCTTGCATGACAAGGATTTTGTAGTCTTGATTTGCTTAAAAGGCGAACAGAACGCATGACGATATCGGCCGAAAAACCGGAAATCCGCAGAGGTTTTCCCATTTACTTATCTGGGGCCAGTAACCCCAAGGGCTCAGGGGCACAGTGTTGTAGCCCTCCTAATACCGTTATCGGTATTGAAACCGCCGAAAATGACGCAAATGCCGCCGTAGCATGAAGTTGTAGCCCTCCTAATACCGTTATCGGTATTGAAACGATTATCGTGTCTACGCGATCAACCAGGCTCTGAAGCATGTTGTAGCCCTCCTAATACCGTTATCGGTATTGAAACAAGGCACACAACCTTGTTCGACTGCGTATGAGGAACATGTTGTAGCCCTCCTAATACCGTTATCGGTATTGAAACCCAGTGCAAAGATCCGTGAAGATTTCCGTTGTTGCCTCGTTGTAGCCCTCCTAAT
>ENA-OQBJ01000459-OQBJ01000459.1-human-gut-metagenome-genome-assembly--contig:-NODE-459-length-21623-cov-12.331783_pt1 | contig 21623 bp, 27 predicted proteins | sample MGYA00242743_ERZ504545 | MGnify/ENA primary metagenome ERZ504545 (study PRJEB26092, sample SAMD00036252) | human gut metagenome | host: Homo sapiens | study: EMG produced TPA metagenomics assembly of...
CCGCACGCGGCGTCGCTGCGTCAGGTTCCCCCCATTGCGCAAGATTCCCCACTGCTGCCTCCCGTAGGAGTCTGGGCCGTGTCTCAGTCCCAATCTGGCCGGTCGGTCTCTCAACCCGGCTACCCGTTGTCGGCACGGTGGGCCGTCACCCCGCCGTCTACCTGATGGGCCGCGGAGCCATCCCCTCCCGTCGGGGCTTTAGCCGGGGTGCCATGCGGCACCCCGGGGTATCCGGTATTACCCCGTCCTTTCGGGCGGCTATCCCGGGGGAGGGGGCAGGTTCTCCACGTGTTACTCAGCCGTTCGCCACTCGCTTCCCTCCGGAGAGGGGTGCCGTTCGACTTGCATGTGTTAGGCGCGCCGCCAGCGTTCATCCTGAGCCAGGATCGAACTCTCCGTCCAAAATATATGGGCTTCGAGCCGTCCGGTCCTCTCAGTCCATCGCTGATCGGTTCCGTTCGATTCATATGGTTTTAGTATAGGAAAAGGAATTTCTCGGGGCCGCCTCTCGGCGGCCTTGCGAAAAACAAATCCAAGTTAGACCATTTCAAATGGTTCGATGTCTGCCCGGATGCGACACTGAATGTGTCCATCCTCGCAGTATCCGGTTCTCAAGGTGCACGCTTTGCGGCTCATCCGGTCCGACCGGGCCGCGCGGCAAGGAGATATATTGCCAGACCGGAGGGGCGCCGTGGGCGGGAATCTGGGTGTACACATTTCCTACACAATTTGGGATCCGACTAACGTTTGCCAGCCGTTAACTACCGCTCACCGAGCATCTCTTTATATAAGGCAGTCTCATGGTTAAAGCGGATACGTTCCCCTAGCTAAAGTACAGCCAGCATCGAGCAACTCATCACGTTCTTCCACCGAGAACCCCTCGGCGTAGACGCGCACCACTGGTTCGGTCCCGCTAGGACGGACCAGCAGCCACGTGTCATCCTCGAATGCTAAACGCAAGCCATCCATATGACTAACGTTTTGCGGCACCTTGCCACAAATCGACTTGGGGTTTACGCCCGGCAGCAGGTTCGTAACGTTTCGGCATCTTCGGCCTCAAGGCGCAAATCGCGTCGACCGTAACTCGTCTTACCAAAACTGTCCTCGAGTTGGTCGACCAGAACGCCCAAAGGCGCGTCCGTCTTTGCCATAAGCTCACACAGAATCAGACAGGCGAGGATTCCATCGCGCTCGGGCATATGCGCGGCGATGCCGATACCACCGGCTTCCTCGCCGCCTATGAGGACGCCACCCTTCTTCATCTCTGCCGCTATATATTTGAAACCGACTGGTTTGACGGTCACGCGGCAGCCAAGCGCCTCGGCAATGCGACGCACGAGCGTCGAGCACGAAAGATTGACGACGACGCGTCCCTCCAAATTACGAAATTGAACCAAGTCGCCCAAAACGAGCGCCATGATCTGATGCGGATGTATATATCTGCCGCGCTCGTCAACCGCGCCGATACGGTCGGCGTCGCCGTCGGTCACCAGGCCAGCGCAAGCTCCGTCCTCGATAACCGTATGCTCGCAAGCGTCCACCCACGGCTCAACGGGGTCGGGGCAGATATCTTCTTGGTCAGGCGCCTGCCGGCGTGAATCTCGTGCACCTCAACGCCAAGCTCGCGCAGCAAGTCGGCTAGATAGCCCTGGCTGCGCCGCCCATGGGGTCAACAACCACGCGCAGGTGCGCGGCGCGGATGGCTTCGGCATCGACAAACGATGCCACCGCTTGCATATAGTCAGGAATGATATCCGCGGTGCGATATTGCCCCTCGATCCCCATTGGCTCGGGAGCCATGGTCTCTTCGAGCTCTTCGATGACATCCTGGTTGGCGGTCGAGCCGTCACCCATGCGAATCTTGAGACACAGATAACCCTGCGGATGATGGGACCCCGTCACCATGAGCGCGCCGCACGCCTCACCGTCATAAGCCGCCGCCCACGTAAGGGCAGGGGTCGGAACAGGTCGCGAAGCGAGCACGGCGTCTAGCCCGTGCGCTGCTAGCACACCCGCCGCAAGCTCAGCGAACTCGCGCGCCAGGGGCCGAGTGTCGAACCCTATATATACCGTTTTGCCCGGATTGGTCTTTTGCCACAACTCGCCGACGGCATCGGCGATACGGGCAACGTTATCGGCAGTGAAGTCCTCATCGACGCGAGCACGCCAACCGTCAGTTCCAAAATGAATTATCGCGCACACGCGCAGACACCTCACAGTGTTTGGATCATGGTACGCATGAGGTATACCCGCGATACACGCTCGGCAACCTGCCGGCACCAGCATTCACCATTTGGGCAAATGCTGCCGAGGACATGCAGGCAATAAAAAAACCGCCCCGTATGGAGCGGTTTTGCCCTTTATATATCGAGCGCCTCGGCCATCGCTGCCGTAGTGATTGCCGTAGTTCCACAGCAACTGCCCACCATTGCGGCACCGGCATGTCTCCATTCGATGCATGCGCGCGCGAAAGCTTCGGGGTTCTCGTGCCATACGGGGCCATCCTGAGTCTGGACCGGATCGCCCACGTTGGGACGCACCGTGACGGGAGTAGTCGCCGATGCAACCATCCTGCGCACCGCCGCGTTCGCGGCCGCAAGCGAACAGCAATTAACACCAACCGAGTTTGCGCCGTGTTTTTCGGCGTACAAAACGGCTGCCTCAATGTTGAGGCCATCGCCCAACAGGTCGCCCTTATCGTCAACGACAAAACTCACCAGAACAGGCATGCCGTCGGCGGCATCTCGGGCGCCGGCAAGCATGGGCTGCAAATTACGGATAGACGTCACCGTCTCGATCAGCAGACCGTCAACACCAGCATTGAGCAAGGCGTGCGCCTGTTCGCGCGCAATGCCTCGGATCTCACGAAACTCGGCCGAGTCCTCGGCAAACCACTCAATACCGATCGGACCCATCGAGCCCAGCAGCAGCTGAGGGTGCGCCTGGCGGGCATCGTCGACGGCCCCGCGATTGACCTCCGCCACGGACGGCGCAATCTGGTCGTGCTTGAGGGCATAGCTTGATGCCTGAAAGGTATTGGTAATGAGTACCTGCGCGCCGGCGGCGACATACAAGCGATGGATACGAGAAACGGTCTGCGGCTCTGCCAGATTCCAAAACGCCGGTGGAATATCGGCGGCGTCGTACTCACTCAACAGAACACTGCCCATGGGGCCCTGCGCCAACAAGGTCTCGCTCGACAAGCGGCGCGTAAGTTCCTCGGCACCAAAGCGATTGTAATAACTCGTATCCATATATATCCCGCTATTCCTCGACGCTGATTCCCTGCTTTTCGAGATAGGCGAGCCAGCGGTTCATCGTGTCCTCGGATAGCGCATGCTCCATCATGCAGGCCTCGGAATCGGCTCGCTCAAATTCGACACCGAGCTCCTGAACCAAAAACGTGCGGACGAGGCGATGACGGTACCAGATAGCCGTGCCAACCTCGCGGCCGCGATCGGTCAGGACTACCTTGCCGTAGTGCGATTGCTCGACAAGCTCGGATGCCTTGAGCGCCGAAACCGCTTTATTGACCGATGCCTTGGAGACGCCAAGCGCTGCGCGATGTCGACCGATCGCACGCCGTTGGTTTCCCCCTCTTCGCTTTCAATGCGAACCATGCACTCCAAGTAGTCTTCGTTCGCCACCGTCAGATGTAGTTCGCGCGAGCTATTTGTCGTATCCATGATCTTCCGTCCCTTCTGCATTCATTGGCTGATTCTACCCCATCCAAGCGTCGCGGTATGCCGTGGCATACCGTGCTAGAGTTCTTGTTGCACACGACGACCAAGATTGGAGCGGTCTTTATGGAAAACACCACCACGAACCCCGATGTCCTCGAGCGCTTTTTGCGCTACGTCCAGATCAACACGCAGTCCGAGGATGCAAACTGCGACCAGGTACCCTCGAGCGCCGTTCAGTTTGACCTTGCCAACGTGCTGGCTGAAGAGCTGCGCGAGCTTGGTGCGGAAGATGCCCACGTGACCGAGCACGCCTATGTCTGCGCGCATATCCCCGCAAGTGTGGGCGCTGAGGACAAGCCCGCCCTGGGCCTGATCGCCCATCTCGACACCACCGAAGTTGCACCGGGCGCCGGCGTGAAGCCGCACATCGTGCACTACGAAGGCGGCGACCTGGTCTGCGGCACGGTTGACGGTAAGCCCGTTGCCATGAGTACCGCCAAGCTTCCCGCCCTGAACGACCTCGCGGGTGAGGACCTGGTCTGCAGCGATGGCACCACGCTGCTGGGCGCGGACGACAAGGCAGGCGTCGCGAGATCATGTCGCTTGTCGCGCGTATCGCTCAGGACCCTTCTCTGCCCCATCCCGCACTCGGCATTTGCTTCTGCCCTGACGAGGAGATCGGCCACGGAGCCGAGCTGTTGGATATCGATACCTTTGGCTGCAAGTATGCCTACACGGTCGACGGTGGCCCCATCGGCGAGCTGGAGTGGGAGTGCTTTAATGCCGCTGAGGCGATCGTCTGCTTTGAGGGCCAGTCCATCCACCCGGGCGACGCCAAAGGCCGTATGGTTAACGCAGGCAATCTGTTCTGCGACTTCAACGCGTTGCTCCCCTACGTGCAGCGCCCGGAGTATACGGAAGGCTACGAGGGCTTTTATCACCTTGAGGGTGTATCTGCAACCGTCGATCACGCCACAGCGCGCTATATCGTCCGCGACCATGACGCAGCCAAGTTCCAGCAGAAACTCGACCTTATTGATGCCGCCGCCTCGATGCTCAACCAGCGCTTGGGTGACAAGCGCGTGACGGTCGAGATTAAGCAGCAGTATCGAAATATGGCCGAGATCGTTCGTGACTATCCCGAGCTTATTGATGTTGCCAAGGAAGCCTACCTTGCCTGCGGCGTTGAGCCCAAGTGCTGCCGATTCGCGGCGGCACCGACGGCGCGCAGCTGTCGTTCCGCGGTCTGCCCTGCCCCAACCTTTCCACCGGCGGCTATTGCTATCACGGCGTCAACGAGTTCGTCCCGGTCAGTTCGCTCGTCAAGATGACCGACGTGCTCCAGGAGCTCGTCGCCCGCTTTGCATAAGCCTGGCTGCACAAGTCCAAAAGACGAATCGCCCCGTCCTCAACCAAGAACGGGGCGATTTTTTTGCTGCAATGAGAACAGGTTGACGCACGCCAGCCTCTTAACGCAAGGAGTGTCCCAAACTGCCGGCACAAAAGGAACGTCCCCAAGTGCCGCAAAATGACGACATCCACTCTCGCTTTGTAGGTAGTCATTGGGGAGGTTCTTGTTTGACTAGTCGTTTAAAAACGTCCCCAATGACTACCCAACGACTAGTCCGGACCAAGCAACGCCGATGTTTTGGCAACGACAGCGAAAACCCGCCAGAGCGAGCAAGGTGCCTTGAAACGAGGCGGCATTGATCTTTTGATCATGCCGCCGAAGTTGAAAGGCAGATTGCCGCTCTGGCGGGTTTGCAGCGTCAACTGGTTACGCGGGCTGGTAAGCCCGCGTAACCCTAATAGTTGGCTTCGTAGCCGTTGCCGTCGCCCGTGGGCTCTTCATAGTAATCGGAACTGTCGCTCGAATCGCTTGAGTCATCGGAATCGTCAGAGCTGACCGATGAGGTTGCGGTACCGTTTGCGTAGTCGTCAGACGTGTTGTTGTTCAGGTCACCGATCGTAGAGCTGGAGCCGTCGGAAAGACCCATGGTGTTGGGACCCTTGGGATCCTTGCCGACATCGACGCGCTCCATCATTTCCTTGAGCTCGTCCTCGTAGACAAAGACATAGCTCACGCCGTCGATCATGGTGCTGTCGTCGGCGTACGAGGGCAGGTTGGCCGAGTAGATACCGTCGACATCCATACCGCGCATGGCATTGACCGTAGCCACGATATCCTGAACGCTCATATCGGTTACGAGCATATCGGACAGCGAATTAACCAGGCCAAAGATCTTCGTGGCATCGAAGTTATTGATAATCTGGTTGGCAAGGGCGCCAAGCACCTGACGCTGGTGGCGCATGCGCGTGTAATCGCCGTCGGCATAGGTGTAGCGGCAGCGGGCATAGGTAAGGGCGGTGGCACCGTCCATATGCTGCTGGCCAGCGGTAATCTTAATATCCAGGTGCTCGGGGTCGTCAACATCATCGGTTGCGTTAATGTCGATACCGCCAACCGAATCAATCAGCGCCTGCATACCGTCGAAGCTGACCTCGGCATAGTGGGAAATCTGAACACCGCACAGCTCGTTGACCGCCTCGACCATGGCCTCGGCGCCGCCAACGGTATGGCAGGCGTTGATCTTCATGGTCTCGCCCTTGTACACGACCTTGGTGTCGCGCGGAACGGAAATGAGCGTCGCCTGCTTTTGCGTGGGGTCGATGCGTGCCAGGATAATCGAGTCGGCACGATACGTATCCTCGCCCGGACGGCCGTCGGTGCCAAGAAGCAGCACGTAGAACGGATCCTTTGCTTCATCGGTGTCAACCAGAACCCGACGCAGATTGTCGGTAATGACATTAGAATCGCCGAGCTTGCCCATAATGGTGGCAAACCACAGGCCGGCAGCGGTAGTGGCGCTCAGTAGCACGCCAAGCACGACAATGAGCGCGACGTGGCGAATCGTGTGGCTACGACGACGTTGGCGAGCTCGCTCGGAATAACGAGCCACGTTATCGCGACTGTAGATCTTGGCCTGCGCACCAGTTGAGGGTCTTCGGGTGGTGGTATCCGCGAGGGGCTTTTTATTAAACATAGGCAACCTGTATTAGTAGATGACGGGATCGGGGACGGTAGCATGCTCGACATGCGCGCCAAGCGCCTGCAGCTTTTCGACAAACTGCTCGTAGCCGCGCTTGATGTGATGGATAGCCGAAACCTCGGTCGTCCCGTCGGCGATCAACCCCGCTACGACGAGGGCCGCTCCGCCGCGCAGATCGGGCGAGGTAACCTGTGCACCCGAGAAGCCCTTGACGCCATGAATCATGGCATGATGGCTCTCGATACGAATGTCGGCACCCATGCGCACCAGCTCAGAGGCAAACATAAAGCGATTCTCGAAGATGTTTTCGGTAATAACGGAACTGCCGTCGGCAAGGGCGGAGAGCACCATAATCTGCGCCTGCATGTCGGTCGGGAAACCGGGGAACGGAAGCGTCTGGATGTCGACCGGCTTGATGCGCTCGGCGCGATTCACGTGAACGCCGTCGTCGGTACGCTCGCAATCGATGCCCATGAGCTCCATCTTCTTGAGCACCATACCCAAGTGAATGGGGCAAAAGCCCGTGACATCGACACCGCGATCGTCGGCCATCAACGCACCGGCAACGATAAAGGTACCGGCCTCGATGCGGTCGCCCACCACGCGATGGGTAACGGGATGGAGCTCTTCCACGCCTTCGATAGTCACGACGGGCGTACCGGCGCCAACAATCTTGGCGCCCATCTCGTTGAGCATGTTGGCAAGATCGACGATCTCGGGCTCGCGGGCGGCATTGTCGATAACCGTGGTACCCTTCGCGCGCACGGATGCCATAATGAGGTTCTCGGTCGCACCGACACTGGCGAACTCGAGCGTGACGGTGGTACCGCGCAGACCTTGGGGCGCATTAGCGTTGATGTAACCGTGGGCGGTATCAAACTCAACGCCCAGGGCCTCGAGACCCAGAATGTGCATATCGATCTTGCGAGCACCCAGGTTGCAGCCGCCCGGCATGGCGATCTTGGCGCGATGGAAGCGGCCCAGCAGGGGTCCCATGACGGCGGTGGAAGCACGCATCTTAGCGACGAGCTCGTAGGGGGCCTCCCAAGAATCGACCTGAGAGGTATCAATCTCGAGTGTGTGCTCGTCGAGAACATCGATCGTAGCGCCCATGCCCTTGAGCACCTTGCCCATCACGTGGACATCGGAAATATCGGGCACGTTCTGCAGCGTCGTCTTGCCCGGCGCCAGAAGCGTTGCCGCCATGAGTTTGAGTGCGGAGTTCTTGGCGCCCGAAATGGGCACGGAGCCTCCGATGGCGTGGCCACCCTCAACGCGGATAATATCCAAGGTCTACCCTTTCAAAAAGCATGCCCGGGATGGCTGAGCCATCCCGGGCATGATGTGTTCGCAAATGGTCGAACGCTAAATCGTTTGACTATTGGGCAAGCTTGAGCTTACACCATGCGATTTCATTATAGAGGTAGGCGCGGCGTGCATCATCCTCCGACAAATTACCCAGCTTCTCTTCAAAACCTTGAATATCAGCTTTAAGCTTGTCGGCATCGACGGTCGCCAAATCGCAAGCGCGCTCGGCGAGAACGGTCACGACATCGTCCGCAACCTGGGCATAGCCGCCGGCCACGGCAAACGTGTGGTCGACAGTGCCATGGCCTTATCGGAAACGCGAACGTAACCGCGGTCGATCGTGCAGATCTCGCTGGAGTGAGCAGCAGAACGCCAAACTCGCCATCCGTGGACGGAATCGACACAAACGCAGCGTCGCCCTCATAGGCGCAGCTCACGGGGCACACGATGCGGATACGCATAACCTACTTCTCCCCCATCTTGCGGGCGCGCTCGCGCACGTCCTCAATCGTGGAAGCATAGCGGAAAGCCTGCTCGGGCAGGTCATCGGCCTTGCCGTCGACAATCTCGGCGAAGGAGCGGACGGTATCCTCGACGCGGACGTAGACACCGGGGTTGCCGGTGAACTTCTCGGCGACGTGGAAGGACTGCGAGAGGAACTGCTGAATCTTACGAGCGCGGTTGACCGTAAGGCGCTGCTCCTCGGACAGCTCGTCCATACCCAGAATAGCGATGATGTCCTGAAGGTCGGAGTACTCCTGCAGGAGCTCCTGGACCTTGACGGCGACACGGTAGTGCTCCTCGCCAACGATCGAGGGATCGAGAGCGTCGGAGGAAGATGCGAGCGGGTCGATAGCCGGGAACAGGCCGAGCGACGAAATGCTACGCGAAAGAACCGTGGTAGCGTCGAGGTGCGTAAACGTCGTGGCAGGCGCCGGGTCGGTCAGGTCGTCTGCGGGGACGTAGACAGCCTGGACGGAGGTAATGGAGCCGTCTTGGTCGAGGTAATGCGCTCCTGGAGGTCGCCCATCTCGGTTGCAGCGTGGGCTGGTAACCAACGGCGGACGGCATACGGCCCAGCAATGCGGAAACCTCGGAACCTGCCTGGGAGAAGCGGAAGATGTTGTCGATGAACAGCAGAACGTCCTGGCCACGATCGCGGAAGTACTCAGCGGTGGTAAGGCCGGCCAGACCGATGCGCAGACGCGCTCCGGGCGGCTCGTTCATCTGACCATAGACCAAGCAGGTCTTGTCGATAACGCCAGACTCGCTCATCTCGAGGAACAGGTCGGTGCCCTCGCGGGTACGCTCGCCGACGCCGGTGAACACCGAGGTGCCGCCGTGCTCCTGGGCGAGGTTGTTGATGAGCTCCTGAATCAGAACGGTCTTGCCGACGCCGGCGCCGCCGAACAGGCCCGTCTTGCCGCCACGGATGTAGGGCTCAAGCAGGTCGACGGCCTTGATGCCGGTCTCGAAGATCTCGGTCTTGGTGGTGAGCTCGTCGAAGTGGGGCGCTGCATGGTGGATGGGGTAGAACTCCTCCACCTCGGGCATGGGCTTGCCGTCGACGGGCTTGCCCATGACGTTCCAAATGCGGCCGAGCGTCTTGGGACCAACGGGCATCTTCATGGGCTCACCGGTATCGGTGGCGATGAGGCCGCGCTGCAGGCCGTCGGTCGAGGACATGGCGACCGTGCGGACGACGCCGCCCGGAAGCTGGCTCTCGACTCGAGGATCGTGCTCAGATGACCGATCGGGGTCTCGGCCTCGACCGTGAGCGCGTTGTAGATCGGGGGCACCGCACCGTCAAACTTGACGTCGACGACAGGACCGATGATTCGCACGATGCGACCATCACCGGCAGTCGTCTTCTTGGTGGCTTCCTCGACCGCAAGCTTTACGGTGTTATTAGCCATTACTGTTCCTCCAATGCTGAGGCTCCGCCGACGATCTCGTTAATCTCGGTCGTGATCGAAGCTGGCGCACGCGACTATACGTGCGGGTAAGGGTCGAGATGATCGCGGTGGCGTTTTCCGTCGCGGAGTGCATGGCCTTGCGGCGTGCACCCTGCTCGGCAGCCGCCGAATCGATCAGGGCCTGGTAGATGACCGTCAGGATATAAGACGGCACAAGCTTGCCGAGAACATGCTCGGGAGAGGGCACGAACTCGAACGTGGACGAGATGCGCTTAGGGGCGTCGGTCTCGTTCTTACGCGGACCGTGGGCCATAGCGATCATCTCGGGGTCGAGCGGCAACAGATGCTCGACGCGAAGCTCCTGATCCACGCGGTTCTTGGCGTGGTGGTAGACAAGCTCGACACGGTCAAGCTCACCGGCACGATACGCATCGCAGATATGAGAGGAGATCATGCGGGCCTGATTGAAATCGGGCTCAGAGGAGTTGCCCTCAAAGTGCATGACGACGTTTGCGCGGTCACGGAAATACGTGGCCGGTTTGCGCCCACACGCGATGATCTCGCACTCGATGCCGTCGTTCGCCCAAGAAGCGGCGAGCTTTTCGGCCGTGCGCTCCACCGTCGTATTGAAACCGCCGGCAAGGCCGCGGTCCGAGGCAATAACGACAATCAGGCCATGCTTGACGCTCTCATGCTTCTGCAGCATGGGATCGGTGCCCGAACAGGAGGCGTCGCCGGCGACCGTCAACATGACGTCGGTCAGCGCCTCCTTATAGGGCTCGGCCTGCTTGGAGCGATCGAGGGCACGACGAATCTTGGCCGTAGAGACCATCTCCATCGTGCGCGTGATCTGCTTGGTCGTGGTAACCGAGGAGATTCGCTTCTTAATGTCGCGAAGGTTGGCCATGGGGCTTAGTTCTCCTCTGATCCAGAAACATCCGAATGGTGCTTGGCCATGAACTGCTGCTTGAAGTCGCCGATGACGCGCAAGAGCTCAGCCTTGGTGTCATCATCGATCTTCTTGGCGCGAACCTTGTCGAGCAGCGAGCCAAAGCCATTGTCCATGTACTCGATGAGCTCGGCACGGAAAGGCAGCACGTCGGCAATCTCCAGGTCATCCAGGAAGCCCTCGTTGCCAGCGAACAGCGTAACGATCTGCTCGCCAACCTCAAACGGCTTGTAGCGCGGCTGCTTAAGGAGCTCAGTCATGCGAGCGCCGTGGGTAAGCTGCTTTTTCGTGGCCTCGTCGAGGTCGGAGCCGAACTGCGTGAAGCCGGCGAGCTCCTGGTACGAAGCAAGATCCAGACGGAGGTTGCCGGCGACCTGCTTCATGGCCTTGGTCTGTGCGTCGCCACCGACGCGGGACACGGAAATGCCCACGTCGACTGCCGGGCGCTGGCCCTGGAAGAAGAGCTCGGACTGCAGGTAGATCTGACCATCGGTAATGGAAATGACGTTGGTCGGAATGTAGGCCGAGACGTCGCCGTCCTGGGTCTCGATGATCGGAAGAGCCGTCATGGAGCCATAACCGTTCTTCTTGGACATCTTGACGGCACGTTCGAGCAGGCGAGAGTGCAGGTAGAAGATGTCGCCAGGATAGGCCTCGCGTCCGGGCGGACGATGCAGCGTCAGCGACATCTGACGGTAGGCCACGGCCTGCTTGGACAGGTCATCGTAGATGACGAGCACGTGACCGCCGGGGTTGGTCTCGCTGGCGGGCTTGCCGTCCTCGCCGTTGTACATGAAGAACTCGCCGATAGCGGCACCGGCCATAGGCGCGATGTACTGCATAGGGGCGGAATCGGCAGCGGTGGCCGAAACGATGATGGTGTAGTCGAGCGCACCGTGCTGAGCGAGGGTCTCGCGGATGTTGGCAACCGTGGAGGCCTTCTGGCCGATAGCGACATAGATGCAGACCATGCCCTTGCCGCGCTGGTTGAGGATAGCGTCGATGGCGATGGCGGTCTTACCGGTCTTACGGTCGCCGATGATGAGCTCACGCTGACCGCGGCCAATAGGCACCATGGAGTCGATAGCGAGCAGACCGGTCTGAACCGCTCACACACCGGGGTACGGTCGATGACGCCGGGGGCCTTGAACTCGATGGGGCGACGGTGCGTGGCGACGATGTCGCCCAGGCCGTCGATGGGCTGGCCGAGCGGATTGACGACGCGGCCGAGCATGGCGCGGCTCACAGGGATATCCATAATGCGACCAGTGGTGCGGCACTCGTCGCCTTCCTTGATGGAGTCGACGGCACCAAACAGAACGGCGCCGACCTCGTCACGGTCAAGGTTCTGGCAAGGCCGAAGACGGTCTCACCGGTATCGGAGCTCTTGAACTCCAGAAGCTCGCCTGCCATGGCGCTCTTAAGGCCGGAGACGCGCGCGATGCCGTCGCCTACCTCGTCGACCGTTGAAACCTCATGCGTATCGACCGTCGCGGAGAGGCTCGTGAGCTGCTCCTGCAGTTTCTTGGCGATATCTTGGGCATTGAGGGTTTCGGACATTAGGCTTCACCTCCGTACGAATTAGCAGAGTTTGCGAGGGTCTCCTGCGCGATGCGCAGCTGCGTCTTGACGGAAATGTCACGACGCTCGCCGCGGGCCTCGAGCACCAGGCCACCCACGATAGACGGGTCGACCTGCTCGATAAGGAATACCTTGCGGCCGAAGTCCTGCTCGCATTTCTTAGTGATGGTTTGACGCAGCTCGTCGTCGAGCGGGATCGCCGTGGTGACGGTCACGCCCACTACATCCTCGTCTTCCTCGGCAACATACTTAAAGGCAGCTGCCACCTTGGGAAGAAGGTCGAGCTGGTCGCGCTTGGACATGGTGTCGAGCACGGCGATGATCTCGGGGCTGGCAGAAGCCAGGCGCTCGATCATCTCGAGGTCCTCGAACACATGGCTCTCGGCCTTGGCGGCTTCCAGAAGGGAGCGCGCGTAGGTCTCGAGCACCTTGTCCTGATAGCGGCTAGTCGGCATTCAGGCTACCTGCTTCCTGGATGTAGCGCTCGATGAGCTTCTTCTGCTCGGCCTCGTCCTCGAGTGCCTCGCCCACGATCTTGGTGGCGACGGCAACGGACAGGTCGGCGATGGAGCTCGCGGCACCGGCGTAGATGACTTGCGCTCGTCCTCGACGGTCGTATGGGCTTGGCGATGATCTCCTCGGCCTCCTTGTGAGCAGCCTCGATGATACGGGCGCGCTCGGACTCGGCGTCCTTACGGGCCTCGAGAACGATGTCGGCAGCCTGACGACGGGCGTCGGTGACGATCGAGTCGGACTCAGCGCGCTTGGCGATAGCCTCCTGCTTGGTCTTCTCGGCCTCGTCGAGGCTCTCCTCGATCTTCTTGCCGCGCTCCTCCATGGTTTTCATGATGCCCGGCAGGGCGACCTTGGCCAGCACGATCCAGATAATCAGGAAGCGATAAGCGCCGGGATGAACTCCGCCATCTTAGGGATGAGGATGTCCGCACCGGCAGCGCCGTCCTCAGCGAACGCGGAAACCGGCATGAGCAGCGCGGCCGCGGACGCGGAGAGTGCGATCGCGCTCTTCTGGGATGAAAGATTCATACTTGACGCTCCGTGCTATTTAACGATCAGCGCGACAACGAAGCCGATCAGAGCCAGAGCCTCGCCGAAGGCGGAGCCCATGATGAAGACGGTGAACACGCGGCCCTGGACCTCAGGCTGACGGGCCATAGCACCCGTAGCACCCAGAGCAGACAGGCCGATAGCAAGACCAGCGCCGATAACACCGAGACCGTAACCGATAACTCCCACGATTCCTCCTTTGTCGTGCGTGTCTTATTTCACGCAGGATAACCTTTTTATAACTGCCGGGCTCCATGGGTACGGGCACCGGCGGTTTAACGAATTGCCTTACCTTTAAGGCGCGAACGGAAGGCTACTCCTCCTCCGCGACCTCCTCTGCCTCGGAGACATACACGGCGGTAAGGACCGTGAAGACGTAAGCCTGGATGGCGCCGACCACAAGCTCGATCGCATAGATCAGGATGAGGATGGCAAGCCAGGCCAGCGAAGGCAGGGCGCCGACGGCGTGGGCCGCGGAAACCTGCTGAAGCAGCGGCTGCATGAACATGCTCGCATGATGGCGAACGAGCCCATGACCACGTGTCCTGCGAACATGTTGCAGAACAGACGGACGGCGAGCGTGATGAGGCGCAGGAAGGTCGAGAAAAGCTCGACGACCCACACGAGCACGTTCATCGGGAAGCTCACGCCCTGCGGGGCGAGGCTCTTGATGTAGCCGATCACGCCGTGAGCCTTGCATCCGTAGTAGATGAAGTACACGAAGGCGAAAATGGCGAGTGCGGCGGTGGAGCCGATTGCACCGGTGCCGGGCTTCATTCCCGGGATCAGGCCGATCATGTTATTGATCAGGATGAACAGGAAAAGCGAGCACAGGAACGGGAAGTGCTTCTTCCAGTTCTCACCCACGACGCCCTTGCCGATATCGTTCTCGACGTACTCGATGATGTACTCGAAACCGTTGACGAAGAAGCCCTTGGGAACCAGGGTCTGCTTCTTCTTGAACACGGCCAGGACGATCAGGAGCACGATCGTGGAGACGATCAGCCAAAACGAGTACTGCGTGATGCCGCAGCTCAGATCGCCCACGACAGGGGTGGAGCTGAACTCGCTGACCAGATGATTAATCTCATCAGGCAGCTTTTCAAAAATTTCCACGACTTACCTTTCGACCTCATGAGGATCTCGCAGCGCCTTGGCGACGCGAACCGTGCAGGCGGCCATAAAGGCCACGAAGCCGATCGCCTCGCCCAGGAGGAACATGCGAAATGCCTCTCCGAACAACACAAACACAACCAAGGTAAAGACGAGCAGGGCGGTTGCCGAGACCGCCAGACTCACCATACCCTTGAGCATGTCCGCATTCTGTCTATCGTCAAGAACCGGCTTGAGCGTAAAGACAAAGGGAAGGAAGGCAATTGCGCCCGCGATGGCGCCTGCAACGATAGCGAGCAGATCGGCTATCTGAAACACTGGCGTCCTCACTTTCCTTTTTAACGCTTCATAGAACAGTTCCCGCCAAACATTGGTGACTATTGTACGAGCCAATCGCTAAAGTACAACCGAAAAAGCATCGGTTAATACGCACCTGTTCGTTTTCTTAAGACCTTCTTTATGCCGCAGGTACGGTAATACGTTTTTCTCGAACCCTGCAGGGCAAAACGTCCGTTAACAGGAGTGCGCGCGGTCGCCTTTTGTTCGTCCGCGCGCACCGTTTCTTCGTATTTGCAGCCGCGGCCGTTTAGCCCAGCGACTAGAGCGTGCCGTAGATGCGGTCGCCGGCGTCGCCGAGGCCGGGAACGATGTAGGCAGCCTCGTTGAGATGGTCGTCGATGGCGCAGGTATAGATATGCACATCTGGGTCCTTCTCGGTCAGCGACTTGAGGCCCTCGGGGGCCGCGACGATGCACAGCATGCGGATGTCCTTGACACCGCGCCCGCGCAGGTAGCTGATGGCCATCTCGGCCGAACCGCCCGTGGCGAGCATGGGGTCGACGACCAGGCAGATGCGCTGGTCGATATCCTTGGGCATCTTGCAGTAATACTCGTGCGGCTCGTGGGTGACCTCGTCGCGCTCCATGCCGATGTGGCCCACGCGAGCGGAGGCACCAAGTCGAGAATGCCGTCGACCACGCCAGCCCGCGCGCAGGATGGGCACGATGGCGAGTTTCTTGCCGGCGAGCCGTTTGAACGTGGCGGTAGTGATGGGGGTTTCGACCTCGACGTCTTCCATAGGCAGGTCGCGCATGGCCTCGTAGCGTCAAAAAGCGCGAGCTCGCGCACGAGCTGGCGGAACTGGTTGGTGCCGGTGTTTTTGTCGCGCAGGATCGACAGCTTGTGCTGGACGAGCGGGTGATCGACAAGCGTCACGCGGGACGCATCGTAGGTGACGGTCATGGGTTGATTGCCCCTTTCGTTGCGGCCGCAAAACGGCCTTGCTGACAAGGCGCGCAGCAATGTTGCCGCCGCACGCCATGCATTAGTTTAGCGGTTTGTTGTATCGAGCAGCCCATCGCAGCCCTACCGTGAGGAGCTGAGCGAGCGCCTGACTGCATCACGCCAGCCCGCAAGGTTTTGCTCGCGGCGCTCGGCGGACATGTGGGGAAGGAAGGTCCTAACGATCTGGGCATTTTGCTCCAGCTCTTCCAGGTCTTCCCAATAGCCGACGGCAAGACCCGCCAAGTACGCGGCACCGATTGCCGTGGTCTCCACCGTCTCGCATTGCAGCACGGGGATATCCAGCAGGTCGGCCTGGAATTGCATGATGAACTCGTTGCGCGAGGCACCGCCATCGACAGACAGGCGCTCGATCGAAAGCCCCACGTCCTGCTCCATGGCGCGCAGCACGTCGTAGCTCTGATATGCCATGGATTCGCAGGCGGCACGTACGATGGTCGCACGGCTCGAGGCGCCGGTCAGACCGCACACGATACCGCGGGCATGCGGGTCCCACCAGGGAGCGCCCAGACCGCAAAGGCGGGAACGAAGTAGCAGCCCTCGTTGTCGCTAATCGAAGCGGCGAGTTGTGCCGACTCGCTCACGCTCGAGATGATGCACATGTTGTTGCGAAGCCAGTTCATGGTGGAACCGGCAGCAAAGATGGAGCCCTCGAGCGCATAGCTGATCTTCCCGTTCGCAGCGATACCGATGGTGGAGACCAGGCCATTCTTGGATTCGACGATCTCGTCGCCGGTGTTCATGAGCATAAAGCAGCCCGTGCCATAGGTGTTTTTGGTCTGGCCGGGATAGAAGCAGCAGTGACCGAACAGCGATGCCTGCTGGTCGCCCGCCACACCCATGATGGGCGGCATGTTGGTCATGATGTCGCTCGCGACGCGGCCGTAGTCGCCCGAGCTCCAGCGAACCTCGGGCATCATGGAACGTGGAACGTCAAAAAGCGCCAGCAGGTCGTCGTCCCAATCGAGCGTATGGATATTAAAGAGTGCCGTGCGGCTGGCATTGGTGTAGTCGGTGGCAAAGACCTGGCCGCCGGTGAGGTTGTAGATGAGCCAGGTGTCGATGGTGCCAAACATGAGGTCGCCCGCCGCCGCGCTCTCGCGTGCGCCGTCGACGTTGTCGAGAATCCACTGCACCTTGGAGGCCGAGAAATACGGGTCAAGCGTAAGTCCCGTGCGGGAGCGCACCAGCCCTTCTGCGCCCTGCTCGACAAGCTCGTCGATCAGAGGTGCGGTACGGCGGCACTGCCATACGATGGCGTTATAGATGGGCTGGCCGCTCACACGGTCCCAGACCACCGTGGTCTCGCGCTGGTTGGAGATGCCGATGGCGGCAATGCGGTCGGAGTGGATACCGCTCTTAAACTGGACTTCCATCATGACCGCGATCTGGCTGGCAAGGACCGCCATGGGGTCTTGCTCTACCCAACCGGGACGCGGAAAACTCGTTTTGACGCTGCGACGTGCCTGCGCGACGATGCAGCCGTACTCGTCGACGATGGTCGCAAGTACCGAGGTGGTGCCGCAGTCGAGCGCCATGATGTAGGAACCGCCAAAGTCAAACGAGGCATCTTCCATGCCCAGGCTGCCCAGATTCAACGACATCGCTTAAACCTTTCTATTGCATCGGGTCGGACAGGACCCGTTCGATCTCTGATGCGGGAAGTGCGCCTTGGCGCAGGATCTGGAGCCCGCCGTGCTGAAACGACACGATGGTCGAGGCGTCGCGACACGGGGTCTCACCGGCGTCGACGGCAACATCGACCCCCTCCAGGATGCGACCCTCGACGGCGGCAAAGCTTGCCGGCGAGGTCGCGCCGTGCGTGTTGGCGCTCGTACAGGCAAGGGGGCTGCCGCAGACGCGAATGAGCGCTTGGACCACGGGAGAGGCCGAAGCGCGCAGGGCCACGGTGTCGTCGGCAGCGCGCATAAAGGTCGGCACACAGGGAGCTGCCTTGACCACGATAGTCAGGGCTCCCGGCCAGCATCGTCGCGCGAGTATGCGGGCATCTTCCGGGATATCCACGCCATAGCGGTCGAGTGCTTCGACGCCATCGACCAGCCAAGCGACGGTTTGCGTGAGCTCACGTTGCTTGAGAGTGAAGATACGGCGATAGCCGGTGCCGAGCGCAGGGACCGCGGCGCCATTGACGGTGGCTTGCGGGTCGCATGACCACGACGGGAACTCGCTTGTATCTTGGGGGACGGCATCGGAGAAGGCATTGACTGCCACGGCGACACCGTAGACGGTCTCGGTCGGGATCAGCGCCAAGCCGCCACAGCCGAGCACCTCGGCCGTACGCTCGACGGCGAGCCGATGCGGCTCACGCGCTCCCTCGAATACCCGATAGACCGTCTGCATGTGTATGCCAGCCCCTTACGCTCTGGTGCAAGTTTGTTTACTGAGGGGCATTCTCGCACGAAACGTTCAATCCATTTGCCCACAGCGCATGTTGGTTTGGTGAGCGGCTCTAGTAGTCGGTGAAAGTGAGGGGGTTATTGGACTGCGACGAACTTCTTTGGCCTGCCGGCGTGGCGTTCTTGGGCGGCGTAGCGCTCGATGCTGTCTATCGTTATCATCCGACGGCCGTCGACGAGTTCAACATCGAGCTTTCCGGCTTTGACCAGCGCGGTAATCCGCGGAGCGGAGACTTTGAGGTCCAGCGCTGCGTCTTTAAATGTTCGGCACGCCGCTTCCCGAGCGTCCTCGTGGTCGATTTCGACCGAAAGGGCCACGACCTCGGCCGAGCGTTCGTACCCCGCCGGAGTCAAACCGTTGTTGAGGTCATCGGCCAAAAACGCCATCAGCGCCTCGGTGGCATGGGCAATAGCTTCTTCGCGCGTATCGCCATCGGCAAAGGCGCCGGGAATCTGCGGGAAGCTAGCGCAGTAACCATCGTCTTCTTTTATGAGAACGCAGTCATAGGTAAATCGCTGCCTCATTTTGCCTCCAACTACCATCCAGCTTGGCGACGAATACTTGCCCACGTGCCCTTCTTTGGTCGATCGCCACCAGAGCCGTTCACGGTGACAACACGGTCACCAGAAACATACTTAGCATGACTACCGACTTGCGCGACCTTCACGAATCCATCGTGCTTGAGTAGGGCAATGATTTCCCGAAAGGTAGGAGGTTGCATGGGCCGACCTCTTTCAGCCGTCCTAATTATAAATTACTTTATAATTTTTGCTAACCAGTTAATAAATATTACTGGCGTTGCTTGGGCTCGGTGACGATGGCTCGGACAATGCGGGGGCGATCGGTGAGGTCGTGGACGATACGCACGTCCGAAAGGCCTGCTTGACGACAGAGCTCGGCCGCGGCGTCGAGCGCGCCCTCGTAGAGCTCGCAGGCAAACAGGCCGCCGGCACGCAGCATGTAGGGCGCCGCGTTGAGCAGGCGGCGGAAGATATCGAGACCGTCGGCACCGCCCTCGAGCGCCAGATCGGGCTCAAAGTCCTTGACCTCATGCGGCAGCGAGCGCATGACGTCGGTCGGGATGTAAGGTGGGTTGGAGACGAGCACATCAAAGGTGCCCCACTCTTCGCGGGGAATGGAACTCACCAGGTTTGTGAGGCTGAAGGCGACCTCGTCGGACGTGAGGCCAAGCGCATCACGGTTTTTGGTGGCCAGATCGATGGCGCGCGGCTCGATATCGGTAGCAGTGCAGGTAACGTGGCCGCGGCGCTCCCAGGCAAGGGAGAGCGAAATGCAGCCCGTGCCGCAGCCGACCTCGAGAACGCGAGCGATACGGGGCTCGACCGGAGCGGGCGCGGCGGCATACTGAGCTGAAGCCGTCTCCTGGTCGGCACCCTCGCTGGCGATGCCGTATTCGTCGAGCTCGGACTCGGCGGCTTCCGCAGCTTCGGCTTCTGCTGCCTGCGCGGCGGCTTCCTCGGCCTCGCGGTCGGCCAGTTCCTCGGCATAGGCACGGCTGCCCAGTACGTCGCCGCCTAGCGCCGCCTCATCGGCAGCCGTCAGGTTAGCGGCACGGCGCTCGGCGGTCGCCCGTTCGTCTGCCAGCGCGGCCTCGGCCTTGCGCGCCTCCTCGACCTCATCGTTCCAAGGCAGCTCAACGCGCTGACGGGCGGCAGCTCGGGGCTCAGCACCTCGGCATCCAGATAATTAAGGACTTCCTCGACGAGCATCTCGGTCTCGGGGCGCGGAATGAGCACACCGGGGGCGCACGCGACATCGATCATGCGAAACTGCGTGCTGCCCGTGATGTATTGCAGCGGCTCGCCCTTAGCGCGGCGGACAACGGCCGCGTGCATGGTCTCGAGCTGGGCCGCGTTAAGCGTCTCGTCCATGCGCATATATAAGTCGATGCGTGCCAAACCCGTGGCAGCGCAGAGCAGCCACTCAGCAGAAAGACGGGGGTGCTCCTCGCCGCGCTCGGCCAGGTACTCCTTGGTCCACTCAAGACAACGCTTGATGGTCCAGATCTCGTTTGCCATGGGGCCCTCCCCTCTTAAGCGCCGGGCGGCGCGCGAATGTCGGAGCAGATTGTAAGCGAGGCCAGCGCTTGGCAAGGGACGATTGAAGGCGATTATCGAGAATCAGCCAGAATTTTGTACCGAGCTCACTCAAAGTGTTCGTTCGTCGACGTCTAGATTTGCATTCGTCAAGCTTTTGGCAAGGTTGCCCCAAAACTGACCAATATCTAACCAAGAACTTGCCACATCGCTTGACGCACGACCCATCAAAAATCGCTCCGCGACTTCTTGAACGATATTTTGAGCAATATTTTCGGTAGCGGACTTATGCCGTCAATTACCTTAAGCAGGTAAGCAGCTCAAATGACATCACAGCCGACTGAATAAAATATCAAGGCAATGTCACCAATGACTCCCTACGGATCATTTGACAACCAAGGAAACGCCGATGTTTTGGCAATGTCAGCGAGCGACGTCCAGAGCGAACAAGTTGGCATGAAAAAGGCAAGGCATAGACCTTCTGGGGCTTATAGGACAAAATGTGTGTCCCGATAGAACATCCGTTTCCATCCATTAATCCAGCCAGAACGGGTACGGGTCCCTGTGGCGGAGGTCCTCCCACACGGCCCTGTCGCCCCACTCCGGCCCTCCGTCCTCGCGCGACGGCGAGGCGGAGTAGACGCTGAACAGGAAGTCGATGTCCGCGTCGGTCGGCATCGTGGCGAGCTTCTCGCGCGCCGTCCTCGCGTCCCCCGAGTGCGCGTGGCACCACCAGAACACCGCCTTCACGCGCTTGACCGACGTCAGCCCCGGTGGTTGCGCAGGACGGCCCTCAGCTGCGAGTTCACCCCTCCCTCGATCATGTTGTTGGTCGACGGCAGCGGGCCGGCCTTGGCCAGGGCGGGGTCGAGGTAGGTGAACAGCGTCCCCGCCGACACCAGCGACGACAGCGACGAGCGCGCCAGCCTCAGCCTCTCGTGGGTGTAGACCCTCCTGCCGTCCACCACGGTCCTGTCCTCCAGGAAGTCGGCCCAGAACCCGCACCAGTCGAGGTAGCGCTCGACCCAGAGCTCGGCCTGGTGCAGCGTCTCGATGTTAGCGCTACTGTAAAAACAACCATTTTGACCAACGCTCAACAACCAATCATGCCAACGCAATCCCGCCATTTGCGCCAACGCATTTTCACCATTTCCACCAACGCCGGGGCTTACGCTTCGATC
>ENA-OQBJ01000460-OQBJ01000460.1-human-gut-metagenome-genome-assembly--contig:-NODE-460-length-21613-cov-5.613702_pt1 | contig 21613 bp, 22 predicted proteins | sample MGYA00242743_ERZ504545 | MGnify/ENA primary metagenome ERZ504545 (study PRJEB26092, sample SAMD00036252) | human gut metagenome | host: Homo sapiens | study: EMG produced TPA metagenomics assembly of...
TTTATTTTAAAATTTATTTAATATTTTTGTTACTGAGAACGGAGCGAACAGTAACTTTTTTTTTTACAACGTTTCAGATAAACTTCTGTTTTTTTACAGTCTGCACAAATTCAGCATTATTTTTCGTACGGGTAAACATATTCAGGATCTGTTCTACCGCATCTTCTGACTTCATTCCATTGAGGGCTTTTCGCATAATGTAAACCGCTTCCTGTTCTTCTTTACTCAGCAGCAGATCCTCTCTTCTTGTACCGGATTTCTGGATATCAATTGCAGGGAATACCCGCTTTTCCTGCAGTTTTCGGTCAAGCACCAGTTCCATATTACCGGTTCCCTTAAATTCTTCATAAATTACATCATCCATTTTACTTCCCGTATCCACAAGCGCTGTAGCAAGAATAGTAAGGCTTCCGCCCTCTCTCATATTTCTGGCCGCACCAAAGAAACGTTTCGGCATATGAAGAGCCGCCGGATCCAGACCACCGGAAAGAGTTCGTCCGCTGGGCGGTATGATCAGGTTGTATGCCCTTGCCAGTCTTGTAATAGAATCAAGAAGAATTGTAACGTCTTTTTTATGTTCCACCAGACGACGTGCACGTTCTATTACCATTTCAGACACACGTTTATGATGTTCCGGAAGCTCGTCAAATGTAGAATAAATGACTTCCACATTATCGCCACAGATGGCCTCCCTGATATCTGTAACCTCCTCAGGACGCTCATCGATCAGAAGAATGATCAGATGCATGTCCGGATTGTTTCTCAGAATAGACTTTGCCACATCTTTCAGCAAAGTTGTCTTACCGGCTTTCGGAGGAGATACGATCATTCCTCTCTGTCCTTTACCGATAGGCTGATCAGATCTACGATCCTCATGGCAACTGTGCCGCCCGGTCTTTCCATTATCAGTCTCTCATTTGGAAAAATCGGTGTCATATCTTCAAAATTATGTCGTCTCTGCCCTTCACTGGGATGGAATCCGTTGATAGAGGTCACATATAGCAAGGCACTGAATTTCTCTCCCTGTGTTTTGATACGGATATTCCCCTTAATAATATCACCTGTTTTCAGGTTAAATCTGCGTATCTGAGAAGGTGATACATAAATATCATTTTCCCCCGGAAGATAATTTTCACATCGGATAAACCCATATCCATCGGGAAGTACCTCAAGGATTCCGTCTGCTCTCTCTCCACTGTCAAGCTGTACTGCCTCTGCCGGGGCATGATACTGTGTACGTTCCGGTGTTTTGTTATACTGGGGGATTCTCTCTCCGTTACCTTCCACTTCACTCTGCTGCGGTTTCTCCCGGACTGTTTCCTGTTTTTTTGTCTCACCTTCCAGTTCATCTTCGTGAAGCATTCTCTCGATCAATTCCGGTTTTCTCAATGCTGAAACCCCTTTTAATCCTCTGGCTTTTGCCAAATCCTTTAAAGTTGCCAGTGATAATGATTCATACTTTTCTCTCATAAAATAATCCTCTGCTTTTTGTTTTGATTGTTAATATTGATAATTATTTTTATTTTTGTTTTCTGATTTCCTATGTATCTGAGCAATTTATTCTTTATTAACTTTTCCTGTAACAGTTAGTGGGATAATCTGTCTGAAGTGACACGAATATCAGATCTGCAGCAATGCATATCGCAGGAAAATTATACTCCTGCTCCTGTGTCGACAAGTTAATTCCTGTAGTAATCCTGTCTGCACACCGGTATCTTTATATTTATCTTAGCACATCTTCTTCATAATTGACAATACCATATTATTCCAAATCTTTATTATTGGCAAGCTGTTTTATACGTCATAAAACTGATATTATCGACATAAAAGCAGAAATCCGGAGACATAAAATATGTCCCCGGATTTCCGGTAAATCAGATATTAATAACACTTATTTAAGAAGACAATTAATGTACCAGATTTCCCACTAATCCATAAGAAACAATATACATAATGACAGTTGCCATAATAATGCCACAAAAAATTGCCAGAGAGGACTTCTTAATATCAATTTCCAGAAGAGATGCAATCAGAGAACCTGTCCATGCCCCTGTTCCCGGAAGCGGAATTCCCACAAACAGCATCAGTCCCCAAAACTCATATTTCTTTACCTGATCACTTTTTCTCATTGCCCTGTCTTCCAATTTCATAACAAGTCCCCGAAAGAGTTTCGTCTTTTTTAAAACCTTGAAAATCTGTCTGATAAACAACAGAATAAACGGAATAGGAATAATATTTCCAACAATACACAGTGGAATTGCCTTTGCAGCCGATATCTTAAGTAAGGATGCTGCAAGCAATCCTCCCCTGAGTTCCAAAAGCGGAATCATTGAAATAATAAAAACTGCCCCTTCCGGTGAAATATATTGTGACAGATTCTGCGAGAACCAATGTACCAGTGCTTCCATAAAACCTCCTAACTTTTACTTCAGATAATCCTTCAAAAATCAATAAATTTCTGCATTTCTTCCTTTGTTCCAACAGTGATACGAAGGAAATTGTCAATTCTGTTCTTCTGGAAGTAACGAACATAAATATGCTGCCCTCTCAATACCTTAAAAAGTTCTTTCGCAGGGCAGGTTTTATGCGTAGCAAAAATAAAGTTAGACATAGAATCCTGAAAAGAGAATCCCAGTGCCTTCAATTCTTTCTTTGTCCATTCTCTTGTCTCTATGATTTTATTACATGTCTCATCAAAATATGCTTTATCTTCAACTGCCGCCACACCTGCAGCAATCGCTGTACGGTCCATAGTATAAGAATTAAAAGAATACTTCACATCATTCAGGAATCTGATCAGTTTCTCATTTCCACACGCAAAACCAATTCTCATCCCAGCCATAGAACGCGACTTGGAAAATGTCTGTACGACCAGAAGGTTGTCATATTTTTCAATCAATGGAAGCGCCGACTGACCACCAAAATCCACATAAGCCTCGTCCACGATCACAATCACATCAGGATTATGGCGGATAATATCCTCCACTTCCTCCAGCGGCATCTCCACACCTGTCGGCGCATTCGGATTCGGGAATACAATTCCTCCGTTTTCTCTGAAATAATCTTCCTTCCTTATATGAAAGTTCTCATCCAGTGCCGGTCTCTCATATGGAATGCGAAACAGGTCTGCCCATACATCATAAAAAGAATATGTGATATCCGGAAAAAGAACCGGCTTCTGTGAATTAAAGAATGTAAGGAAACTCATGGCAAGCACATCATCGGAACCTACTCCCACAAAAACCTGTTCATCCTTCAGCCGTAATTCTTTGCAATGGCATGTACCAGTTCTCCTGCTGTAGGATCCGGATAAAGTCTCATAGTATCTGTATCCATCTCCCTCAACGCCTTCTCCACTCCAGGTGCCGGTGGATACGGATTCTCGTTGGTATTCAGCTTGATCATATCCGGCTGATTGGGCTGCTCGCCTGGTGTATATGGTATTACTTTACGTATATTTTCTTCCCATCTGCTCATTTATCTGGTTCCTTTCATGTTTTTTATTGTTTTTCACTTTCGTCAGTATAACATTAATCTCTATTTTCGTAAATCAACTTTTTTGCATTTTACTGATTGACAAACCCACTTTGCAAGTTTATAATAGGCGGCAGAAAAGATAAGAAGAATCAAAACGTTGAAGAGAAGAGTACGCTGAGGAACGTTACAGAGAGAAATGTATACCGGTGCAAGCATTTCATCGCGAACCAGCCGAAGACCACCTCTGAGTGACTTTAATACAGTCCGGTGATTCCGTTACCATCGAATGAAGCGGTTCTGATCAGATGATTTATCCATCAGTAATGTATCAGACAACCGGGGTGGAACCGCGAGTAATGTTATCTCGTCCCCTACAGTATTTAACCGTACTGTAGGGGATTTTTTTATTCTTTCTTTTACCCCTTCGCAGTACAAAAACCTGTTACTGTTCACTCCGTTCTCAGCAGCACGCTCCGCGGGATATCAACAGTGAACAGCAACTATAGCAAATCCATACTAACGTAAAGGAGATAATCATCATGATCGTAACATTAAAAGACGGCTCAAAAAAAGAATACGCTGAAGCAAAATCCGTAATCGACATTGCTTACGACATCAGCGAGGGACTTGCACGTGCTGCCTGTGCAGGAGAAGTAAACGGAGAAGTTGTAGACCTGAGAACAGTTATTGACAGTGACTGCGAATTAAACATCCTGACAGCAAAAGATGAAAAAGGACTTGCAGTTCTCCGCCATACAGCATCCCACGTACTTGCCCAGGCAGTACAGACCTTATTCCCGGATGCAAAGGTTGCTATCGGACCTTCTATTGATACAGGATTCTACTATGATTTCGACTGCCCTCCATTCTCCCGTGATGACCTGGATGCAATCGAAAAAGAAATGAAAAAGATCATCAAAAAAGGCGCTAAGATTGAACGCTTCACAAAATCAAGAGAAGATGCCATCGCATACTTCCAGGAGAAAAATGAACCATACAAGGTAGAACTTATCGAAGATCTTCCGGAAGGCTCCGAAATCTCTTTCTATTCACAGGGAGACTGGACAGACCTCTGCGCAGGTCCTCACCTTATGAGTGTAAAGGGTGTAAAGGCATTCAAGCTTCTCTCCTCTTCCAGCGCTTACTGGAGAGGCAGCGAAAAGAACGCAATGCTCACACGTATCTACGGAACAGCTTATGCTTCCAAGGATGAGTTAAAAGAACATCTGGAACAGATGGAAGAAGCAAAAAAACGCGATCACAATAAACTTGGACGTGAAATGAAAATCTTCACAACTGTAGATGTAATCGGACAGGGACTTCCTCTTATCATGCCAAACGGTGTGATCATGATGCAGGAGCTTCAGCGCTGGATTGAAGACGAAGAGACAAAACGTGGCTATGTAAGAACAAAACTCCGTTAATGGCAAAGAGTGACCTCTACAAAATTTCCGGTCACTGGGATCACTACAAAGACGGTATGTTCGTTCTCGGTGACGAAGAAACAGACAAAGAAGTATTTGCGCTTCGTCCTATGACATGCCCATTCCAGTACTATGTATACAAAGCAGAACAGCACAGCTATCGTGATCTGCCTCTTCGTTACGGCGAAACATCCACTCTGTTCCGTAATGAGGATTCCGGGGAAATGCATGGTCTGACACGTGTACGTCAGTTCACGATCTCCGAAGGTCATCTGATCGTAAGACCTGACCAGATGGTAAAAGAATTTAAAGACTGTATCGCACTTGCACAGTACTGCCTGCAGGTTCTTGGTGTAGAAGAGGACGTAACCTATCACCTTTCTAAATGGGATCCGAACAACAGAGAGAAATACATCGGTGATGCAGAAGTGTGGAATCAGACAGAAGCTCATATCCGCCAGATGCTTGAAGAACTGAACATTCCATTTACAGAGGATGTTGGAGAAGCTGCATTCTACGGACCTAAGGTTGATATCAATGCCAAAAATGTATACGGAAAAGAAGATACAATGATCACGATCCAGTGGGATGCTCTTCTTGCTGAACAGTTTGATATGTACTACATCGATGAAAATGGTGAGAAACAGCGTCCATACATCATCCACCGTACATCCATGGGATGCTATGAGAGAACACTGGCATGGCTGATTGAGAAATATGCAGGTATGTTCCCGACCTGGCTCTGCCCGGAACAGGTTCGTGTAATTCCGATCTCTGAGAAATTCCACGACTATGCCGCCAAAGTGGAAGCACAGTTAAAAGAAAGCGGAATCCGCTGCTCCGTTGACCAGCGTTCCGAGAAAATGGGCTACAAGATTCGTGAAGCACGTCTTGCAAGAGTTCCATATATGCTCATCGTCGGTGCCAAAGAGGAAGAAGAAGGCAAGGTTTCCGTAAGAAGCCGTTACCTTGGTGATGAAGGAATGAAAGACCTTGGTGATTTCCTTGCAGCGATCAAAGAAGAAATCAAGAATAAAACGATCCGCAAAATCGAAGTACAGGAAGAGAATAAATAATCTTCCCTTTCAGATAAGTACAGAAACTGTTATTTCTGTTAAAAACGGGGCTGTCGTCAATGAACTTTTGGTTCATACGACAGCCCTGTTTTATTATTCTTTCACTTTTTCCTCAAAATATCAGCATTTTAACCGAATCAAGTAAGTCCTCTGGGAGGTTGCAAAAAGCAATAATCAGTGAGGGATTTGCTTGTATCAGGAGGAATACCAGCTCCTTCTGATATCCAAAAGACAGAAAATAGTTTTACGAAAACGAATAAGTTTAGTTTTTTTACTTTTCACAATTAAATCAGGTAACTTACTTGCTTCGTTCAAATCAGACTATCTCCCGTATCATTCAGTTTTTTACAAAAATTGTCGTATTTTTGCCTGTCAGGAATCTCACAATCATTATCTCCATTTATGCGAAAATATTATGAAAATTTTCGCATAAATAAAACTTTCTTTTTGTGAAATTAATAAATTATTATAAATTCTTTTTTGTGCAACAGGGATAAATTATGCAAATATAACTAAAACTACTTGATTTTTTCTGAAAACGTGCTACGATAAACTTACAAAAACGATTTAGGAACGAAAAACAAAAAACACAAGTCAGGAGTCTGACCAGACTGAAAACTCAATATGGGGAAATATCAGGCAAAAACTGAAAATCAATCATTACAGGGAGGTAATAACATGATGAAGAGAAAAGCTATGGCAATCACATTAACAGCAGCTATGCTTGCAGGCCTTACAGCAGTTCCTGCATGGGCTGAAGATGCAGCAGCAGACGAAGGTAAAGTTTTAAACATTTATTGCTGGAATGAAGAATTCAAATCCCGTCTGACTGACCACTATCCCGGATATGAAGAAGTTGACGGAACTCATGGCAAGATTGGAGATGTGGATGTTGTATGGAACATCACTCCTTCTGATGACAATGCGTATCAGAATAATCTGGATGAGACTCTTCTGAAACAGGCCGATGCAGCAGCAGATGACAAAATCGACCTCTTCCTTGTAGAAGCAGACTATGCTTTGAAATATGTAAATACTGATTATACAATGTCTGTGGCAGATCTGGGAATCACAGATGAGGAAGTTGCAGACCAATATCAGTACACCAAAGATGTTATGACAGATTCTGATGGTAACTTAAAGGGTCTTTCCTGGCAAGGCTGCCCGGGTGCTATGATCTACAGAAGAGATATTGCAAAGGAAGTATTCGGAAGTGATGATCCGGCAGAGGTTCAGAAGAAAGTTGCAGACTGGGATACATTTAAGGCAACAGCTGAAGAGCTGAAGGAAAAAGGCTATCAGATGACTTCCACTGTAAATGATGCCTACCGTGTATTCTCTAATAATGTAACTTCCCCATGGGTTGTTGACGGAAAGATCACTGTTGATGACAATATCAAAAACTGGGTAGATATGTCCAAGGAAATGGTTGATGCCGGAGAAACAGCTACCTATGAATTGTGGAGCGATGACTGGAGCAAGGGCTTCTTCAAAGACAGCAATGTATTCTCATATTTCGGACCTGCATGGTTCATCGACTTCTCCATGAGTGCTGACCAGGATGGTTCAGTTGGTAAAGATGGCGGCTGGGCTGCAACAGAAGGACCACAGGGCTTCTACTGGGGCGGAACATGGATCACAGCAGCTACAGGCACAGACAATCCTACACTGGTTGCTGATATCATGAGACGATGACAACTAACGTTGACGTTATGAAAGAAATCGTTACTGCTGATAATGACTTCGTAAACAATAAACCTGCCATGGAAGAAATGGCTAAAGATGAGAACTACGGCGATGCAGTTCTTGGTGGACAGAATCCTCTGGCTATGTTCTGTGCAGGCGCTGATAAGATCGATCTGAGTAACATGAGCATCTATGATCAGGGTTGCAACGAAGAATTCCAGAATGCCATGAAGAACTACTTCGAAGGCAACGCATCTTATGATGAAGCTCTCGACCTGTTCTATAAGGCAGTTGTAGAAAAATATCCGGAACTTTCCTATTAATTAAACAGCAATTAAACAGTAAAACCTGTGTGCCTGCCTGACCATCAGGCAGGCACACTTTGAATTACAGCAGACTATGGAGGAAGATAATGGCAAAGAATAATAACCATAAAGCGGTCAGCTATAACAAATGGGGATATATCTTCCTGATACCATTTGTAGTAGTATATCTCATATTCCAGCTCGTTCCGCTTATCAGTACAATTTATAACAGTTTCTTTGAAAATTACAGATCTGGATTAACGCAGATAGGACCGAATTTTGTGGGACTTGCCAATTATGCAAAACTCTTTCAGGGTGGTGATATCTGGATCTATTTTAAAAACACAATGATCATGTGGGTAATGGGATTTATCCCGCAGATCCTGGTTTCCCTGCTCCTGGCTGCCTGGTTCTCCAATCCAAGCCTCCGGCTTAAGGGACAGCGCTTCTTCAAAACAGTTATTTATCTGCCAAACCTGATCATGCATCCGCCTTTGCAATGTTATTCTTTACCTTATTTGCAGACGGCGGTCCCATCAATGCAATGCTGATGCAGTCAGGAATACTGAAACAGGCATATTCCTTTTTCAGCCATGCCTGGAGTGCCAGAACCCTTGTTGCAGTCCTGAACTTTCTGATGTGGTTCGGAAATACAACTATTCTTCTTATGGCAGGTATGATGGGAATTGACTCCTCGCTTTACGAGGCAGCTGAAGTAGACGGCGCAACTTCCTCACAGATTTTCAGAAAGATCACTCTTCCACTCCTTCGTCCAATCCTGATCTATGTTATGATTACATCCCTGATCGGCGGCATGCAGATGTTCGATGTACCTCAGATCCTGACAAACGGAACCGGCGACCCCATGCGTTCCACTATGACACTGATCATGTTCCTGAACAAGCATCTGTTCAGCAAGAACTACGGAATGGGTGGTGCATTATCCGTATTCCTGTTTATTATCACAGGAGTACTCAGCCTGATCGTATTCCGTTTTAATAAGATAAAAGACTGATGGAGGTGAGAAGAATGAATGAAAAAAACTCCAAAAATAAAAAAGGAATGAGCATGAAAGGTCAGCGTACCCTTGCCTATATCGTACTAATCATCATTTCCTTCTTCTGCCTCTTCTGGTTTTATGTACTGTTTATCAATGCCACCAGATCTAATGGCGCACTAAAAAAGGGATTCACAGCCATTCCCGGAGGACATCTCATTGAGAACTGGAAAAATCTTCTCGCAGGAACACTCCCTGTATGGAATGGTATGTTCAACAGTATTTTCATTGCTACCTGCTCAGCTGTTTTATGCACCTATTTTTCAACAATGACAGCTTACGCTATCCATGCATACAATTTTAAAGCAAAAAAATTTATGTTTACTTTTATCCTTGCAGTCATGATGATCCCAACTCAGGTAACTGCTCTTGGATTCCTTCAGCTGTTGGGAAAAATAGGTCTGGACGACTCCTTTGTCCCACTGATCGTTCCAAGTATTGCTGCTCCTGTTACTTTCTTCTATATGAAACAGTACATGGAAAGCAACCTTCCTCTGGAACTTGTGGAAGCAGCACGTATTGACGGTTCCGGTGAATTTAATACCTTTAACAAAATCGTATTCCCGCTTATGAAACCGGCTATCGCTGTGCAGGCAATTTTTACCTTTGTACAGAGCTGGAATAATTACTTCATTCCGGCGCTGGTCCTTCACTCAGATAAAAAGAAAACACTTCCCGTACTGATTGCACAGCTTCGAAGTGCAGACTTCCTGAAGTTTGACATGGGACAGGTGTATGTAATGATCGCCTTTTCCATCTTCCCGGTCATCATTGTTTACATTCTTCTTTCCAGATTCATTGTAGAAGGTGTTTCCGCAGGTGCGGTTAAGGGTTAGATGCTGATACAACAAAAGCTGTCTGTTCCGGATGCAAATACATCCGGAATCCAGACAGCTTTTTTAATTATTTGCAGTACTGTTCTGTAATGATGTTACTATTTACAGCTCAGAGTTTTATTTTCTTAGATCTCAGCCAGTTTCAGCAGATCCGGGATCTTGGATTCCCAGCCAAGTGCCATGATATGTACACCCTGACAGTATGGCTTGCACTCTTTGATAATACGTGCAGCGATCTCAACACCTGTGATACCTGCTTTTGTCTTTTCTTTGTCTGCTTTCAGTTCCTCGAGCATTTCGTCCGGAACATGAATGCCGGCAACGTTGTTGTTCATGAATTTAGCCATTCCAGCGGACTTCGGAATGATGATACCAACCTGTACAGGTTTTCCGAACTGTTTTGCTTTTTCCATGAATTTGATGAATTTCTCCGGTTCAAATACTGCCTGTGTCTGGAAGTATTCTGCACCTGCTGCTACTTTTCTTTCCATTTTTGCAAGCTGTGCGTCAACGGAATCGCTGCATGGAGATACAACAGCACCCTTGGAGAATTTCGGAGGCTCACCAACCAGTTCATTTCCGCCAAGATCCACACCTGATTCCAGAAGCTTCACTGTGTGAAGAAGGGATACGGAGTCAAGATCGAATACAGGTTTTGCCTGTGGGTGGTCACCCATCTTTGTATGGTCACCTGTAAGGCAGAGGATGTTGTCAATGCCCAGCATTGCAGCGCTGAGAAGATCAGACTCCAGAGCGATACGGTTTCTGTCACGGCATGCAAGCTGGAAAATAGGATTCATGCCTGCATCCTTGAGAACCTTACACATTGCAAGAGATCCAAGACGCATAACAGAAGACTGGTTATCAGTTACGTTAACTGCATGAACATCCTTAAGGTATGTTTTTGCTTCTTCTACCAGCTCATCTACATGGATTCCTTTTGGCGGTCCTACTTCTGCAGAAACTACAAATTCACCACGGTCGAATAATTCTTTCATTTTCATTGTACATTGCTCCAATCATTATAATCTATTTTAATTCATCGTCTGTTGCAAAGTTATGAATCTGTGTCGGACATTTCAGCGCGTCAAGGCGTCCGATTTCTTTCAGACGTCTGTAGATGCGTTCCCATCCACATTCCATCTCGCTGTCCACTTCACATTTACCGTTCTTGGAACCACCGCACTGGCCGTTCACAAGGCTCTTTGAACATGCTGTGATCGGGCAGATCCCGCCTGTCAGGTTCAGATAGCATTCACCGCACTGGTCACATTTGTACTCTAACGGTGTCACGCCCTGGAAACCTGGTACCGGGTATGTATCGCAGGCTGCACAGACCATCTTATCTTCCAGATATTCTGAAACGGTCTGTACACCAACACCGCAGGAGAATACCAGAACCAGATCTGCTTCCTGGATCTTGCTCATATGTTTCTTAAGACGTAATTCCATATTTTCCGGATTACAGATGTAATCAGTTGTCATGATTCCTGTCACATTTCCTTCAGCTGCAAGTTCCTTCTGAAGTTGGGCAGCTTCTTTTTCCGGAAAACGAACTTCTTTACATCCATGACAGTTGATAATGAAAACTTTCTTTCCGGCTGTCAGTGATGTAATCGCTTCTTTTGCTTTTAACTGGGTAATCAACATATTACTTCATCCCCCTTACTGCATTTTTTCCGGCTTTGATACTGTTAATGATCGGAATCTTGGAAGAACAGATATACTGACAGCATCTGCACTCAACACAATCCATAACGTTCATGTCTTTCATGCCCTGCCAGTTCTCGTCTTTCGCATATTTCACGAAATACAGAGGTGAAAGTTCCATCGGACATACATCTACACAGCGTCCGCACTTGATACACGGCTGTTCTTTTGTCTCATCCGGTTCAACGGCAATGATACCATTGGAGCCTTTCATCATCGGTACATCCAGTGTGTTCAGAGGGAATCCCATCATTGGTCCGCCCATCTTAACCAGAACATCGTCATCTGTAAATCCGCCGCAGTAATCGATCAGCTCTCTTACGCTTGTACCTATCTTGATAACAAAGTTTCCAGGATTCTTGATCTTCTCGCCTGTTACTGTAGCAACACGCTCAACCAGAGGCATTCCTGTCTGGATCGCATCGGAGATTGCTTTTACTGTACTGATATTATCTACAACAACGCCGACATCTGCCGGAAGACCGCCGCTTGGAACAATTCTTCCCATAACGCGCTTAATGAGAGTTTTCTCAGCGCCCTGCGGGTATTTGGTTCTTGCAACAAATACTTCCATGTTTCCGATGTCAGCAACTTTTTTCTGCATTAATTCAATGGCATCCGGCTTATTGTCCTCGATAACGATGATACCCTTCTCGGCACCTGTTGTCTTAAGGACTGCTTTCAGGCCAAAAATAATGTCATCTGCATACTCAAGGAGTACTCTGTGGTCTGCTGTTAACAGAGGCTCACATTCACATCCGTTGAGAAGGATGGTATCTACCGGTTTTGCAGGTTTAAGTTTGACACAGGTCGGGAAACCTGCACCGCCCATACCAACGATTCCGGCTTCACGAATGATATCAATGATCTCATCCGGAGTAAGATTGTCAAGATCACCATGTGGCTGTACGGATTCGTGCAGAGTATTTTTTCCATCCGATTCAATAACAACAGCCATCACTTCGCTTCCGCGTGTACCATGCATACGCGGTTCAACAGCAACTACGGTTCCGCTTACACTGGAATGTACCGGAGCACTGATAAATCCGGCAGCTTCACCGATCTTCTGACCAACTTTTACAGTGTCACCAACCTGAACGATCGGATTAGCCGGTGCGCCCAGATGCTGTGACATGGAGATCACAACTGTCTTCGGATCCGGGAATTTCTTCAGAGCGATATGCTCACTGAATTCCTTACGTTCTGACGGATGAACACCGCCGTAATATCCGTCCAGTCTGTCTTCTCTGATGGACTTCACATAGTCGTTGATCACTTTGAAATTAACTTTGGAGAAATCACGAACCTGTACAGGCTGGTTTAAGAATTCTTCCAGACGTCCCTGTTTTGCAAGTCTCTGGTAAATCTTCTCCCATGCACAGTCTTTGTTCGGATCTACTTCGCATTTTCCATTCTTTGCTCCACCGCACTGTCCATTGACAAGACTCTTTGAACAGTCAACGATCGGACAGACACCTCCGGTAATGTTCAGATAACACTGCGCACATGCGTCACAGCTCTTCTTGGTAAGTGCCATGCCATGATGACCTCTGTAGTTAAGGGTGTTGCTTGCAGCAACTACCGGCTTACCTGCCAGATCCGCAACGGTCTGAATACCAAGGCCACAGGAAATTACTACTACATTCTCTGTACCTTCCGGAATCAGATCCTGTAATTTTCTTTCTGTGTGCATCTTGTTGCATAAGAAATCAAATTTTGCACTGCCTGTAACATTCTTTCCCTGATCTGCAGCGAATTTCAGGAACTCGTCACAATCCGGTTCGTCAACAGTTTCAAATTCTTTGAAACATTTGTTGCAGGCAATCACAAACAGGTTGTCCTTACCGTCAAGCACTGATGCAAGTTCATCATTGCTTTTCAGTTTGTACTTAGTATAGTTTTCCAATTGCTCACCTTCCTTATGATAAAATAGTAAAAATTATATCCTTATGGTATCTGCTCTTATACGTTCCCTCCATCTCTCTGCACTCAAAAAAAGGGCCAATAAAACCAGATAAATAAGTTCAATATATATTCCTTAATAAATGTATCACAAAATGCTCATTTTATCCAGTTTTATTGGCAAATTTTATAAATTTCTTCTATGGTTTCATCCTAAATTTCTATAAAGTATGGATATTTGTGCTGAATGGGGCAGGAATGATTTTTTATTTCCGGTCAGAGGTAAGACATACAGGTACCGGATCTCGGATTTCCATTCTGTCAGGTTCTACCAGGCAGTCATAAGCCAGAATATGCACTCCTGCCTTTTTCGCCTCCTGCAGGGTTTCTCCAAATTCCCGATGAGTCTCCCAGTTGGGCTCAAACCTGTCAACTCCCTTCATCTGGATCACCAGAAGCAGATAAGCTTCGTATCCTTCCTGCATACAATGGATCAGCTCCTTCAGATGCTTCACACCTCTTTCTGTCGGTGCATCCGGGAAACGTGCTATATTGTCAGATTCCAGAGTGACACCTTTTACTTCTATAAAAGCCTTACGTTTCTCTGAGCAGACATAAAGATCAAATCTGGAATTTCCATAAGTCTTCTCAGGCGTTACCTGAACCTTTTCCGGAAAAGATGTCCTGCCTTTACCCACTCCAGTGCTGCCTTATTGGGAATCTGAGAGTCCATATTGATCAGACCCCTGCCCTTTTTATTTACGCAGATCAGATCATAGGCTGTCTTTCTCGCCGGATTGCTGCTCTTTTCCAGAAAGACCTGTACCCCCGGAATCAGAAGCTCTCTGCACCTGCCTGTATTCTTTACATGAACCGTTTCCACCTGTCCATTGATCTCCACATGTGCAATAAAACGATTGGGGCGGTCTATGAAACGGCCCTCTGTGATGTGTTCGTACTTCATATTTTCTGATTGACCACGCTTTCTATTTTTTCTTTGTTCTTTTTTACACACTGTATATACCATAGCATGTTTTCCTCATATCTACAACATTCTCACCTTGGGAAACTATTCTCCAGGCAAAGTGCCCCCCACCCGACTTCTTCATTCGGATACGTTTCATACCCCGACAGTGGTCTGGCGCCTCTTCGGAAATAGGCTTTTACTTTTTCACCATAGAGGTAGGGATCGTTTCCATTTACAATCCCCCATTGCATTAACAATGCTGCGCTCCACTGACAAAGGGTGCTGCAAAGGAAGTCCCTGTTACTATTCTGTAACCGCCACCAGGTACAGGAGCAACTATGTTCACTCCAGGTGCCACCAGATCCGGTTTCAGATATGGCAGCATCCTGCTGCCCCTTCCGGAAAAGTCCGCATAGGAGTCAACCAGCGAATCATATGCTCCAACTGCAATAATCCGCCGGGCTGTAGCGGGTATGGTCAAAGTCCCATATGCCCTTGGTTCATAAAACCCAGTTCCTCTGTTCAGGGTATTTCCACCTGGCAGCCACAGGTAATATTCTCCTCCCCTGACCTTTTTTCCACTTAAGATGATTTTCCAGTCTCCACTGTCCACATAAGTTTCCACAGGAAGGAAATCTATGTAGATTTCCTGTGTCAGATGATAGGGGCCAGGTTTGCATAATAGATTAAAAGTTCTGTATTTCCCCGTCTGTACCTCTGAGGGCCAAGCTTTTCATCTAAGGGGCCGATCCGGTTTCCGGATGGATTTTCAATATAAATGCTCATCTCATCCTCATAGGATTTCCATAACTGCACATTTAATGTTGGTTCCCTGCTGCTCACAGATAATTCTATCTGTCTGGTCTGTCCCTGTTTCAGGATTCCGCCCTCATGCAGAGGCTGATTGCCATTGTTTCCTGTACCTGTACAGATAACCAGACGTCCCGTGGAAGAAACCATATCTATATATGTTTCAAGAAGGGAATCTCCCTTATGTGAACCATAGTTATTTCCAAAACTGATATTGATAACCATCGGCCGCCCCAAAGACAATGACTGACGCACCAAATAATCAATTCCCTGTATCAGTTCGGTTGTTCTTGGGAAAGAATTTTCTCTGGGAATCCCCATTTTTACCACTATCAGGTCACTCTCATAAGCTACTCCCTGATTGACTCCATCGGAAGCTCTCCCATTTCCTGCCGTGATTCCCAGCACTGAGGTTCCATGTCCACTGTAATCCACAGATGGAACAAGGCGCCTGCCTGGTTTTCTCCAAGTGCAAGCGCCTCATCGATCTGCTCTTTCGTATATTCAGTTCCTGTCACATATCCCTGGGGTGGATTTCCCTGTATGCTCTGATCCCATAAACGTAAAATTCTGCTGCTTCCGTCTGCATTTCGGAAATCAGGGTGAAAATAATCCACTCCTGAATCCACAACTCCTGTCAGGATTCCTTTTCCCGTCAGTCCATTCCTGCCGGTCTGCACTGTGCGGATGCAGCTTGCTCCCTTTGCCTGAAACAATTCAAAATACAACCGTTTTGGCTTCTCCATAAATTCCACCTGCACTCTGTGGGAATACTTATCAATCTCACTTTCCGGCAAAGTTACCACTGCATAGCCGCCTAACAGTGGCACTACCTGAATTCCATTTCCAGCCAGACCACTTTCCAGTCCGCTATACTTTATGATCACATCCCATAACCTGGTTGCAGGATCATATCCTACATTAAGATTTCCCGACTTTCTGCGCTCCTGTGGTGTTGCATCCATCGCAAGATTTAAAAGGTTATCTATTTTCTGGTCCGGCATAAATGATTCCTTTTCATTATACACTTACTTATATTATATGTATTCTATGAGAATTGCTAATGCAGATAAATGCTCTGAGTGCATCAAACGGAATACAGCTTTTTACAACCTATAAATAAAAATGCCATCAGTTACAAACTTGCTCCGCAACTGACAGCATTTCAGCTTACAAATATTTCTGCATATCATCCCGCAGATTCTCTTCCATTCCAATAAGCTTCTTTGCAATGGAAATACTTTCGGACGACGCATCTTTGCATTGGTGCATGGCTTCTGTGATAGACTGGGTTCCCATGTTGCAGCCATTCATGATGATCTTAACCGCCTGTTTATTCTCATCTTCTCCGGTCATCATTTTTACACCTGTCGTCATCCACGAAAATGTGGATACCATAACACCCGGTTCTTTCTCCGGCTGGCCTGCGCGAAGAAGTATTTTGGAAATTTCCTCTTCCAGTTCCTTGTGTTTTGAACAGGATTTTTCAATCGTTGCTGCGATTTTGGCATCTGTCACATGATGCTGTACCTGTTCCATGCTCTCAATTCCCATCTTGCATCCGACACTGCATTCTTCTAATAGTTTCTTTGTGCTGTTGTCCATGTCTGTCCTCCTGTATAAAAATTTACTTTCTACATGGAAGATAGTATACGTACTTTTTGACTATTTATGTATCTTTCCCGTTACTGGGTACGGAGTGTATAGTGGTTCAGTTGTCAAGACAAAAATCTAAGCTTTTTATAATGAACTGATATATGTAACTGAGTAGGGGAGAAAATCCCCCCTTAGACCGCATGATTAATATCTCCTTACAATACTGTTTTTTCTGCACGATTATACAGGTATAGAAACCTTAGTTTTTTTGCCTTTCAACCAATTCAGAAAAGAAACCTCCTGCTTTACTCAAAGACTGGTAGGTGCCATCTTCAATAATGTGCCCTTTATCCAAAACGATAATCCGATCACATTCTTTGATTGTGGACAATCGATGTGCAATCACAATTCTTGTACTTTTTAAGTTTTTCAAAGAATCAGAAACATGTTTCTGTGTAATGTTATCAAGTGCAGAGGTTGCCTCGTCAAACAAAAGCACTTTCGGTTTTGTAACAATTGCACGCGCAATCATCAAACGTTGTCTCTGCCCTCCCGATATTCCACCGGAACCTTCACTTAATATCGTATGCATCCCCATCGGCATATTGCGTATATCATCTGCTACACCAGCCATCTCCGCTGCCTCCCAAGCCTCCTTTAACCCAAGCTGCGGTGCTGAAATCGTAATATTAGAAAAAATATCACCATTAAAGAGTTTTCCGTTTTGCATCACAACACCAATCTGCTGACGCAAAGATTTTTGATCTAACTTCTGAATATCCTTCCCATCATAATATACAGCTCCGGATTTCGGTGTTTCAAATCCCATCATTAATCGCATTAACGTTGTTTTTCCACAGCCGGTTGTCCCGACTATCGCAAGATACTGACCTCTGGGAATTTTAAGATTCAAATGGTCAATGATCCACGGTCCATCATCAGTATAGCGGAAAGATATATTATTTAACTCAATGCTTCCTTTAACCTTTTTTACAATTTGACGCTCTTCACATACTTCCGGCTTTGCTTTCAGTATCGGTTCCGCAAGATCCATGATCGGACGAAGAGCTGATATCATAGCTGCTACTGAAGTCAATTCCAAAATTGCTCCGCTCACCATTCCAAAAGATGTATTAAATGCCGCGTACTGAGGAACACTTAATGATTTGTTCGCCGCAACAGCGAATAACAACATGCTTCCTAATATCGTGACAACCGGTGACAATGCATTTTGAACTTTGAACGCAAACGGCGGATTATACCTGGCCTTAGCCTCCATCTGATATTTTTCTGCCCATTTTGCAAATGCACGCTCCTCACATCCTGCAAGTTTGATTTTCTGAATTCCCGAAAAGATCTCATATACAATACCCTGTACTTTTGTGGATGCTTCAAGTTCCATTGTCATTACAGTCAACCGCCCATAAACACTGACTCCCGCAATAAGAAGCTGAACGAAAAGAACTGCCAGAGCCGGCAAAAACATAACAGGAGCAATACTTAAAATCTGTATAAGATATACCGAGGAAAACAATGCCGTCATACCAAATCCCAATAATATTTCGCCAAAAATGGTACACAATTCTGTGAGAGCCATCACCCTCTCAGACAATTCACCTGCTGAATACTCTTTAAAAAACTGAACCGGTAAATTCAGGATTCTTGCAAACACAGCACTTTGGAGCTCAACTTTCATTTTCTGCTCTACACGTCCCCTCATCATCTCTTTTACAACAGAAAAAAGAAATTTTGAAACAGCAGTTCCCGCTAAAAGGACGGCAATAGAACCAACCATAATCGCCTGACCTGATGGCAGTATATTCTCCAGCAGAAAAGTAGTCGCCATTGGAACGATCAGACTAACAGCATAATTGCTAATCCCGTAACTATCATATAAACTTTATCCTGACTTGTGAACGATTTCAGTATAAATTTAAACAGGTCTTTTTGTGTCAATTCCCTTTGCGGAAGCGGACGGTAAAAACAAACCGCTTCTTCGCAGAGCTCTTTTGCTGTCTGCGAATCAACACGATTCTTTGATTTTCCTTTTATATCCTGATAATAATAATGATCTCCTTTTCCCTGAAGGAGGGCTATCATCTGTCCATCTTTTCTTTCTGCCAGGATTGGTCCATAACAATCTTTCCACCATTCGCCTGCCAATTTAATACGTCTTCTCATGATCCCGCTTGGACGAAACAGATATTCCATCTGTTCTTCCAAATCCACAATATTGTCCGGCACAGTATTAACTTCAAGATGGAAATAACGACAAATCTGCGTCAATGCATTCTGATTTCCAGTGCTCCGGGTGTCTGCAAAGGTCTCATTGGTCTCCTTCATAACAACTGATGCCAGATTCCAGTATGCCTTTTGAAGCTGTTGTTTATTATTTGAAATTCTTTCTCTAATTTGACTGTCAAACCACCCCATATTAAACCTCTTATTCCATTGTAACCAATTGGGAATACATTCCGCCCAGCTTATATAATTCCTCGTGAGTGCCTCTCTCTTTTATCTGACCATGCTCTAACACAATAATTTCATTACAGTCCCTGATCGTAGAAAGACGATGTGCAACTACTATCGTAGTAATTCCACGGTTTTTGATCGCCTTGGTGACTTCATATTCTGTTTTAGCATCCAGGCTGACGTTGCCTCATCTAAGATCACGATTGTAGGGTCTCCTGCCAAAACTCTTGCAATCTCAAAACGCTGGCGCTGTCCACCACTAAAATTGCGGCCTCCTGCATCAATCTTGTGTTCATACCCTCCCGGACGCGCCATAATATCCTGATAGATCTGGGCATCCCGAGACGCAAGGATCACTTCGTAATCCGTAATGCTCTTATCCCACATTTTGATATTTTCCGAAATACTATCCTCAAATAATGTGATCTCCTGATCAACAACAGATAGCGAACCTAAAAACGACTCTCTTGGTATCTCAGTTATCTTTTTTCCATCGTAAAGGATTTCTCCCTCCCACGGTTCATAGAGCCCCGAAATCAGCTTTGCAATCGTAGACTTTCCGCAGCCAGATGGTCCTACAAAAGCAACTTTATCTCCGGGATGAATGATCAGATTAAAGTCTTTCAGAAGCGGCTCCTCCAATTTCGAGTATCCAAAAGTCACATGCCGAAGTTCTATTGTTCCTTTCAGCTTCTCAAATTCAGTAATATCATCCTCTGAAAACGTCTTTACATAACTGTTGTCAGAAGCATATTTCATAACATCCTGTACACGTTCCATAGAAGTACGTGTTTCCTGAATACTTTGTCCAATATCAAGCAGGCTTTCCACAGGCATCATAAATTGCTGAAGCAAACTCTGAAATGCCACAAGCATACCAACACTAAATTTTCCTTTCATGATCAGCCACACACCAATGGTAAGAATTACCGCATTCGACAATTCCTGAAGCAAAACCGGAATGCTCAGAAAGAAGCTATCATTCTTAACTGCTTTACTGTCTGGATATTTGCTGAAGCCTGAAATCCAGCCCATCTTTCAAAGAACCCATTTTCTGCACCTGAACTTTTAATACTCTCTATCATATCAATTCCTGACATAGTTGCAGAATCCACTTTACTTTCATCCCTCATACGAACTCTGGTAGTTTCCACCCGCATATGTGATGCGATCTGAGACGCAAGCAGATTTAACACAATCGCAATACAACCTACAAAAGTCAAAACCACACTGTAACGTATCATGATTATAAAATAGAAAAACAACAGTATAATCTGGATAAATACCGGAGCTATTTTTGCGATCAAAGTCTCTGCAATCTGATCATTCAGTTTTTGTCTGCCAGCAAGGTCTCCCACCATTCGTTGTGCATAAAAATCCATGGGCAGATGAAGCATATGCCACATAAATGAGGCATTTGATACAATAGCAAGCTTTCCTTTAATTCTGTAAAGATATATCTCATTAAGAAAACCAACAATCATTCGGAATATAGCAGTGAAAAGCATTGCCACCAGAAGCATTTCAAGCCAATGCATATTATGTCCGGGCAAAATCTGATCCGTAAATATTCTGGCAAACACGGGAGTAACCAAGCCTACAAAAGCAACAAGGACAGCCGTAATCATTACAAAAATCACAGAAGCCGTTGTATTGGCCAGTCTATCCTTCAAAAACTTAAATACACTTTCCGGCTTTCCACCCTTCTCAAAGTTTTCTCCTGGTGTGAACTCAATACATACTCCTGTAAAAGAATGATCAAATTCTTCCATTGTTACCTTGATCGTTCCACGTGCAGGATCATTAATTACAGCTGCATTTTTGGTAAAACCGCATAACACAACAAAATGATTAAAGTTCCAATGGATAATTGCAGGATAAGTAACATTCTCTTTTACTTCGTCTACCCCATATAGATGCGCTTTTACCTCTAGCCCATAACTTCTTCCGGCTTTTGCAATACTGGAAGCTTTGCTTCCATCTCTTGATACTCCACAATCACTACGAACTTGTTCAAGCGGTAACCACTTGCCATGATACGCAAGAATCATAGCAAGGCTTGCTGCACCACATTCCAGGGCTTCCATCTGCATAATAACCGGAACTGTAATTCTTTTTTTTCTCTTTTTTCATAGCACTCTCCTAGAGCGTGTTTGAAAAATGCTTTTCGCAAGATGTGCGTCACAATTTATGGGAGATTTTTGTCCGGATGAGGCGTCGTAGCGGGCTACGGCAACCGAATTCGAACAAAATATACCGCAAAGTTGGGGCGATACAGATTGCGGGAATGATTTT
>ENA-OQBJ01000461-OQBJ01000461.1-human-gut-metagenome-genome-assembly--contig:-NODE-461-length-21529-cov-4.551397_pt1 | contig 21529 bp, 32 predicted proteins | sample MGYA00242743_ERZ504545 | MGnify/ENA primary metagenome ERZ504545 (study PRJEB26092, sample SAMD00036252) | human gut metagenome | host: Homo sapiens | study: EMG produced TPA metagenomics assembly of...
TTAAAAGAAATGACATTAAGACGAAAAAAATATGAATAACTACCATTAAATCTGCTGCGCAAGAGTGAAGAGATGGCACTGAGAATGGACCCTGAGAACGGCTTTTATCTGGCGTTTTCTGGTGGGAAAGACTCTCAGGTCCTCTATCACCTTGCCGTACAGGGGGGGGTGAAATTCAAGGCTCACATGAACCTTACAAGCGTGGACCCACCTGAAGTTATACGTTTCGTAAAAAAGAACTATCCCGATGTGGAACTGATAAAACCACGCATGAGCATCTACGAAATGGCAAAGAAGAAAGGATGTCTTCCGACCCGGCTTGTGAGATGGTGCTGCGAAGAGTTTAAGGAAAAGCCCGGTGCTGGGAAAGTTGCCTGATTGGAATACGAAAATCGGAGAGCACGAACCGGAAGAAAAGAAATGAAATTGAAACGGGAGACCGTAAATTCTCCGGAACATTTGACCAGTGGAGCGAGCATCAGGAAAAAATGGTGACATGTGTAGGTGGAAAAGACAAAATACTGGTTTCTCCTATCCTTTACTGGACTGAAAAGGATGTATGGGACTACTTGAAACGAATGCACATTCCGTATTGCGAGCTGTACGACAAGGGTTATAAACGGATAGGATGTATTATGTGCCCCATGTCGAACTACAAACAGAACGTGCGAGAAATGAAGGATTTTCCGCATGTTGGGAAAAACTGGAGAAAAACAATTGAATGGCTGATCGAAAACAAATGGAAGGACAAACCGCTTTTGCAAGATCCTGATCTGGCCCTGAAATGGTGGATAAGCAAGAAGTCTTTCAAAGAATTTTATGCAGACGAAGTGATGCAGCAGAAATTAGAGTTTAAATCTTAAAAGAAACGATATGATAAACAAATGTACATTCATCGGTAATCTGGGGAAAGACCCCGATTATAAAGTGCTGGAAAGCGGACACAAGGTAGCAAGTTTCTCCATCGCCTGCAGCCGGAAAGTGAAAAACAAGGAAAATGGAGAAACAAAGGAATATACGGAATGGATTCCCATTGTGGCCTGGGACAATTTGGCCGAAATCATCAGCCAGCTGGCCCGCAAGGTTCGCAGGTGTATGTGGAAGGGGAGTTCCGCACACGGAGCTACGAGGCAGAAGGAACCGGAGAAAAACGCTATGTATCCGAAATATGGGCACGCGATTTCCGTCTGCTCGGACGGAAGGCAGAATCATCGTCTGCTCCGCTTCCTACTTCGCCCGACGATTTCGGCAGTCAGTCAGCGCCGGCTTCTGCTCCTTCACCCGCTCAGCCGGCACAAGCGGCCCCACAGCAGCCTACGCAGGGAACGCTTAATATGACTGACGAAAAGGATGATCTTCCTTTTTAATTCGAACAGATTAATCATTTAGCGATATGAACGAATTTACAAACCCGGCAGGGAATCTGGGAAACAATCCTTTCTTGCAGGCTCCCTCCACCATTTTACCCATGAAGGGGAAAAGCTCTGAAACAGGGCTTGCGGCTTCTATCAGCCGTCCGAAATCCATGATTCCCGTCAAACGAAACCGGTTTGACCGCTACACTGCACAGCAGCGCATGGCCAGTGCAGACATTCTGAACGCCCACCTGCTCATGGTGGAAATCATGATGACAAATATCACTCAGAAATACATCTACGAAGTGGTTTCCTGCCTGAAGGAACGCGGACTGATGCGTCACAACATGAAGCGCAGGGCCAACGAACTGGTAAATCTGTCTAGTGACCTTATGAAGCGATGCAATGCGCACGATGCCATGCAGGTTCGTACCTTTACAGAAACCATCCACCCCGGGCTGTCCGGAAGTTTTATTAGGGGGGGCGGCACACTGACACAGAAGCTTCAGAACATCTTCTGGAAAACCTACGGAGAAAAAATCAACCTCATTTATTTTGCTACCAAAAATGCGCTCGACAAGTGCAACGTGCGCCAGAGCGACCTTGTATCGAACATGGAGATGGTGGGCATGATGTGTACCACCGGAATCGAGTTCTACGACTGCATGTGCCGGAAGGTGGACGGACTGCTCAACGGAGTAGGGAAGGTGAACCGGCAGAAAAGCCAGCACAACGAAAAGATGATGGCTGCGGTGAAAGATATGCTGCGTGAGATGGTGGGAAACATTGAAATACCCGATAAGGAGGGAACGGATGTGCGCACCTTGACCGCACAGTTCCAGATGGAGCTGGTGAAAGACGACCTGTTGAAACTGGTGGAGAGCGGAATCGTTTCGCTACAGGTAGAGTTTATAGAATACGTCATCGCCAGTCTGCGCATGAAGATGGCCGGAGAAGAGCTCTGCTTTCAGGACTACCGCACACTGATGGCACGCATGGCACTAAGAACAACGTGCGTATGCTGCTAAATGAAATCGATTCGCTTCCTCTTCCTGAATCGGACGACTATGAGGTGTACGATGTCATGGAAATGCTGCCCGATGCAAAGGCAGAAGGCGAAAGCGTGATTGACAAGTTCCGTCACCTATGCCTGGAAGACCATATACGCACAGTACCTGAAACAAACGAATCCATTACTCTCAGAAAGCTTCGTCAGGAAGTCTACCGCAATCACGGCACACTGAGTATGCTTACCCTACGCTATCTGTACAACGTGTTTGGCACAAAGAAGGCTATGGCAGAATACATAGCGCGTGCGGATGCCGACGTAATGGCGCGTACACTCCGTATGCTGAAAACGGTCAAAGTGAGTCAGCTCGCGCTGAAAGACGGATGCCGCTACGAACTCAACCTCGGTCAGGGCGTGCGTGCCATGTATGAGATGCACGGATATACCCGCGAAAAGTTTGCTTCCATGGCAGGTGTAGGAACAGACCGGCTGCTGGAACTGGAGGCCATGGGCGACCTGGCATCCTATCCCCATGCGGAGAAAGCCGTCGGTCCGCTGGTAATGGACGTGGGTAAGATGCTGGGTGCAGACCCCCGTTACGTGCTGTTTGCTTCCCTACGTAAGACAAAAGAGAAAGGCACACTCCCGGAGGTTTACAAACGTCTTTTCCGCGAAATGGAGAAAGTATATAACGATAACAACGATAAATCAGAAAAAGATGGGAAAGAAGAGAAAAAGGAATAACAAACGAGTAAATCCGCCTGAAATAAATAAAAGAATACTCAATAGCTTCCTTGATATGGAATCAGACGCTGGAAATATGATGGAACTATTCGGAGGTTTTTGGCCATTAATTGAGAAAAAAGAACAGGATATATTAAACATCCGAGATATAACCGAAGTTCCACAGCTTGATTTCAGAAAAATAATAGGCAATAAACAACCATCAGGAACTAAAATAGCAACATATATGGAAGGTAAAATTAACGTATCAAAATTCAGTGTCGGTCAGGTAGTAAAGCTGAAAGACTACGACTCGCTTAAATTGGCAAATGAGACCCTGACGTATCAGATGGGGGAATTTGATTTAAAACATATCTCAAATGCTCAGGTTGCAATCTACAAAGTGCATAATACCCGTCAGCTCCACAAGGACGGGAAGCCAGTGTTCTGGTATGAGGTAGGTCAGTGGGGTCGGAACATAGTCGACGTTCCGGAAGATTTTTTGGAAGAACTGCCTGAACCGGTAAATATACCAGATGATAACGAAGAAGGAGAGAAACAACCGGAGAATCCTGTAGAAGAAACTATGGATGAAATGGTTGAGAAGTTTGAAGAGGTGCTGCACGAGCTGGTATCTTACGATAAAATGTCAGGTGGAAATCCTAATCTTTATCATATCAGAATAGGAAATTTGTTCAACCCATGTTTTAAGGATGATATCACCTATTCAGACCGGATAGAAGCTTACTGCATATTACAAGCATCGCCCGTGCTGCATATCAACACTATGCGCAAGTTACGCTTTCTATGTCCGAAATCAGTCAAGAACAGCTTTACACTTACCGCAAAAAGAACGCCGACTATGGAAACGCCTTTGAAAAGTCAATGGACGAAGACGGGCTTCTGGTAGCCAAAATCCGCATCGGTGACAAAATTCGAAGAATAAATTCCCTGATTAAAAATAATGGTGAAGGACAGGTGAAGGACGAAAAGCTGGAAGATACTTATCTCGACCTGGCCAACTACTGCGTGATGACAATTCTTTGGATCAGGAAACAAAAGTAAAATATGGGAAAAGGTTTTATTTATCAAGGTCATACAAGTTACCAGAATCCTTTTTGTGGAGTATGGGAATGTTCCGATAATTCATGGGAAATATCTTTTAAAGAAAAGATGGAATCCGATGAAATAAGATTTCCGAAGGAAGTAGTTCACCCTGGTATGCCAAACTTCCTGAAGTTTCTTTATGAAGAATGTAATTCTTTTGAGGAAGATGGTGATATCGTTTCCTCTATGATTAAAATTTACAATCACTCCATATTCTTCCTGCTGTTTTTTACAAAAAATATCATCATGAAAAGATGATTGTAGAAAAAGAAATAGAAGAAAGATTTAAAAGAGAAATATATCAAGCTAATGTCCAGTTTTATCGTATGATTGCTCTACGAGGTACACCGATAGCTGGAATAATTCTGAAATCAAAGATTAAAGAAATCTATTTTTTGCTGGATAAAGAAGAAGCAGAATCACAATCAGAAAAAGTGGAAAATGCTTTTCTCGATTTAGCTACTTACGCAATAATGACAATTATTATCTAATTCTATAAAATAACTATGGCAGGAAGTAATATCAGCAGAGACCACATCGCTATGGAAGCGATGAAGGTATTGATGCAGAAAAATGTATCAGAATACATGACTTTTAAAAATAAGATTAAAAAATTATTTGGTTTGGAATATAAATCAGTGATAGCATACGACGAGGAATGGTTGGCTAAGATGGCCTATGATTTTGCCGATGCCATGATTGCCCAACGCGAAAAAATAATGGAGGACAAATTATGATGCACACATGGTTTGAAGGAAAAATCCGCTACGAAAAGGTAGCGGAAAACGGAATGAACAAGAAAGTGACAGAGCCCTATCTGGTAGATGCACTCAGCTTTACCGAAGCCGAAGCACGTCTCATTGAAGAAGTCACGCCGTTTATTACAGGAGAGTTCACAGTGACCGACATCAAACGGGCCAACTATAGCGAGATATTCCCGACCGACGAGGAAGGAGCCGGCATCTGGTACAAATGCAAACTGTACTTTATTACTATTGACGAGAAAAGCGGTGCGGAGAAGAAGACAGCACCAACATCCTGGTACAGGCTGCCGACCTTCGCGATGCGGTGAAGAAACTGGACGAAGGCATGAAAGGTACTATGGCCGATTACGTGATAGCTTCCGTAGCCGAAACCGCCATCATGGACGTATATCCGTATCAGGCCGAATCTGAAGTACAGCCCGAGTTCGAGGAATACGACTATGAGAAATTGTCTGCGGCCGCTCGTGCATGCCACAACTTAGGAATCACAGAAAAGGGCGGAAAGAAATATATCAATACTGACCCGATAAACGTGCTGAATATTCATTACGGTTACGGAAGCGGTCTGAAACTCATTCGGCAGCTTATCAACAAAGGCGTGCTGAAACATGATGGAGACTACATTTCTGTGGTAGACAAACCGCTGGAGGCCTTCGATTGGTATATCAAAAAGGAGGAAAGTAATGGTACCATGGAATAGCCATCTGGACATTCCGGTGGAGATACTTTTTAAGTACCTCTGCCGGGACTACCGGCGCGAACAGGCACGCACGGCGGAGCTGGAAAAGAAAGTAGCAAAGCTTCAGGCAGAGCTGAACTATGAGCGCAACAATACGCCCACGGTGGAGAAGCTGCAACGCCAGGTAACATCGCTCAAGACGAAGGTCCGCGAGCAGGAAGGGACTATCAAGGTGAGAAACCTTACCATCAAGCGTTTGAAAGGTGAAATAGGTGGATGATTTATGTGGAACAGAAATAAAAAATACAGGGACTGGTTGCGTGCGCAGCTTGGATTCAAATATCAGGAAAGTATGTTCCCTGATGAAGAAGAATATCCGGAACTGAACGAAGAAAAAGTTCTGGAGGCCATACATGTTATTCCCGTTGCAAGCAAACTTCCGGAGAATAGGATAAAAGAGGCTGTTATAAAACTTATCAATGAACAGCAAATTCTATTTATGGAATCCGTAAATAGTGTGGCTCAAGCGGTAAGTAAATTTAGTGATGCAACTGCTTTAGCCGCAGAATCACTTCAAAAGTATGCCGATAGTATTCCTAAAGAAAAGGACTATAAATCTATAGGAACAGATTTAGGTTCTGGAAAAACCTTTGATGAAGTTATACAGATATGTATGATTCTTTTTGTGGTTTGGTGTACAGTGGAACTACAGGTTTTGAATTTTTCAGACAACAGATTGTAGACGAACAAAGCCATGTTATTAGAGGATACTATCGCAGACAAGAAATATTTGAGAGCCAGTATGAGATAGCCAATCGCAACCGCCATACCTCACGCCATGTGCCGTTCTATTTCAGAATTGTCGGTCAGAACCGTCACGTACCCCATAAGGACGGTAAGAAGTACAATACAAAGTTTAACCGAAATGTGCGTCCGAAGGGTACACACTCACATTTCAAATTTTACAGATAAAATGATTAATTTATTATACATCGACCTTTTTTGTGGAGCCGGAGGAACTTCTACCGGCGTAGAAAATGCGCGCATTAACGAATCACAATGCGCAAAAGTAATAGCCTGCGTAAATCACGATGCTAATGCCATCGCCAGCCATGCGGCAAATCATCCGGACGCGCTTCATTTCACAGAGGACATCCGAACGCTGGAGCTTTCAGGACTGGTCGCGCATGTAGAGAAGATGAAAATGCAATATCCGGATGCGTATGTAGTTCTATGGGCTTCGCTGGAATGTACCAATTTCAGCAAGGCAAAAGGCGGACAACCTCGCGATGCAGACAGCCGGACACTGGCCGAACATCTTTTCCGCTACATTGAAGCCATAAACCTGACTATATTCAAATCGAAAACGTGGAAGAGTTTATGAGCTGGGGAGACATGGACGAAAAAGGCCATCCGGTAAGCAAAGATAAAGGTCGTTGTTATGAGAAGTGGAAACGAAACGTAAAGAAATACAGATATGACTTCGATTGGAAGATATTGAATGCGGCTAATTATGGAGCATATACTACCCGTAAGAGATTTTTCGGCATTTTTGCTAAGCGTGGTCTTCCTATAGTATTTCCGGATGCTACACACTGTAAGGATGGTAAAACGGATATGATGGGAAGACTTGAAAAGTGGAATCCGGTAAAGGATGTTCTGGACTTCACGGACGAAGGTAAAAGCATATTTTCCAGAAAGAAACCATTGGCGGAGAAGACACTTGAACGTATTTTTGCCGGTCTGATTAAATTTGTGGCCGGAGGTAAAGACGCTTTTATCTCCCGTTACAATACAGTAAGACCACAAGACACTTGTACATCCATCGAAGAACCAGTAGGAGTAGTTACTACCGCAAACAGATTTGCAAAAGTGCAGGTTTCTTTCCTGTCAAAGCAATATAGCGGGCATCCTGAGAGCAAGAATATTTCTGTTGAAGAACCTGCCGGAACAATTACCTGCAAGGATCATCATGCTTTTGTCACAGCATACTACGGTAACGGGAACAACCATTCGGTAGAGAGTCCTGCTCCGACTGTGACCACAAAAGATAGGCTTGCATTGTTGACACCTGTATTCATCGACCAGCAGTTTGGAGCTTCAAGCGCAGCATCTATAGAAAAGCCTTTAGGAGCTATCACAACAAATCCAAAATACAGCTTAGTTACATGCAAAAGAAAAAGCTTCCTGATGAATCCGCAATTCTGCAGTGCAGGAGGTTCAGTAGATGATCCATGCTTCACGCTTATAGCAAGAATGGATAAAATGCCTCCATACCTTGTCAATACAGAAGATGGCGTAGGTATCTGCATATACAAGGATGACAGCCCGATGACTGTAAAAATCAAGCAGTTTATGGTCCTTTATGGATTGGCTGACATAAAGATGCGTATGCTTCGCATAGACGAGCTGAAAAAGATTATGGGGTTCCCTGAAAACTATATTCTTGTCGGTACACAAGCTGACCAGAAGAAGTTTATCGGGAATGCCGTAGAGGTAAATATGGCCCGTGTTCTTTGTGAATGCTTATGCCTAAGATTGTCTGAAAAACATTTTAAAGTAGCATAATAACCAAAACCACAAAAAGAAGAAAAATGAAAACAATCAAGACACACACAGGAAAGATTTATGTAGATTCAGAAATGAAGCTGGAATTTCTTACCGTGGGAGACTACGGAAAAGAAAACAATATCAAGGCCGATTTCTTGGGCCTGACCAAAGAAATAAACGGTGTGGCCAACACAGAAGTCGACTTGAGCAAGAAATGGGTGGCAACCATCTCTACACAGAAAGGATGCCCGATGAAATGTAAGTTCTGCGACGTACCCCGTTTCGGATTCCATGGTAACGCTTCGATGGATGAACTGGCCTATCAGATTAGAACCATCATTGAAAATGAATCGGTACTCCACACAGAAAGATTCAACGTACATTTCGCCAGAATGGGAGAGCCTACCTGGAATGAAAACGTACCGTCATTTGCTCTGCAGCTGAAAAGGCTCGTAAAGAGATGCGGACTAATGGCAGACACCGTTCATCCGGTTGTATCGACCATGCTGCCGAAAGCTAACAAACGGCTGAAAGATTTTATTCTTACCTGGTGCGACATTAAGAACGAGTTTTACCATGGAGAAGCCGGACTTCAGTTCTCCATTAATTCTACCGACGAAGCACGGCGAAACGAATTGTTTGACGGGAAGAGCCTTTCGCTTCAGGAAATTTCCGCATTGGCCAAAGAACTTCCTATGCCGAAAGGAAGGAAATACACCCTGAACTTCCCGGTTACGGCACAGACCATTCTCGATGCAAAGGAACTTTCTGTGCTGTTTGACAAAAAGAAGTTTATCGTAAAAATCACGCCGATTCATGAAACCAGCTCGGCCATAGAAAACGGTTTTGAAGTAACCGGATATTCCGATTACGATGTGTACCGCAAGTTCGAACAGCCGCTGCTGGAAGAAGGATGGGATGTCATCGTATTTGTTCCGTCGAAAGAAGAAGACTCCGATAGAATCACCTGCGGAAACGCATTAATCAGTGACAAGGAATGATACGCATATTGGTAGTAAATGGAAGCCCGCATGAGAATCGCTCATGCGGGAATGTGGCAAGGTTTATCAAACGGTTTGCCAAAGGGATGCAGGTAGATATTTTCTGGCTTGGAGAGCAGGTTGCACAGTGTGATGCGTGTCGGTCATGCAAGCGCGGAGGATTCTGCAAGACGGAAGACAGCGTGAACAACTTCGTGCGCATAGCCGGCAATTACGACGGATACCTATTTGTGAGTCCGGTTTATTACGCAAGCATAAGCAGCCAGATGGATGCGTTTCTTACCCGTCTGTTCTATTCCAATCCAAAGCTGATGATGTATAAGCCGGTGGCCGGAATCACCGTGTCCAGAAGAAGCGGAAACACGTCTGCATTCAGCCGGATGAACATGTATTTTCTCATGCACTCCATGATTGTGGTCGGCTCGCAATACTGGAACGAGCTTTACAGCGACGAGACTGGAGATACAAAACAGGATGCAGAAGGTATGGAAACGGTTGCTTCCTTGGTGGAGAATATGAAATATGTCATTGAAGGTCTTTCTACCGTAGAAAAACCGATGAAAAGGATACATGTTCACACTAATTTTATCAGATAATACGGGATGATATAATTTTGACATAATCCTAATTATGTTTAATTTGACAAAAATATGCCATCGAACAGTCAATACACAAGAGGTAGTAAACATCCAGTAGTCGCGGTAAATCCTGACGGGACTGTGGCCGGGTATTTTGAATCTATTAAAGAGGCAACAGAAAAATCCGGGAGAAGTAGACATGCAATCAGTAATAGTTGCCGGAAAAAATCTATATGCAAAGGGCTTCAATGGTATTACGAGAAGGACTTCAGAAAAATATATGAAGAGCAACGTATGGATGATTTGAAATTTAGTCTCAATCAGCACCGTGAAAAAGACTCTGGTCACTTCTGTAAAGGTCATAAATTAATCAAGTCATTCCAAAACTGGCCAAAGGAACTACAGGAAAAGCGACGTAAGATTTCAAGAGAACTCAGTAAAAGACTGATTAATGACCCCAACAGCAATTTTGGACCTAACCGGAAATCACCTCCTGGCATGAGTAAAAAAGTAATCGCTTTGTCAACAGGAGAAGTTTATTATTCAGTAGCTGAATGTGCGAGGAAAAACGGGATTGGATTGTCTGCGTTACACATGTCTCTTAGAAGAATGACACGCTGCGGAGGGGAAAAGTATATGCTCTATTCCGTGTATGAGGAAGTGAACAACAGGCTAAAAGAAAACAAAGTAATTTAGAAAAACTACTTTTACATAAAAACATAAAAGTATAAAAACATTAAACTACGTATAACCAGCCTTGGGCGGCTTAAAGAACTCATCAGAAAAATGAAATACTCAAGCGCTATTGCAATTCTTACACTTGCATTTTTTTCGAGCTGCAGTTGCTCCACAAACAGAGACAGAAGCATGCTTCCTGAAAACCCGACAAACAACCAGACGTATCGCGACAGCAACGGGAACAGCTGGATTTACAATGCCATGCTGATGCGATGGATGATGTCAAGTCCGGGAGGGAACACCTACTATTACTATCCGTCGCAGGGTTACTACACCAACTCTTCCGGTGTGCAGGTCACTCCGCCGGCCAGCGTAAGCTCCGGAATCACTCCTTCCCGCTCCTCTTACAGCAGCTCCACTTCGGGGAGTAAAAGCACCAGTAAGGGAGCTGTGTTTGGAAGTACCGGACGAGGACATTCAATCTCTGCCTGATGGACGAAGACATCAACTTGTCACCGGTTGAAATGGTAGTTCTGTCCATGACCGTATTTGTGGTGTTCTCACTCATTCTTCAGGAGTCAATCACCATAAATCCGGAAATGGGCAGACTACTGTCCTGGATGGACAACGTATGCTGCGTGGTATTCCTTTCGGAATGGATATACCGCTTTGTTCATGCAGAAAAGAAACGGCGCTTTGTTCTTCGCAATTTCATCGACCTGATAGCAAGCATACCTTTCGGCTGGCTTACGGGATTGAAAGCATTACGACTGATGCGTCTGGTTCAGGTCATAAGAATTGCAGGAAGCGTAAACAGGTTTGCCACCTACTGCCGCCACAATTCCATACAGACAGCAAGGTTCGCATTCTTCATCCTCTTTACGCTGCTCATGATGACGGGTCCGGTGCTTATCCTTTTCTTTGAATATGACTCCGGTTCCATCAACACGCCCGAGAATGCGCTTTGGTGGACCTACTGCACGGTAACTACCATCGGATACGGCGACCTTTATCCGGTTACAACTGGAGGGCGGATTTTTACGGTGTTTGTCAGTCTGGGAGGAATCGGGATGTTCGGAATCCTGTCTACTTTACTTATCAACTATGTAATACATATTAACCATGAAAAGAATAGCAATCAAACCGAGAGATAACTACCAAAAGAAGATAGAGAACATGGGCTTTAATTTCCATACGGACTACTGGAAAGAAAATGCTACTATTCCTTCACCATGAAGGAAATCGAAGAAATTGAAAAAGCTACAAACATGTGTTATGCCATGTATGTAGACGCAGTGCAACACGTAATAGACTACAATCTCTTCCACAAGCTGTGCATTCCTGCAGGAATGGAGCACGCCATACGCCAGTCATGGGAAAGAGACGACCTCTCTCTTTACGGACGCTTTGATTTCGCAATGATTGACGGAGTGCCCAAGCTGCTGGAGTTTAATGCGGACACCCCTACCTCACTGCTCGAAGCATCTGTCGTGCAATGGCAGTGGAAGGAAGATTTGTTCAAAGACTCCGACCAGTTCAATGCCATCCACGAAAGCCTGGTGCAAAGTTTCAAGGATATTCAGGACCGGTACAGAATGGAGCGTTACCATTTTGTGTGCTGCCGTGAGAATGTGGAAGACGAAGAAACCCTTCAATACCTGGTAGCAGCAGCCATGGAAGCCGGACTGAATACGGCAGAAATCGAAATGGAACAGCTCAACCTGGACGAAGGTGCGTTTTACGACCCATCCGGAGAAAGAATAAGATGCTGTTTCAAGCTATACCCCTGGGAGTGGATGATGAACGAGAGTCAGGAAGGATGTACGGCCGACATTCTCTGGCTGGAGCCTATGTGGAAATCGCTGATGTCAAACAAGGCCATGCTCCCTATCCTGAGTGAGCTTTATCCGGATTCTCCCTACATACTGAAATGCACAGACCACTTGACACCCGGCATGAAAAACTATTGCAAAAAGCCGGTGTTCAGTCGTGAAGGTGCCAATGTCACGCTGGTAAAAGACGGACAGGTTATCGAACAGACTGGTGGTGACTACGGCGAAGAGGGATATGTATATCAGGAACTGGTGGAAATCCCATCTTTCGACGGTAAGTATCCGGTTATCGGTTCCTGGGTGATAGGAGGGCTTTCTGCCGGTATGGGTATCCGCGAAACCTCTTCCAAAGTAACAGACAACCTGAGCGAATTTATCCCTCACATCATAGAATAAGCCATGTCAGAGCAGAAAACCATCAGTCAGGCGGTCAAAGAGGAGTTTCTGGATCTGACGCGCTGGGCAAATAATATGATCCGGCAGCTTCAGACCAACTTCGAAACACAGCATGTATGGCCGGGGGGATTCCCCGGTCCGTACATCGGGTACCGCAATACGCCGGCCGCCAAGCGTAGCACCGGACAGGCTTACCGGCGCATGTATGCCAAGGTGTTCAATGGGGCCGGAGGTGACACAAAAAAGATTTCCTTCTTCTTCAACTATTACCTGTATTTCGTGGATATGGGTGTCGGTGCCGGACAGCCCATCGAAGATGTGGAACGCAGCAAGGATGCCCGTTTCAACCAGCTTTATCAGATATGGAAGGAAGAAGGCGACCGCCAGTCACGACCTGTAATCGCCATGGAGGTGCGTCACCAGCTCCGGCGACTGGAAGTGCTCGTGTCGTCCTATTATCAGGACTTCATCGAAAACGGCGTACTGGTTTCTTTCCAGGACGAGTTTAAACGAAGTGATTATAAATTCCGGATGAAATGATATGGGAAAACTTTACAAGCATTTTAAAGGCGGAATATACAAGCTTTTGTATATAGCCACGCATTCCGAAACAAAGGAAAAGCTGGTTATCTACCGGTCACTAAAAGATAACAAAGTGTACGCACGCCCCTACTCCATGTTTTTTGAAGATGTGGCACCTGGTATAAAGAGATTTACATTAATCAAACTAAAAAGAACCCCATGACAGAATTAAAAGAAATCATCGAAGAATGGGCCACGAAGTACAAGCCCATGCTTCATACGCCCGGAGAAACCGGAAAGAACAAACGGTTTTTCCTTTTCGACAACATTGTAGCTATTCCCTCGTTCATGAGTAAGTTACCCGACGTGAAATCGCCTTGTGTGGGCTACGAATTTGCCCAGGACGGGACGATCAGAGGCGGTCTGGATAAACCTGTACACGTGGTTTATTTCCTCGTTAAAACGGATAATATGAAGCCGACCGACAAGCAGCAGTCATACGAAGCTATTCAGGAAGCAAAGATGCACATGCAGAAGTTCCTGGCATGGCTTCGCGATCAGCAGGAGAAACGAAAGATTTTCCGGAACATAAACCTTGAAACGGAAGAGCTTCACTATTCTACCTACGGCCCATTCCTGAACAACTGGTATGCGGTCTTCGTCGAACTGACCGATGTACAAAAAGTAGAGCTTTGCGTCGACACGAAGGACTATGTGGAGTGAAAATGAAATCCCGGAACGGCGCTTTCGTTCCGGGATTTCTTCTTTATTTTCTTACTTCATAAAGTAGTTTTACATCTTCACCATACACTGCATTAAGCGCTTGTTTAAATGGTGCGCTCAGCTTTTCGTCAATATAAGTCGCTACGTATGCAGCCGGTACAGATAGTGTCACTTCCTCACCATTAAGCGAAACAAATTCAAGCGACGACAGCCAGGTGCTAAATTCAACCGGACTTACAGAACCTTGAAGAAGTTCCATAAATGCCATCCATCGGCTTTTATCTTCCTCGCTTATTGTTTTATGCTTGACGGTTTTCTTCTCCTCTACCCTATTATCTTCTTTTGTTTCTTTTGCCTCCGGAGTGTGCTGGATAATAAAATTCTTGAGTGAAGTCACCACATAACTTTTCGGATTGTTTACTTTATACCGGTTCATTCGGTCACGAAGTGCCAGCACTTCGGCCCGGAAATCGTTCATCAGTTCTTCAGGGAGCATATCGGTCAGCATACGCACATCTGTTTCCGTCAGTTTATATTCAGAGCGAAGCAAGTCCCAAATATCGGCGGGAAGTTTTTGCTGTCTTCGTTTACGCGACATTTCCTCCCCAAGTTCACTCAGCTTGATTTTAAATAATATCTCGTCAGGGTTTCCTCTCTTCGTTGAACCCTTATATACAGGCTCATAATCAAAAGTAAAGTCCACCTGATTTTCGCTGGCCATACGGTCGAGGTCTTCACGTATCGGGTCCATCACTTCCTTACAAAATTTACTGAATTTCGGGTATCGGTCTTTTTCGTAAGTCTTAGTAACTACCCCGTTCACCTCCACATTTTCCAATGTTATCACTCCCAGGAATTTCTTGAGCTCCACATATTCCACCGATTTCTTTGGGAAGTCTTTCCATCTGGAAAGATAAATATAAATGCTTGGTGTACGTTTGCGTTTGCAGATACGGGCTATTCGGTAAATGTGGTCAAGATAACCTTTCCCGTTACCTAAATCGCACAGTTCTTTCAATACCTTTGCATCCATACGCGCTTCCACGTAGTTCATCCTCCTTTCTTTTTCTTTCGAGCCTGAAACCGGAATCATAGGCATTTCAATCGTAGAAAACAGATGCGCGTATGTACGAATAGGTCTTCCCACTTCATCATATCTGTAAAAAGAACAGTTCATCTTCATAAGATTATCGCATGCCTCACTAAGATACATATAGTCACGAGGACTTACTCCAAGAGAGGAAGCGCTGATTCGGAATGTGAGAATCTGATTATCGTCCAGATCATCAGGGAAAAGTGACATTTGTCCGTCTGCACGTCTGTTTTTCAGAAATTCATTGAAGCGGTCTTGCATGGACTTCATGATTTCTATCATAATACTCCGTTGGTAGAGTGAAAAATCTGCCCCTACCATGGCATACAGATAGGGTTGTTTAATAAACTCTACTGAGCTAAGTTCTTTAATCAGTGAGTTGCTTGATTCGGTGGTGCTTTTCTTCCGTCGCATAGGCTATCAGTTCATTTTTCGTATTTCGTAAGTATTCCCATCGAACTGGAATGTACCTACCTTCACGTATTTTTCATCATCAATAAGAGAGAAAACAGATATTCCCAACGCATCGGCCACACTTTCCAGAAATTGCAGGTTAGTACGTGACGGACCGTTTAATTTCTTTGTCAGACTTGAATTGGAAATACCCAGTCTCTTTGCCAGTTCATCCTTGCTTATACCTGACTCTTTTAATCTTTCTTCTAAATAAATCTTCATTGGTTCGTTATTTGGCACAAATATAGATATATTTTCCAAAAACGGAAAATAAAACGACAATATTTTCCAAAAACGGAAAATATTGAATAAAAATAGTTCGGAAAGTTTGCACCTTTAATCTATATATGTTCGGAAATTTTTCCCTATATGACGGAATCTTTACCCATACACACGGAAACTTAGTACATATTGACGGAATGTTTACCCCTAAAAACGGAAAGTTTGCACCTTTATTAGTATAACTATTTGTTTTATAGCAAATTACGCTTTACTATATATCTTATATCATAATATCATTAATAAAAGCAGACCGATATATTTTTTATCCCTTATTTAAGAAACTATCGTTTCTTTATATTATAACATATAGATAATTATATAGATTCTGAAAATCATTGATTATTAGGTTTTTAAAAGCATGTAGGTGCAATGATTCCGTCAATAGGTGAAAAGATTCCGTCAGTAAGGGAAATTATTTCGTGTAAAGGTGCAAAGATTCCGAACTATATAAAGGTGCAAACTTTCCGAACTTTACAATAAAAATCCATCAAAACCGGAAACGAAACTCCGGACGTGCGTTAATTATGGTATAAACTTAAAACTAAACAATATGAATTTGTCGAAAATCATTTGCATGGCTGCCATCCTGATTATGGCAGCTTGCAGCAAGGAAAACATCGTCCGTCCGACGGATATGGAGCAGACGAGTGAGAAAACGTGCAGGGTGTCTTTCCTTCCGGTGTTTATGGAAATCGGACAGGGAGACATCAACCAGTGGAATAATTCACGTGCCGGCACGCTGGCCGAGCTGGCCACTACCCTCTCCTATTGGGATTACATGGACGGCGAGCAGATGCAGGCGGACACCGTTTCGCTTCCTTCTCCCCTTACCCTGAACATGAAGTATGGAGCGCATCATGTGTACTTCCTGGCTCACAGCAGTACCGGAGGAAGTATGGAAGGCATGAAATATACTCCTGAGAAAGTAACTGAAACTTTCTGGAGGATTTTTCTCTTCAAGTGGACGAGAATATGGCTTCGAGTCAGGAACTGCAAATGAAGCGCGTAGTAAGCCGTGCCATGATTACCGTGAAAGATGCGTTCCCTGCCTCTGTGAAATCGGTACGGATGACGGTAGGCGGTCATCTTCGCACGCTGGATGTGACTACCGGTAACGGTGACGCAGATTCCGCATCCGACTATACGATTACCTGGGAGATAGCGACGAGTATGCGGGCCGTAGCGGGCTTTATTTCTCCGTGTTTACCTTCACTCCTACCGAGTCGGAAGAATTTGACGTGACGCTGAAAATAGAGGCTTTAGGAGCCGACGGGAAAATGCTTTATGGTGCACAGGCTTCCGGCGTTCCGCTTCTGAGGAACCGGTGCACAAACGCCATCTGCCGTCTGTTCAGTGGAAATACAGGAATCACTTTTTCTGATCCGGACGACTGGAATCCGGCCATCGAGATAGAAATGTGACATCATTCATACACCGAAAGGGCAGAGAAGCGTGTGCTCCCCTGCCTTTCGGTGTATGAATTGTGCGGAATTATTTCCCCACGATGTCTTTGTAGTATTTGTCAAGAAACTCCTGCGCGGCTACGTTCAGCAGGTCGATGACCGATACAAAGGCATCTTTCTTTTCCTTGTTACGGCCTTTGTTCATGCGTTTCTTAATATCTTCCAGCTTCTCCAGCATGTCTTCGTCCAGATAGACATTCCGCATGATGCGTCCCTCTTTTTCATCTTTTCTAATTCTTTTTCGTATGCCGTTTATTTTCCGTTCTACTGCGGGTAATTCACTTTTCACGGATTCTTTATCGGGCGCAGCTTCTTGTTCCGGACGGATGTTTTCCTCTTCCTGGTTATTTGCTTCAACACATGAGTTTTCAGCAGTGAATGTAGCAGGAGATTCTTCCGTCTTTTCTTCTGCCTTTTCCTGAGTCGCAACACTCTCCTCCCCTGCCTTCTCCGCGTTGGCGCGTGCTTCCTCAATACCCTGCCGGGCATCGAGCATTGTTTCATTCAGGTTGAATCGTTTTTTAGCCATAATCGTGTGTTTTACTGGTTATCTAATCGTGATAGAATCTCTTTTGCCAGCTCCATGTAGTCGGCAGCTCCCGTGCAGTTGGGCGCAAAATCGAACACGTTCATGCGCTGCGCAGGCGATTCGGCCAGCTGAATGTTTGTGCGGATGGTGGTATTGAACACCTTCCCAGGGAAATTCTGGTTCATCTGTTCGTATGCCTGACGGTGAAGCGACAGACGTTTGTCGTAGCGTGACATGATATAACCCAGGATTTCAAGTTTGGGATTGACCAGCTTTTTGATTTCCTCGTATTTTGCGGTAATCAGGCCCATTCCGTCCAGTGCAAATACTTCGCAGTTGATAGGAATCAGCAGGTAGTCAGAAGCTACCATTGCATTGATAGAAACCAGTCCGTAGTTCGGAGGGCAGTCAATCAGGATAAAATCATAATGGTCTTCCAGATTGTTCAGCATCATGCGCAGGATGTATTCTCGTCCGGTACGGCTCACCAGCTCCTGTTCGCACTGGTATAAGTTCGGGCGTGAAGGAATGAAGTCAAAGCTTTCTTCGTTTTCATTTTCGCAGAACACACATTCCATTATGCTGGCATTTCCGGACATGGCTTCGTAAAGGGTTTTACCATCCTTTTCCGTGGCCAGACGGAATCCCATCATTTTAGATGCGTTACCCTGTGCGTCGGCATCTATTACCAGCACACGTTTACCAAGAGAATGTAAGGCTTTTGCCAGATTGACGGTGGTAGTGGTCTTCCCTACTCCACCCTTAAAGTTGAATGAAGAAATTGTAATTGCCATATCAAATGTTTTTGTTTTATTACACTGCAAATATAGTCGTTTTTTTTTCATTTCTGCCATAAATACAGAAATATTTTTATGTAAAAATGTAAATATTCAAATGTGTAAACGCATAAAAGTATTTTTGCGTAGATACATAAAATAATAATAGTATAAATAAATAAAAGCATAGAAACATAAAAACATAAAAACATAAAAGTATTTTTATATAAACATACTTTTGTGTGGAAATACAAAATGGATGATAGAAAGATATTTTAGTACAAAATCATGGAAGTATTAACGTATAAAAGAATAATTGAGTAAAAGTATAAAAACATAAAAGCATAAAAGTATTAAAGTATTAAAGGATAAAAGTATCTGCTTTCAAATATACATATATGCAAAAGAATAATAATGTTTTAATACAAATGAATGAAAATATAAAAGCATGAAATAATAAAATAGTAAAAGTATTTTTATATAAAAGTATAAAAGCATGTTTGAATAAAAGTATTTATTATAAATCAGATAATCAATTAGTTTCAAAGTTTGCTTATGTGCGGTAAAAACATTATATTTGCAAAAAAATGAGCATGAAAATGTTCTTTGTTTTATTACACCTGGATGGGGAACAGTGGTTCTTCATCCTTTTTCTTTTTGATATTCAGAGAGAATAGGATATATTTGCATCATCATGAGAAAAATAGTAACCATGTTATTGCACACGGTGGTGTGCACTTTATTCTTTATTTTGACAAAATTAAACTTACACAAAGTCCTATTTTCCTGTGAAGGAAGATGGAAGGATAATCGCAAAAAGTAATGTTGTTTGATACAATCATTATCAGTGTTATGTTTACCGCGCTTCCCTGTGAAGGGAGGTGCGTTTTTTGTCCTTCATTACCATATTAACCTTGTATATCTTTGTACCAAAACAAAGCAAGATGAAGAAACCGACCAAACGTCTGCTCTGGACGGAGGCGTACAAGCTGATGAACGCCCGCACTCCGGACGGGAAAAATAAGCCGTTCGACATACGTTTTGTGTGTAAGGACGGAACGATAAGCGAATGTTACAACGTGCAGCGTGCCGTTTCGTACAACCGAGAAAAGGGATACCGTAAACTGGTAATGCCAAACGGAGATTTCCGTTACGTGTACGACGTACTTATTCTGCAGATTAACGACACAAAGATATTGGTTAAGTAGTTATATGGCGACAAACACAAAAAATACAAACCGTAAGAAGTCAAACCCGGGAATAAAGGAGTTCAGAGGAAAAGTGACTTCACTCGTAGACCGTGGATACCAGTATATCGGCATGGCCCGCGTGTCGGAAATCCCGTCTGTATCTTCCTCGGAAATGATGAAAGTGGGAGGGGCTATCGGCGGGCTGCCCATTCAGGGCACGTTTGATATTTTCGATAGCCGGCAGTCAAACCCGGTGCCGGTCAGCAATGCCGGAACACCCGGTCTGGGTTACATTCCATGGGGACCGGGAAACATGCTTCCGAACACCATCTACAAGCTGGTTGGAAGTCTGCCGTACACGGCGACCGCCATCAAATATATTATCGACCTGACCGTAGGACTCGGGCCACAGCTCATGTACCGCTGGTCACGCTATGTAAACAGTACGGTAAAGAGTGAGCTGATTCCCTTCAAGGATGCCGGACTGCTGATTCGCAACCGCATCATGGAGATTCAGGCACAGATTGACCAGAAGAAAGCAGGAAGCGGCGAAGAACAGGGTGGGGGAGGTACAATCACCTGGTCGCAGGCCTTGTCCGTAGAGGAGCAGAAAGATACCGCACAGGTTGGAACACCGGAATACGAGCTGAAGCAGCTTCGTGAAGACTATCACACCTGGAAGAGACAGACAAGGAATGGGACAAGTTCTGCGAAAATAACAATCTGGAACTTCACTACCTGAAGTGCATGACAGACGACGCGCACATGGACATTTATTTCCCGACCATCGGTCTCAGCATCGGACGGAAGGAAGAAGAGTGGGACCCGAAAATTGTCAAGTTAGGAAACATTCCGGCGGTGTGCTGCCGCATGGAGGAAATGGACGAACGGATGCGCATAAACTACGTGTATTATGCGGAGAAGTGGCGAAAAGATGCCACGCCAAAGCTGGAAAGAAAGGATGTAGTGGCCTATCCCACACTGATGCCGGAAAATATGCTTACGGAGCTTCGGCGTCAGGTGGGAAAGAGTAAGAAACGATTACCCAGGAACCGTACCACTTGGTTCTGCTGTCCAAGCTATTACCCTTCGATGCTGAAACCCTATTACCCGCAGCCGGCCTGGTGGAGTATCTTCCCGTCGATGACCTACGATTACGCCACAACATTGATTACTGACAAGGCTATGGCCCGCCAGAATGCGACCATGTGGGGGAAAATGATTTTCATCAACAACGAATACCTTCGTGCGATGTTCGATGAAATGGGAGCTGATACTACCGAAGCGAAACAAGCTGTACGTGACAGTATCTATAAGAAGGTGAATGAGTTCCTTCAACGCCGCGAGAACAACGGGAAAACTATCTGCCTGGACTCGTTTGTAGGTCCTGACGGAAAGACGATGCAGCATGCGGTGGAAATTGTGGATGTGCCACAGCTGACAAATTCCAGGGATTTAAAAGAGGAGTTGTCCGAAATCTCAAGCGTGGTGTTCTTTGCCATAGGGGTTCACCCTTCTTTGATTGGAAGCACACCCGGGAATAGCGGAAGCACCGGAGGTACCTACATGCGCGAATTGCAGTTGCTCAAGCAAAACCAGCTTTCTACCCGGCAGCGCATTTATCTGCGGTTCATGAAGAATATCTATACATTCAACAAATGGGACAAGCATGGAGAAATAGTCATCCGTCAGCAGACATTTACCACGCTCGACCGCAGCGCAACCGGCACAGAAGAGACAGAATCCACGCTATAACATACATTTTTCTCTTCTTTTTTTTGGTTTATTCACAGAAAAATCCGCAAACAGTCTGATTTGTCGGGAAT
>ENA-OQBJ01000462-OQBJ01000462.1-human-gut-metagenome-genome-assembly--contig:-NODE-462-length-21434-cov-2.739288_pt1 | contig 21434 bp, 25 predicted proteins | sample MGYA00242743_ERZ504545 | MGnify/ENA primary metagenome ERZ504545 (study PRJEB26092, sample SAMD00036252) | human gut metagenome | host: Homo sapiens | study: EMG produced TPA metagenomics assembly of...
TTATTTTGAAATATGTACACCAATAAGGAAATCTGGCGTGTTACTTATCCTATTTTTCTGGGCTTATTGGCGCAAAATGTGATAAATGTGACCGATACAGCTTTTTTAGGGCGTGTGGGTGAAGTCGCTTTGGGGGCAGCTGCCATGGGCGGATTGCTCTACATTTGTGTTTATACCATTGCTTTTGGTTTTAGTGTCGGTTCGCAGATTCTGATAGCCCGTCGCAATGGAGAAGGAAACTATCGGTCAGTGGGCCCTATCATGTGGCAGGGAACGGCTTTCAGTTTCGGGATGGCGGTTTGTCTGCTGATACTGATGTATTTTTCTGCCGCTCCGTTGATTCGGTTACTGATTACTTCGGATTCTATTTACGGGGCTACGTATGAATTTTTTTACCTGGCGTATTTGGGGATTCCTTTTTGCTTTTGTAAACGTGATGTTTCGTGGACTTTATATCGGCATTACGCGTACTAAAGTGCTGACCATGAATGCAGTCGTAATGGCTTTGGTGAATGTGGTACTTGATTACGCCTTGGTATTCGGAGAATTAGGCTTACCGGAAATGGGGGTACGTGGTGCCGCCTTGGCTTCTGTCATAGCCGAAGCTTCTTCGTTGCTCTTCTTTTTGCTTTATACCTATTATAAAGTAGACCTGAAAAAATATGGACTGAATCGTTTTGGACAGTTCGATTTAAGTATGGTGCTGCGTATCCTTCGCATATCTTGCTTTACGATGGTACAGTATTTTCTGGCCATGGCATCTGGTTTGTCTTCTTTATGGCCCTTGAACGACTCGGACAGCGGCAGCTGGCGGTGGCTAATATCGTACGAAGTGTATATGTAGTACTGCTGATTCCCGTGCAGGCACTTTCCACTACAGCCAATACGCTGGTGAGCAATCTGATAGGTGCCGGTGGTTCATCTGGGGTAGTCACCTTATTGCATAAAATATCCCGGATGTCGTTCTTGATTATGGTAGTGTGCGTAGGCTTGTGCGTGGCGTTTCCCGGAAGTATCTTGTCGGTTTATACAAATGAAGAAGCCTTGCTGGTAGAATCTGTGTCGGCATTGTACGTGGTATGTGGGGCCATGTTGATTGCTTCACTGGCCAATGTGTACTTCAATGGCATATCTGGAACAGGCAATACACAGGCGGCGCTGGTATTGGAAATTTTTGTACAAGTTTTTTATGCACTTTATATCATTGTAGTGGGCATGGTCATCCAGGCTCCAGTGGACGTATGTTTCACTACGGAAGTAATTTATTACGTATTGATGTTAGGTTCCAGTCTCATTTATCTGAAAAAAGCAAAATGGCAGAACAAAAAGATTTGAGCATACTGATTTTTTTTGTAATTTTGCACGCTGGAAATTTTTTGATAATAAATAAAAAAGCAACATATATGTTCGATAATTTAAGTGAAAGACTAGAACGGTCGTTTAAGATATTGAAAGGTGAAGGTAAAATCACCGAAATCAATGTGGCCGAAACCTTGAAGGATGTACGTCGTGCATTGCTGGATGCGGACGTGAATTATAAAGTAGCAAAGAACTTTACAGATACGGTAAAGGAAAAAGCGCTGGGACAGAATGTATTGACAGCTGTCAAGCCTAGTCAGTTGATGGTGAAGATTGTACACGATGAGCTGACTACCTTGATGGGAGGAGATACTGCCGAAATCGAATTGAAAGGTCGTCCGGCTGTTATCTTGATGTCAGGTTTGCAGGGTTCTGGTAAGACTACCTTCTCTGGCAAACTGGCCCGCATGATGAAGTCAAAGAAGAACCGTAAACCTTTGCTGGTAGCGTGTGACGTATATCGTCCGGCTGCAATTGAGCAGTTGAAAGTGCTCGGCCAGCAGGTAGAAGTTCCTGTATATAGCGAATTGGACAGCAAAGACCCTGTACAGATTGCCTTGAATGCCATTCAAGAAGCGAAAGCAAAAGGATATGACTTGGTAATTGTCGATACTGCCGGACGTCTGGCTATTGATGAACAGATGATGAACGAGATTGAAGCTATCAAGAAAGCTATCAATCCGGATGCTACGCTGTTCGTGGTAGATGCCATGACCGGACAGGATGCGGTAAATACAGCTCGTGAGTTTAATGAACGCTTGGATTTCACCGGTGTAGTATTGACTAAGTTGGATGGTGATACCCGTGGTGGTGCGGCCCTGTCTATCCGTACGGTAGTCAACAAGCCGATTATGTTCGTGGGTACCGGTGAGAAACTGGATGCCGTAGATCAGTTCCACCCGGCTCGTATGGCCGACCGTATCTTGGGTATGGGTGATATCGTGTCACTGGTAGAACGTGCGCAGGAACAGTACGATGAGGAAGAAGCGAAACGCTTGCAGAAGAAGATTCAGAAAAACCAGTTCGACTTCAATGACTTCCTGACTCAGATTCACCAGATTAAGAAGATGGGTAACCTGAAGGAACTGGCTTCCATGATTCCGGGGGTAGGAAAAGCCATTAAGGACATTGATATCGACGATAATGCGTTTAAGAGCATTGAAGCCATATTTATTCTATGACTCCGGAAGAACGTACTCATCCGGAAATTCTGAATGGAACACGTCGTACACGTATCGCAAAGGGTAGTGGAACAAGTATTCAGGAAGTAAACCGTCTTCTGAAGCAGTTCGACCAGACTCGTAAGATGATGAAGATGGTAACTGGCAGCAAGATGGCTGGCATGATGCAGAAGATGAAAAAGAAATAATCGTGCAGATTAAGATAGTGAAAAGCGGACAGCAGGAGTCTTTAAAGGAACTACCTGCTGTCCGCTTGTTTTTTATTCATATAGTAAATATTTTTTGCGTAATGCACGGTAAGCTTGCAAACTTGGTTCCCATGCCTGGCGTATTTCGGACTCCGTTTTTCCCTGAAGTATGTCCTTTCGTACCTGTGAGGTACCCATTAGCAGGTCAAACCACTGGGGACGGCTAAAGAAACGCTTTTCAGCATCTGGATACAGTTTCTGATAAAGTCGATAAAACTGCAGGAGGTATTTTAGGGAGAAGCCTTGAGGCAGCTCTTTCTCTGTACGCAGGTCAAGGCCAAAGCAGGTCTGATTCTGATGAAGCGGATGCTTGTCGAACCCTTTTAAAGAGAGTGGGATAAACTGAAACCAGAATAAATCCTTTAGTGCCGGAGAACCGATGACTTGGAAAGGATAGGTGGTACCTCTTCCGACGCTTACGGAAGTACCCTCAAAAGGGCAGAGTGAAGGGTAGAGCGCAATGGCAAGATCGTTGGGCAAATTAGGAGAAGGTTTTACCGGAAGAGAGTAAGGCTGACCGTGTTTCCATCCTTCCACTCGGATTACTTGCAAACGACATTGCAGACCTTTACCCAACCATCCTTCTCCATTAATCATTCCAGCCATTTCGCCTAAGGTACATCCGTGAAGCAGGGGAATGGGAAGCATGCTCACAAAACTTTTGTATGCTTTTTCCCGTATCGGACCGTCTACATAGTCACATGGATTGGGGCGATCCAGCACAATCAGCTCTTTTTGGTTCTCGCACAAGCCTGCATTACGTAGTAAAGGGTACTGATGTAAGTATAGAAGCGGGCTCCTACATCTTGTATGTCGAATACCACTACATCCGTGCCTGTCAGCTGTGAAGCTAGCGGTTTCTTGTTTTTCCCATAAAGTGAAAGGATGGGCACTCCCGTGCGGGTATCTTTCCCGTTTTGAATGTATTCTCCGGCATCTGCATCCCCTCGAAATCCATGCTCAGGAGCAAATACACGCACGATTTTTATTTGACTGGTCAGGGTGTCTAGCAGGTGTGTTTTCCCATAAAGAGAAGTATGGTTTACTACTAGAGAAACCCGTTTTCCTTTAAGCAAGGGGAGCAGTTTTTCCAGCTGGTCTGCTCCGTTGCGTACGGTGGCATGTCCTTGAAAAGCTATAAAACAGCCTATACATGCACCCAAAATGTATTTCAAAAAGATTCTTTTCGTGTAACTCATGGAATTTTTGTAGATTTGTGATACTTTTTACAAATATAGCCACATTTATTTATGAATCCACTTGTATTGATTGACAAATATTATCCGGAAGATAATGAGTTAAAACATATTTTGTTGGTACACAGCCGTTCGGTAGCAGATAAACCTTGGAAATGGCACGTAAGCATCCGGAACTGAATCTGGATTTGACTTTTATAGAAGAGGCAGCCATGCTTCATGATATTGGTATTTTTATGACGGATGCAGATGGTATTTCTGTTTGGAAAGTATCCTTATATTTGTCATGGGTATTTAGGTTCAGAACTGGTAGCTCGCGAAGGTTATCCACGTCATGCGCTGGTGTGTGAGCGTCATACTGGTGCCGGACTTTCTCTTAAGGCGATTATGGAACGTGACCTTCCGGTACCTCACCGTGAAATGATTCCTGTCAGCCTGGAAGAACAGATTATCTGCTTTGCCGACAAGTTTTATTCAAAGACTAAATTAGATAAAGAAAAGAGTGTGGAGAAGGCCCGAAAGAGTATTGAAAAGCATGGGGAAGAGGGCTTGACACGCTTTGATGCTTGGTGTAAACTCTTTTTGTAGAACTAAAAATACATTAAAAAGGAAAGGGTTGACGTTTATTTGTAGGATAATGCTTACTTTTGCACCGCATATTGCGTAAAAAGACGGTGATGACATCATTTAGAAGAACTACATATTTACTGCTATCTCTGTTTGTTTTTGGCTTTTTCTGCTCATTTTATGCCGAAGCACAGCGTGTGAGAGGAAAGCGTATGCGGGGAGGAGAAAAAAACGACTCCCTTCATCGGGATTCTGTGGCGCTTGATTCGCTGGGAATGGACTCTTTGGCCGTGGATACCACAAAGAAAAAAGAACCCCTGGATGCGCCGGTCATTTATGAGGCAAGCGATTCTATTGTCTTTACAAAGGATGGATATGCGCACCTTTATGGGGAAGGTAAGGTGAATTACCAGAACATTGAACTGACTTCTGCGGTAATTACCATGAATATGGATAGCAGTACCGTCTTTGCTAAGGGGGTAGCCGATACGACAGGAGTGGAAACGGGTACGCCGATTTTCAAGGATGGAGAAACTCCGTATGAGTCTAAAATCATGCGTTATAATTTCAAGACTAAAAAAGGTTTTATCAATAACATTGTCACACAGCAGGGTGAAGGATATGTCACTAGTGAGGAGGGAAAGAAAGGAGCAGATGATGAGATTTACATGCGTCATGGTAAATATACTACTTGTGACAATCATGAACATCCTCATTTTTACTTGCGGCTTTCTATGGCAAAGGTACGTCCGAAGAAAAACGTGGTATTCGGACCAGCACAACTTGTGGTAGAAGATGTGCCTTTACCTATTGCCGTACCTTTTGGCTTCTTCCCGTTCAATAGCAGTTATTCTTCAGGATTTATCATGCCGACGTATGGTGATGAAATGAACCGTGGTTTCTACTTGCGTGACGGTGGATATTATTTTGCCATCAGCGACCAGATGGACTTGAAGGTGTTGGGAGAAATCTTTACGAAGGGCTCATGGGGTTTGTCGGCTGCATCTAACTATAACAAGCGTTATAAATTCAGCGGCTCCTTCAATGCCAGCTATCTGGTGACAAAGACGGGTGAGAAGAATATGCCCGATTATTCCGTATCGAAAGACTTCCGTATCCAGTGGAGTCATCGTCAGGATGCCAAGGCTAACCCGAACAGCTCGTTCTCTGCCAGTGTGAACTTTGCTACCAGTAGTTATGACCGTTCTAGTTTGAGTAGTTTGTATAATCCGCAACAGTATTCTCAGAATACCAAGCTTCCAGTGTGAGCTATTCGCGGAACTTCCCGGAAATTGGATTGAATATTTCAAGTACATTCAATATCACACAGAATACGCGTGACTCTTCTTTGAGTATGACGTTGCCCGACGTAAACATCTCATTGAACCGTATTTATCCGTTCAAACGTAAAAAATCGGTAGGAGATGAACGTTGGTATGAAAAGATTTCATTGCAATATACCGGAAGTATTACCAACTCCATCAGTACAAAGGATAATCTGTTGTTTAAGACACCTTTGACACAGTGGGAGAATGGTATGCAGCACAAGATTCCGGTTTCGGCTACTTTCAACTTGTTCAAGTACATCAACATCGTTCCTTCGTTCAATTATACGGAGCGCTGGTATTTGCGGAAAGTAAAGCAGAGTTATGACCCGAGTCCTGCTTCTACTGACCATGTGAAGCGGGATACCATCAACGGTTCAACCGTTTGTCTGATTATAACTTGTCTTTACAGATGAATACCAAGTTATATGGTATGTACAAGCCTTTGTTCATGAAGAGTAAGGAACTTCAGATTCGTCATGTCTTTACCCCTACTGTTAGCTATACCTATACGCCAGACTTTGGAAAATCACGTTATGGCTATTATGATACCTATACTTATACGGATGAGGATGGTGAAGTGCGTACCGTAGAATATTCTCCTTATGAAGGAGCTGTATACGGCTATCCGGGAAAGAATATGTCACAGAACATTAGCTTCTCGGTAGATAATAACATTGAAATGAAGATGAAGTCGGATAAGGATACCACTGGTTATAAGAAAATAAGTTTGATTGACCAGTTGGGAGCTTCTCTTTCTTACGACGTAGCCAACAAGCGGTGGAGTGACTTGAGCATGAATCTTCGCTTGAAGTTGACCAAGAGTTATACGTTTAATATGAATGCTTCATTCGCTACGTATGCCTATGAATTTGATGAGAATGGTAATGTAGTGGTGGGTGACCGTACAGAATGGTCTTATGGACGTTTTGGACGTTTTCAGGGTACAGTGGTTCATTCTCTTATACCTTGAACAACGATACTTTCAAGAAACTCTTCGGAAAGAAAGAAGAGGATGAAAAGAACAAGGACAATAAAGGAAGGAAGAAAATGAAGACGAGGAGACAGATGAAGAAACGGAAGAACAGAATAACAACTCCAACATGCGAAAGACGGAGAAAGCTTCTGTCGATTCAGATGGTTACCTGGCTTTCAAGTTCCCGTGGAGTGTCAGCTTGAGTTATAGCTACAGTATTCGTGAAGACCGTTCGAAGGATATTAACATCAAGACCATGCGTTATCCGTATTCATTGACGCATTCATTGAATGTATCGGGTAACTTCAAGATTGGTAGCCGTTGGAATATGACCTATTCTACCGGATACGACTTTACCTCCAAGGAGATGTCTATGACAACCTTGAACATTACCCGTGATTTGCACTGCTTTAATATGAGTTGCGGATTGGTGTTCGGTCCGTTTACTTCTTATAACTTCTCTATCCGTGCCAATTCCAGTATGCTGACCGATGCCCTGAAGTGGGATCAGCGAAGCAATACGGGTAGTGCAGTTACCTGGTATTAATCCTTTAGGAATTCTTCGGCCCGGGCCAATGTGTCCGGTTTGCCGATGTCAATCAGTTGCAAGTCTTCTTTGATGTATCCTCCGAACTGGAGTTGCCGGCAGGTGTGCAGATAAAAATCCATGATGGGAAATTTACCGTTCCATGTCTCTCCTTCCATGTAGCGAAACAGATCCGGTGAAATTACATGGATGCCGCTGAATGCATATTCGTGGTATTGGCCTGGTTCGTACACAAACCCTTCCGGCTTGGTTTGCAGGGTGTTCTTGTGAATCCAGCCCTGCAGGCGGTTGTTTGTATCGAACAATAGGTAGCGTGAGGTTTTGCGCGGGCTGACCAGCAAGGTAGCTTGATTCTGGCTCTTCCGATGAAAATCATAGACCTCTTTCAGGTCGGCATTCGACAGAATGTCTACGTTGTGTACCAAGAACGGTTCCGTTCCTGTAAAGAAGGTTGCCGCTTTTTTGATACCGCCCCCTGTGTCGAGTAACTTGTCACGCTCGTCGCTGATATGAATCGTCAGTCCGAAATTCTGGTTGGCTTTCAGAAAATCGATAATCTGTTCTCCGAAATGGTGAATGTTGATGACCAGTTCGGTAAATCCCGCTTTTTTCAGTTTGAGAATCACATGTTCCAGCATGGGACGTCCAGCTACCGGTACTAAGGCCTTGGGCATGTGGTCGGTCAGCGGTTTGAGCCGGGTACCCAGTCCGGCAGCAAATATCATGGCTTTCATTTGGCTTTCAGTAATTGGTCTATTTGTTGTTCCCGATGAATCAGGTGTACATTAATTTTAAATTTTTCATGCAAGTGCATTGCTGTGTGCTGGGCAGAGTACACGGAGCGGTGTTGTCCTCCGGTGCATCCGAAGCAAATCATCAGGTGCGAGAATCCACGTTCCAGGAAGCGTTGCACGTGGGCATCCACCAGAGCGTCGGTATGACAAAGGAACTCTGTAATTTCTCCGTCTTTCTCTAAAAATTCTATGACCGGTGTGTCCAGTCCTGTAAGCGATTTGTACTGTTCGTAGCGTCCGGGGTTGTGTACGGCGCGGCAGTCAAACACGTATCCTCCACCATTTCCGCTTTCGTCTGCCGGAATACCTTTCCGGTAAGAGAAACTCATCACCGTGACCGTCAGGTTACGGCGGTTGCGTGCAGCAGCAAACTGTTTCAGTTCTGTCATGCGCTGCAATACCTCGCAGAGATAAGGATATTCCGGAAAACCCTCCTGCAATAACTGGCGCAGATTTTCAATGGCAAAAGGAATGCTCTCAATGAAATGAGCCTTTTTCTCGAAGTAGCCGCGGAAGCCGTAAGCTCCCAGTACTTGTAGCGTGCGGAACAATACGACATGACGCAGACGGGACAGGAACACTTCCTTTTCTATCTGTTTGTAGGGACGCAGTGCTTCCAGGTACTCGTCAATCAATTCCTGGCGTAGGCTATCCGGATAGTTGGCCTTGGCTTGCCAGAGGAAAGAAGCCAAGTCGTAATACAGCGGTCCTTTTCTTCCTCCTTGGAAATCAATTAAGTAAGGCTCTCCATCCTTCACCATGATGTTACGGCTCTGGAAGTCGCGATACATGAATACCGGTTGGGTTTCCATGCTCTCTATCAGTGTCTGGCAAAGGGCTTCGAAATCGTCTTCTAACAAATCCTCTCTGAATTCCACTCCCGTAGCTTTCAGAAAACAGTATTTAAAGTAGTTCAAGTCCCACAGAATGCTTCTGTGATTAAACTCTACCGCCGGATAGCATTTTCCGAAATCCAGTCCTTGTGCCCCTTCAAACTGTATGCGGGGTAGTAACCGGATGACTTTCTTCAGCAAGTCCTTTTCCGTTGAGTCAAACTCTCCGGTTTCTCTTCCGTGTGCGATAAGCTGGAACAGAGAATCTGTTCCTAAATCATCCTGCAGGTAACAGAGTCTGTCGTGGGAAACGGCATGCACCGTCGGTACGGGTAAATGCTGTGCCTGAAAATGATGCGACAGGTAGATGAAGGCCTCGTTTTCTTCGCGTGAAGTACCGCATACCCCGATAAGGGTCGGAGTACCCTTCAGGCGGTAGTAGCTTCTGTTGGAGCCTGCTCCCGGCAATGCTTCCACGCTTTCCGGAGCATGACCGGTGAATAGGCTGTATAGGGTTTCAAGAGTTTGAGTCATGTGTCTGTTTGTTAAGATTACTGATTGAGTTTTTCTGCCAGGTATTGTCCCGTATAGGAGCCGCACATTTGGCCACTTCTTCTGGGGTGCCGGCTGCCACAAGATTTCCCCCCATGTCACCACCTTCCGGACCGAGGTCAATCACGTGGTCGGCGCATTTGATGACATCCATGTTGTGTTCGATGATGACCAGCGTATGTCCCCGACTGATGAGGGCATCGAAAGCTTCCAGCAGTTTCTTGATGTCATGGAAATGCAAGCCTGTGGTCGGTTCGTCGAACACGAAGATGGTAGGCTGTGCCTTTTCGATACTGAGGAAGTACGCCAGTTTTACGCGCTGGTTTTCTCCTCCCGAGAGGGTAGACGAAGACTGTCCCAGCTTGATGTAACCCAGTCCCACATCCTGTAGCGGGCGCAACTTCTTGACAATCTTCTTCTGGTTGTGTTCCGTAAAGAACTCGATGGCCTGGTTGACCGTCATTTCCAGTATGTCGTAAATGTTTTTTCCTTCAAACTTCACTTCCAGCGTGTCATTCTTGAAACGTTTGCCGTGGCATGACTCACATTCCAACACCAGGTCGGCCATAAACTGCATTTCTACCGTTACCGTACCTTCTCCCTTGCATTCTTCGCAACGTCCGCCTTCCGTGTTGAATGAGAAATAGCCTGCGCTGTATCCCATCTGCTTGGCCAGCGGCTGGTCGGCAAATAGTTTGCGGATTTCGTCGTACGCCTTGACGTAAGTTACCGGATTGCTTCGGGAAGACTTTCCGATAGGGTTCTGGTCCACAAATTCGATGTCGTTCACCTGACGGATGTCTCCTTCCAATGAGATGAATTCGCCCGGACGTTCGCTCGATTCACTGTATTCCCGTTTCAGAGCCTTGTAGAAAATGTCGCGTACCAGCGTACTCTTTCCGGAACCGCTGACACCTGTTACTACCGTCATCACGTTAAGTGGGAAGCGCACGTCGATGCCTTTCAGGTTGTTCTCGCGTGCTCCTTTGATTTCGATGAAATTGTTCCACGGACGATGGCTGGCAGGCAGGTCGATGGTCTCTTCTCCTAACAGGTATTTCACGGTATAGCTGTCGCTTCCTTTATGTAAGTCTTTCATGTCGCCCTCATACACCACTTGTCCGCCCAGTCGTCCGGCTTTCGGGCCGATGTCGATGATATAATCTGCTGCACGGATGATTTCTTCGTCGTGTTCCACTACCACTACCGTGTTTCCCAATTGCTGTAACTGGCGCAGCACCTTGATAAGGCGGGTAGTGTCACGGCTGTGCAGACCGATGCTTGGTTCGTCAAGAATATACAATGAGCCTACCAGACTGCTTCCTAACGAGGTGGCCAGATTGATTCGCTGACTTTCACCTCCTGAAAGCGAGTTGCTCAACCGGTTCAGCGTCAGGTAACCCAATCCCACATCCGACAGGAATGTCAGACGGTTCTTGATTTCACTCAGCAGGCGTTGTGCCACGAGGGTGTCGTGTGCATCCAGTGTGAGCGTACGGAAAAACTCCTGTAATTGGGTAATTGGCATTTCCACCAGTTCCGAGATATTCTTTCCCCCCACTCGCACGTAGCTGCCTCCTTTTTCAGTCGGCTTCCGTGACAGGTAGGGCAAGTCGTTTTTCCCCGGTAGCGGGCTAGCATCACGCGATACTGTATCTTATATTGATTTTCCTCCAGCATTTTGAAGAAAGAGTCGATGCAGACCTTCTCTCTTGGGCCGTGCCAAAGGTAATCTTTCTGTTCCTGTGTCAGTTCATAATAGGGGGCAAAGATAGGGAAATCATGAGCCGGCGCTTCCCGAAGGAACTCGTTCAGCCATTCTCCCATTTTCTCACCTCTCCAGCAAAGTACGGCACCATCGTACACGCTCAGCGCCCGATTAGGCACCACCAGGTGTTCATCGATACCGATAATCTTTCCGAAACCTTCGCACGTAGGGCAGGCTCCCAGCGGAGAGTTGAATGAGAACATCTGGTCGTTCGGTTCTTCAAACTTGATACCGTCGGCTTCAAACTTGGTACTGAATACATGCAGGCGAGTGTCATCCGACAAATAGAAACGGAGCATACATGTGCCGTCACCTTCGTACATAGCCGTCTCGGCAGAATCCGTCAGTCGGCTGATAGCATCCTTGCTATCATCACAGCTCATGCGGTCCACTAACAGATACACCTTGTCGTTCTCATTGTAGGTATAATCCTCAATGCGTACCATTTCGCCGTCCACCTCTAGTCGGGTAAAGCCCTGCTTCATATCCATGTCCAGCTGTTCTGCCACACTTCTTCCGTCACGGGGAAGGATAGGCGTCAGTACGGTATAGCGTGTGCCTTTCGGGTAAGACAGCATGCAGTTTACGATGTCTTCCACACTGTCCTTCTTCACCAGTTGTCCGCTTACGGGGGAATACGTTTTTCCCACCCGTGCGAAAAGCAGGCGCAGGTATTCATAAATTTCCGTTGAGGTACCCACGGTAGAACGCGGGTTGCGGCTCGTCACCTTCTGTTCAATGGCGATGGCAGGTGGAATTCCCTTGATAAAGTCACATTCCGGTTTGCTCATACGTCCGAGAAACTGGCGGGCATAAGAAGACAGACTTTCCACATAGCGTCTTTGCCCTTCGGCATACAGCGTATCGAATGCCAGCGACGACTTTCCCGAACCAGACAGTCCAGTAATGACTACCAGCTTGTTGCGTGGGATACGTACGTCGATGTTTTTCAGGTTATTCACCCGGGCACCCTTTATGGTAATAAAATCATTTTCTGACATGTATCTTTTCTTGTTAGATGAACATGCGAAGTTACGAAAAATAGCTGGAATTATCAAAGCGAATACTTTCGGACGAAAAGAAGTCTTTTACGTTCCCGGAGTGGAACCGTATGTTTTCCTTATGCGAAACGTACGGTTCTGCATCGGGAAACGTAGGGTTCATGGAATGGAAACGTAGAAAGTGTGCTGAGGCTTGTTGGATATTGTATCATAAATTCCGTAAAACCATTTGTTAGTTCAAGAAAAAAAGTTATTTTTGCTGTACCACTTTAATGGTACAGTATAACGATTTTTAATTTAAAGGTTATGGTAGAATTGAGAGGTGTTTCATTTGGGTATCAGTCCGATAAAAATGTATTGGACAATTTGAATCTCCGTTTGAAGGAAGGACGATTCTATGGCCTGCTGGGAATGAACGGCTCAGGCAAGACCACGCTCTTGAAACTGATTGCTGGTAAGCTTTTCGCTCACGACGGTGAGATTTATGTAGACGGTCGCAACTCTCGGAAAAGGGAGGTAGAAATTTTGAGGGAAGTATTCATGTTGCCAGCTGACTTTATTTTTCCGGATATGAGGCTGGAACACTTTCTTGCCATTTATTCCAAATTCTATCCTAAGTTTCGTGCAGAAGTGCTGGATGACTGTCTGGCCGATTTTGAAATACGGCGGGATATTGAACATTTGGACAAATTGTCGTTGGGAGAAAAACATAAAGTGGCATTCAGTATTGCCTTGTCGCTGGGAACGAAAGTTCTATTATTGGATGAGGCCGCCAACGGAATGGATATTCCGGCACGAAAGATGTTTCGTAAGTTACTGATGAAGCATGTCCGTGAAGATCAGATAGTGGTTTTGTCTACACACATTGTGCAGGACATTGAAAATCTGTTGACCGATGTGATTGTGTTAAGAAAGGATGCTCCTGTGTATGCGGCTTCTTTGGAGGAAATCGCCAATCGGTATTCGTTCGGAATCCAAAGTAATGAAGAAGGAGTGCTATATGCAGAAGCTTGTGCCGAAGGTTACCATGTAATCACTCATAAGCAGGAAAACATGGATACGGAAGTGTCTTTGGAACTGCTGTTTAATGCATTAATCAAGGGAGGAGGAAGGATATGAAAAGTTTTGCAGTGAAAGAAATGTGGAAGTTTAGTCTGCTTCAGTTAAATGAAATGCTCTGCTATGGAAAAAAGAAAGCCTTTATCCAGCTTTTGTTTTTACGTTCTTTTAGTATCTGTGTGATTTGTGCTCTGGTGTCAGGAGATAGTTTGAAAGAATGCTTGTCACTCATAGAGCAGTCGCTGATACTTCTGTCTTATTATTTTACGTTCTGGAGCCTGGTGGAAAATATGCGGAATGACAGAGGTCTGATAAATAAGTTCATGCTTCCGATCACATTGGCAGAAAAAATATGTAAGTTTTGTTTTTCAGTACTTTTTTTTGATAGGTACGGTGATGTTGTTGGGATGTGCGATATTATCGAATATCTTTATGCAATTGGCTATTCCATTGCTTTTTACAGAGGAAACGAACGGACCGGTTCTTCTCTTTTTGGGAGGAGGCTATGGACTTAAGCAACTTATGCTGCAGGTGGTGGTTGCTTTTTATGTAGCCCTGTGGACTTTGGTGGTTATGTTGAGGAAACAATACAGCAAAACCCGATTCTGGTTAATAGTTGTTTTATGTGTTTTGTCTTATGTGTTGCCAGTATTGTGTATGTATGGATTAGGTGCTCCCAAAGGTATCATTAAATACACATGGTCGATAGTTTCCGTGGTTTGGAGCATAGTAGCTGTTGTCATGACCTATAAAGGTTTTAGAAAGTTGGAGTTTAGATAGTAAGATGGTAGATTTCAAGCAAGACCGAGCCATTTATCTGCAAATGGCAGAACGAATCTGCGACGAGATACTGGCAGGAAAGTATCATTCAGATGATCGCATACCCAGTGTGCGGGAACAGGCCATTATATTCGAAGTCAACACCAATACCGTGGTGAAGACTTACGACCTGCTGTTGCAGTGGGGGATTATCTACACCCGGCGAGCTGGGGTATTTTGTAACTACTGATGCACTGGAGAAGATAAAACAGACCCGAAGCTGAAGTTTATGACAGAAAACCTGCCGGAACTGTTCAGCCAGATGAAATTGCTGGATATTTCCATTGATACGGTGGTTAGGAAGTGGGAAGAGTTTAAGGATAGGGAGAATCTATGAGTAGTAGGTACCATTACTTTATTGGGTTGTTGTTGTGTCGTGTGTGGGAAAGATTCCGTTATTAATATGAGTCTTATGAAAGGGGGCCAGTAAGAATCCGATGCATAAAAAATGTATAAAATAAATCTGTTATGTTTAAATATAATAAAAGACGGATTCGTTTATAGTGGTAAATCTGCTATTCCAGGTTTTCTTAAAAATGCAATATCTATCAATCATACGGGAATATGGATACTAATACAAAAGCCTTCAGAGATAATTTTCTTCAATATTATCGTCCGCTCTGCCTGTTTGCACTTCATTATCTGAAAGATATAGATGATGCAGAAGATGCGGTACAGGACTGTTTTATGGAATTGTGGAAACGGAAAGAGAAAGGATTTGAATTGAGTGGTCTAAAATCTTATCTGTACTCTATGGTGAGAAACCGCTGTATAGACATCTTGAAGAAGGATTCACTCATTGATGGCAATGTGCAACCTTCAGACCTTGAGGGAATCCTGTCGGACGAGGAGTGTGAAGAATGGTCTTATGATGAGGCCCGCCTCTGGACTGCTATAGAGTCTTTACCGGAAAAATGTAAGGAGGTGTTCTTGCTGGCCAAGAGATGGTATGAAATATGAAGAAATAGCCGTAAGGTGCATATCTCTGTCAATACGGTAAAGAACCAGATGAGCAAAGCACTTAAAACATTGAAGGAAGGTGTGAGGAAGGTGTACCTGTTCTTTTTCGGATAATTTTTTGGTTTCGGCGTAGTAGTTTTTATGGTTCATTCAGTCTTAGCTAAAAACACATTCAGTCATGAAAGATAAAGAAGAAAGAAAACTCCAGTTTGTCCTTCGGTATTACGAAGATGGGAAACTGGATACAAGAAAGGCCTTGAAGAAAATAACAGGGATAGCGCATCAAAATAAAGTAAGCGGATTTTGGGCTTGTTTTTCAGGAATCGCTGCGGCTATCCTTATCTGTGTGGTGAGCTATACCTTGTTAAGCCGGAAGGAGCATCATACCGTATTAATTACGCAGATGCGATGGTGACAAGATATTTCCTGCCAGACAGCACGCTAGCTATACTTTCCAAAGGGGCGACTTTGGAATATGATGCCGATAAATATGGACAAGCTAACCGTGAAGTAAATATGTCGGGAAAAATCTATTTTAGTGTCCGAAGAAATGCGCTGTCTCCTTTTATTGCCACCACTGAATACGCTCAGGTGAAAGTACTTGGAACCGAGTTTGAAGTGGATGAATATAGAAAGGATACTGCTACTCGCGTGTATGTAAAGTCCGGTAAAGTTGTGTTTAAAGGAAGGTATGGAAAAAATGGAATTGTCTTTACAAAAGACATGTGTGGCATGCTGACACATGGCGATGAAATGCCTGTAGCGGTGCATGCTGTTTCTCCAAATCCTTCGGCTTGGGCTATAGGAAAATTCATTTACAGGAATACACCTATTGATGAGGTGCTGAAAGAGCTTTCTTTCTATTATGGCACACAACTGTATGCGTCGGAACATGAAAGGACAATTACCGGTGAATTCAAGACGGACGACTTAGGCGAAATCATCGCATTGATTGAAAAGACACTGGATATAAGAATAATACAGAAAGAGCGATGAAAAGAATCATATCCTTATTGTTTTTAGCTTTCTTGGTGGATGCTTCTTCTATATGCGCAGCATCGGGTTACCCTGGAAGACATGATGGGGCAGGTGAAACAGGTGTACCCTGTCAGCTTTGTGTATGATGCGTCTATCAGGCTTGATATTCCGTATACTGGCAAGAAACTTGGTATGGTCAGTCTGGAAAGTACCCTTGAAACCCTATTTCATCATACGAATATCAAGTGGGAAATAGATGGCAGTCATGTCATCCTTAAAAAGTTGTTGACTTATACGTTAAGTGGATACGTCTATCAGGACAATGGAGAAAGTGTGATAAATGCAACCGTATGGGACATGACTTCGAATGTGGGCACGCTGACTAACGAGCATGGGTTTTATAGCCTTACGTTAAGTGAGGGAAGGCATAAAATCCGGTTTTCGCACATTGGTAGTGGAGAACATCTGGAAGATGTTACGTTAGGTGGAAACAAATCAAAGAATATAACTCTGAAGTCTGATTACCAGCTCAATGAAGTGGTGGTGACGGCTGATTTGAACTCGCCTCTTCATACCACCCAGACAGGAAAAGTCTCGCTTACAGCGAAGGACTTTGTAAATGGAAACAACTTTATGAGCTCGCCCGATGTGGTAAAGAAACTTCAAGGCTTGTCGGGAGTGGCCAGCGGGACGGAGCTTATCTCTGGATTGTACGTACACGGTGGAAACAATGATGAGAATTTGTTTCTTCTGGATGGTACTTCCTTGTATCAGGTGAATCATGCCGGAGGGTTGTTTTCAGCATTCAATACAGACATTATCAAGAATATAGATTTTTATAAAAGTGGTTTTCCTGCTCGTTATGGCGGACGGCTCTCTTCGGTGGTTGATGTGCGTGCGAATGACGGCGACATGAAGGAATATCATGGCAGTTTTACGCTTGGACTTTTAGAGGGCAGGATACAGTTTGAAGGACCGATAGTGAAGGACCGTACGTCGTTCAATGTTGCCATGCGCCGCACGTGGATGGACTTGCTTACCGCTCCGGCTATTGCCATTATGAATACCAGTCGCCGGAACAAGCAAAATGTGAGATATGCTTTTCATGATATCAATGCGAAAGTAACTCATGTATTTTCCGAAAAGAGTCGTGCGGATATTAGCCTTTATTCAGGGAATGACCTTTTTAAGTTCAGACATAAAGAATACCTGTTTGACCCAGAACCTACCAATATAGACAAGTTCAATCTGCAATGGGGTAATTTTACCGCATCTGCCAATTGGAAATACATTTTCTCGCACAACATGTTCGTCAATATTACAGGAGTTTATACTCATAATCGTTCCAGGTTCGATTATTTGAGTGAAGAACGATTGGGATATATCGAAGGAACGAAGGGTGGAATTGTAAAAGAGCAGAACAATCATTCCACCATCAATGACTTCGGTTATCGGATGGAGTTTGATTATCGTCCAAACTCTTGGAATCACATCCGTTTCGGCTCCAACTATATGCGCCATCTTTTCGTACCCCAGAATTATTATTCGAAGTATGACAGTACATCGCAAGATGAGTTGACCGAGAAAGTGGACAGCCGGTACAAAAGCAATGAGTTTACGCTTTATGCAGAGGACGAAATGACGCTATGTAAAAGTGTGAAACTGAATGGAGGTTTGCATTACACGTTGTTTGGTATATCGGGTGCGAAATATCATTCGATAGAACCACGTGCGGCAATCAATTTCAGGTTGTGTGATAAAGCCAGCCTGAAAGTCTCGTACACCGAAATGAGTCAGTTCATGCATCAGCTTTCGGCCACCTACTTGAATTTGCCGACTGACTATTGGGTGCCTTCCACAGCACGCATCACTCCCATGAAAGCACGTCAATACGCAGCGGGGGTATATACCGATTGCCGTATAACATCCGGTGGAGTGTGGAAGGTTTTATAAAACCATGGACAACCTGATAGAATATGATGGCAATAGTGGCATGCTTAATCCGATGGCAGACCGATGGGAGGAAGAGGTACGTACAGGGAAAGGAAAAGCTTACGGGATGGAAACCGACATCTGTTACAGTAACGGAAAGACTTCGGTCGATGCTTCCTATACACTTTCGTGGAGCAAGAGGTTTTTCCCTGACTTCCATTCTTCATGGTATCCGGATAAGTTTGACAACCGGCATCGGTTTTCTGTCAATATCAGTCATAAGTTTAATGAAAGAATTGACGTATACGCCTCATGAATTATCATAGCGGGAACCGCATGACCATTCCGACACAGCAGGTAGATGCTCCCGTTATTCCGGGAGTAGAGAAGGAAAATGAAGGGATGATGATTTATGAAATGCCCAACAATGTTTCCCTTCCGGCCTATCACAGACTGGATTTGGGGATTAATTTCCGCAAAACCACGAAAAGAGGTTTCGAACGTATCTGGAATATCAGCCTGTATAATGCGTATTGCCGGATGAATCCGCTCTATGCCACTGTCCGGCAAAATCCGGACGGTACGTTTGTGGGGAAAGCGCACGGAGTATTTCCTATCATACCCTCTTTCAGTTATACACTTAAATTTTAAATCCGTATGATATACCGACTTGTATTTATAGCTTTATTAATTTCTGTGCTACCATCTTGTACGCATGAGTTCAGTCTGAATGAGGTGGATGCCGAGCGCAAAATCGTGCTTTTCTGTATGCCTTCTACATTAGGCGATACGACGCTGATACAGGTGGCACGAAGCAGGGTGATTCACAATCAGGGAACAAATACAGACGGTAAGCCTTTCCTTGTATTTAGGTTGAACGGAGAAGAGAAAGAGATTCACTACACGGAAGTTTTTACCGGTTTGCTTCCGGCTCGGTACGTATTATGTAGTAGAAAAGCTAAAAGAAAATGATAAGATTAATATGGAAGTGTCTTATCCCAATTTGCCAGTTGCCAAGTCGCAAACGGTGATACCGCAGGCGTTTCCACTGGATAAGTCGGAAGTTGTATTGACGGATGGGGAATACGGCAAGAAAATACAGTTCCGTATTGCTTTTACAGACTCTGCCGAAGCAGAGGACTATTATGGAATGAGAGTCATAAAAAAGACCAGCACAGCGTTTTTTCAACCTGAAAACTCAGATTCGGATACCATAAAATATACTTCTGTAGACCTTAATCTGGACAACGAACCTTTGTTTTCGGAAAAGACAGGATTTGATGACATTTTCGATATATCGAAAGAATATTACCGTAATCTGTATATCTGGGATGACAGTAAGATAAACGGGAAAAGTTATACGTTGAAGGTAGATACTTATTATGACGCCGGGTATGAGGATGAAGAACAGAAAGAAAACATTGAGTTTAAAATCTATTTGTACAAATTGTCGAAAGAAATGTACACTTACCTGAAGTCGCTCAATCGTATAAATAATAATGATTTGGGAGGATACGGGCTTGCTCCCATCCGTAGTCATTATACCAATGTGGAAAACGGCATCGGTCTTTTAGGAGGATGTAATGTGTATGAAAGTGAATGGATAAGCAATCCGAAAGAGTGAGAAGAATTTTATTTACAAACTAAAATATAGACTTATGAAGAAAGAATTTTTATTTACGCTGGTAATGGCGGTATCATTGTGCGTAGGTGTACAAGCACAGGAGTTCAGATATGGACTTTCAGGAGGGTATAACTATAATTCCACGAAAGAAAGTATTTCCAGATCTGGTTTTCATGCCGGACTGAAAGGGGAATATGCCTTTCGTGAGGCTGCAAAAGGGCTGTATGCAGATATGGGACTGATGATTTCCTCATACGGTTGGAAAAGTGTTCCTTATTATGTAATGAATGAGAGAACCTACGAATATGAAAGTACGCCTTATTATCTTCATATTCCCATCCACTTAGGCTATAAGTTGAAAGTCGGGAGAAATGTCAGTTTGTTTCTAGATGCCGGACCTTATTTTAATGTCGGTTTGTTTGGTCAAATGAAGCAAATTGCCAGTCTTCCGGGAGAACAGGATATTGTCACAGTGGCCTCACATAATATGTTTAAGGAGGGAGTGATGCCGCGCTTTGACTGGGGAGTAGGCTTTCGTGCCGGGTTAGAGATTGCCCGCCATGTACAGATTGCCATCGGATACGACTGGGGTATGACCAAAACTTATCAGCATAACCCCGATACCAAGTTCCGGACTTTTGTAGCTTCATTAACATATTATTTTTAGTCAGAAATGAAAAATAAACTAACTTTGAGGTGATTGCTTTTTAATCTTTAAGTTATGAAATCGGTAGTGGCTTTTCTTATGCTTTTGGGACTATCCTGTATGCAGATTTTTGGACAAGAAAGTATCAAAAAAGATACGATAAAGCTTGGTACAGGGTTGAAAAAGATGTGGGTGGGGAATTCTTGTTAATTGATTCATCCACGGATAGAGTGAAAATAAAAGACCATGAAGTAAATCAAGAAATACAGTCTGATTCACCCGTAGATTTTGATTTTAGGCAGGAAAGGTCTTTTTATATTCCAACCTATTATGTGAGTCCGTCTCCCATGTTTATGGGTGACTATAATGCATTCGGGCAGTTTTCTCCCTATTTTTATGGCAGGGGAATGCAGACTACCATTCCAGGCATCGGTCGGGTGAACCAGATGATGTTTATATACCAAAGGGAAATCAATGATTTCTTGGATATATATGCAGGAGTGAATGCGGCAAAATATACTTTTCCCTATAGTGTCGGTCAGTCGTTTGGTGTGTCAGGAGGCATGACGCTTCATCCGACAGATGATTTTCATCTTACCGTGTTTGGTGCTTATAGTCCGGATAATAGGTATAATCTCAACCGTACGTATTATGGAGCCACCATTGGTTACGATTTTACAAACCGTTTTGGAGTGGACGTTGGTGTACAAAGGTATTATGATGTGCGACAAGGATGGAAGACTGCACCGATGGTCGTTCCATCCTATAAATTTCGTAAGTTTAAACTAGGCATAGATGTGGGAGGCCTGTTTTATGAAGCAGTGAGAAGTGCAATTGAACGATAAGTGTCTTTTTATTCTTAATTAAACAATTATAGATTGCTGAAAGGATAATTTATGAGAAGGGTGGGGTGGAGTTTTGTGTATAATATCTACCTTTGAGGGCTATTCTTAAAAATAATATCTTATAATTGCAATACTTCGGTAAATTTTTACCGAAAGATTAAAAGTTAAACAATAGAACCGGCAAAAGCTGGTTCGGAAACACTAAAGAGGTCATTGAAATGTTG
>ENA-OQBJ01000463-OQBJ01000463.1-human-gut-metagenome-genome-assembly--contig:-NODE-463-length-21412-cov-2.971952_pt1 | contig 21412 bp, 23 predicted proteins | sample MGYA00242743_ERZ504545 | MGnify/ENA primary metagenome ERZ504545 (study PRJEB26092, sample SAMD00036252) | human gut metagenome | host: Homo sapiens | study: EMG produced TPA metagenomics assembly of...
CAAAGATACGAAGCCAGCGGCTAATTGTGGTGCGTTTCAGACCTTTTTCTCGTTCAAATTCACTGTGGTTCTGAGAAGAACACATATATTCTTCCAGATAAGACAGGCATTCTGCCTTTGAAAACTTTCGATTTTTACGCATGTTACTAAATAAATTGTGTCAACTTATTTAGTACACTACAGTTTTATATCAAATGCACTTGCGTTTTTGAGAGGCTGCAGAAAATATCTCCCGATTTATTTTGTTTTTTTACGGAACTTCCCCATTTTTGCCAAAATTGATTTTGTGAACTTTAAATAAATACGATATGGCAGAAGAAATGATTGTCAAGGAACTGGACGAGGTAGTAGTCCGTTTCTCGGGGGATTCCGGTGACGGAATGCAACTGGCCGGTAATATGTTTTCCAATATTTCGGCAACCGAAGGAAACGATATCAGTACATTTCCGGATTATCCGGCAGATATTCGCGCCCCGCAAGGTTCATTGACTGGTGTGTCTGGCTTTCAGGTACATATTGGTGCCGGAAAGGTCTATACTCCTGGCGATAAGTGCGATGTGCTGGTAGCATGAATCCGGCAGCTTGAAAACACAATATAAATTTTGTAAACCGCAGGCGGTAATTATCATCGATTCCGATTCATTTACCAAACGTGATTTGGAAAAGGCCAAGTTTACGTTGGAAAATCCCTTTTCGGAATTGGGTATTAAGAATGAAGTCGTGTCGGCAGCTATCACTACTATGTGTAAGGAAAGCCTGAAGGATAGCGGGCTGGACAACAAGTCTATCTTGCGTACAAAGAACATGTTTGCTTTGGGGCTGGTATGCTGGCTGTTCCATCGTGATGTGAAGGTGGGCGAAAAAATCCTGCGCGAGAAATTTGCCAAGAAACCGGAAATTGCTGAAGCTAATGTGAAGGTGCTTTACGACGGTTATCATTTTGGTGAGAATACTCATGCTTCTGTATCGATGAGTTATACCGTGCCAAGCAAGGCACAGAAAGAGCCGGGAAAATACATGGACATCAACGGCAACAAAGCTACTGCATACGGCCTGATGGCAGCTGCCGAGAAAGCAGGCCTGCAATTGTATCTGGGTTCTTATCCGATTACACCGGCTACGGATATCTTGCACGAGCTGGCCAAGCATAAATCGTTGGGGGTAAAGACAGTGCAGTGTGAAGATGAGATTGCCGGATGTGCTTCTGCCGTAGGAGCTTCGTTTGCCGGCGCATTGGCTGTAACGACCACTTCCGGACCGGGTATCTGTTTGAAGAGTGAGGCCATGAACCTGGCGGTGATTACGGAACTTCCGCTGGTGATTGTAGACGTACAGCGTGGAGGCCCTTCTACCGGACTGCGACCAAGTCAGAACAGACCGACTTGCTTCAGGTACTTTTCGGACGTAATGGAGAAAGCCCGATGCCTGTGGTAGCCGCTTCTTCACCGACCGACTGTTTTGATGCGGCTTATCTGGCCTGCAAGATTGCTCTGGAACACATGACTCCGGTCGTTCTGTTGACCGATGCCTATATTGCCAATGGCTCTGCCGCATGGCGTCTGCCCGATTTGAATACTTATCCTTCTATCTGTCCGCCTTACGTGAAGCCGGAAATGGCTGATTCATGGACACCGTTCCAGCGTGACCCGCAGACGGGTGTGCGTTACTGGGCTACACCGGGTACTCCGGGATTTATGCACCGTATCGGAGGATTGGAAAAGAGCAACGAAACCGGAGCCATTTCTACGGAACCGGAAAACCATTTCCTGATGACGAAATTGCGTGCCGAAAAGGTGGAAAAAATTGCCGATTCATTGCCGCCGCTTACGGTGGAAGGCAATCCGGATGCCGATTTGCTGATTGTAGGCTTTGGAGGTACTTACGGCACTTGCATTCTGCCATGGATCAGTTGAACGCCATGGGAAAGAAAGCAGCACTGGCACATTTCCGTGTTATCAATCCGTTGCCGAAAAATACAGCCGAAGTATTGCGGAAATACAAGACCATCGTGGTGGCCGAACAAAATATGGGACAGCTGGCAGGTTATCTCCGCATGAAAGTGGAAGGTATTCACCTGCATCAGTTCAATCAGGTAAAAGGCCAGCCGTTCGTAGTGAAAGAGCTGGTAGAGGCTTTCAGTCAACTTTTTTAATGATTCATCAATAAATATTCTGGAGGAATAACAATGAGTGAAACAAAATATACGGCAGCAGATTACAAATCCGGACAGCCTCGCTGGTGTCCGGGCTGCGGCGACCACGCTTTCCTGAATTCTTTTCACAAGGCTTTGGCCGAACTGGGAGTACCTCCCCATGAAATTGCGGTGATTTCCGGTATCGGATGTTCTTCGCGTTTGCCTTATTACATGAATACGTATGGCATGCACACCATTCACGGACGTGCGGCTGCCATTGCTACGGGAGCCAAGGTGGCTAATCCGAATCTTACTATCTGGCAGATTTCCGGTGACGGTGACGGCCTGGCCATCGGTGGTAACCATTTTATCCATGCTATCCGTCGTAATGTAGATATTAACATCATCCTGTTGAATAACCGTATTTACGGATTGACCAAGGGACAGTATTCTCCGACTTCAGCCCGTGGGTTTGTAAGTAAATCTTCTCCCTACGGTACGGTGGAAGATCCTTTCCGTCCGGCAGAATTGTGTTTCGGAGCTCGCGGCCGTTTCTTTGCCCGTTGTGCGGCAGTAGATGGCGGTCCCTCTGTGGAAGTGCTGAAAGCAGCTGCCCGTCATAAAGGTACGTCGGTAGTGGAAGTATTGCAGAACTGTGTCATCTTCAATGACGGTACGCATAATGCCGTAGCCAAAAAGGAAGACCGTGAACGCAATGCGATTTATCTGGAGCACGGTAAGCCTATGCTCTTCGGTCCGAACAAAGAATTCGGTCTGATGCAGGAAGGCTTCGGGCTGAAAGTGGTGAAACTGGGTGAGAACGGTATCACGGAAAAAGACATCTTAGTGCACGATGCCCATTGTGAAGATCACACCCTTCAGTTGAAACTTGCGCTGATGGAAGGCCCGGATTTCCCGATAGCCTTGGGTGTGATTCGTGATGTGGATGCACCGACATACGATGAGGCAGTAGAAGCCAGATTGAAGAGGTTTCAGCCAAGAAAAAGTATCACACGTTTGCCGAATTGCTGGAAACGAATGATACGTGGGAGATTAAATAAATCTGACATGATAAAAAGAAAAGGAGCCAGTGATTTTTTCGTCTGGCTCCTTTTTTGTCTTTATTCTTTTTCTCCATAACACAAATCGCCTGCATCTCCCAGTCCCGGCACGATATAGGAATGAGCATTCAGTTCCGGCTCGATGGCGCCGCACCATACGGTGGTTTTTTCAGCCGGGAATACTTTTTTGATATGCTCGATGGCTTGACGGCTGGCAATGACCGAAGCAATGTGTATATGCGCTGGCTCTCCTTTGGTAAGTAAAGCTTCGTAGGCTAATTCCATGGAACTGCCGGTAGCCAGCATCGGATCGGTCAGAATCAGAATCTTTCCGTCCAGTCGCGGAGAAGCAATGTATTCAATGTGGATATCAAAGTTGTCTTCATTGATGTACTTACGATAAGCAGAAACGAAGGCATTTTCCGCATGGTCGAAATAATTGATAAATCCCTGATGAAGTGGAAGTCCTGCACGAAGGATGGTAGCTACTACGGGCTGTTCGGAAGGTATGTTCTCTACGGCTGTGGCGAGTGGGGTTTGTACGGATACCGGATGGTAGGGAAGGGTCCGGCTGATTTCGTATGCCATGATTTCACCCACACGTTCAATGTTGCGTCGGAAGCGGATGCGGTCACCTTGTACATGTACGTCGCGGATTTCAGAAAGAAACTGGTTGAAAAGGCTGTTGCTTTGGTTAAAGTTGATTATTTTCATAAACATTTTCAGGTTCTTAGGGGTTTTATTATTTAGATTTCAGTCTGCAAAGAAACAAAATAAAATTGATTTGTAATGTGGATTTGACAATTTTGTTACACAAGTATAAATCTTTAAATGATTACGGATTTTTTTCTGTAATCACTTCTTTGAATTAAAAATATCTACTACTTTTGTAGCGCCTAAAACAAGGAGATGTTGAAGAGCAGAAAAAGCAGATTAGGCTTACAGATTTAGACAATAAACATTTGATATAATAACCAAATTAATCATTTGAACAATGGCAAATTTAGATCTTACTAAGTACGGTATCACTGGAACCGTAGAAATCGTACACAATCCTTCTTACGATGTATTGTTTGCAGAAGAAACAAAAGCAGGTTTGGAAGGCTTCGAAAAAGGTCAGGTAACTGAACTGGGTGCAGTAAACGTAATGACTGGTATCTACACTGGTCGTTCTCCTAAAGATAAATTCTTGGTAAAAGACGCTACAAGTGAAAACACTGTATGGTGGACTTCTGAAGAATATAAAAACGACAACAAGCCTGTAACTACAGAAACTTGGAATGTATTGAAAGAATTGGCTGCTAAAGAATTGTCAAACAAGAAATTGTATGTTGTTGATGGTTTCTGCGGCGCTAACGAAGCTACTTGCTTGAAAGTTCGTTTCATCATGGAAGTTGCATGGCAGGCTCACTTCGTAACTAACATGTTCATCCGTCCGTCTAAAGAACAGTTGGAAAACTTCGAACCTGATTTCGTTGTTTACAACGCTTCTAAGGCTAAAGTTGAAAACTACAAAGAACTGGGTCTGAACTCAGAAACTGCAGTTGTGTTCAACTTGACTACTAAAGAACAGGTTATCCTGAACACTTGGTACGGTGGTGAAATGAAGAAAGGTATGTTCTCTATGATGAACTACTTCAACCCGTTGCGTGGTATCGCTTCTATGCACTGCTCTGCTAACACTAACATGGAAGAAACTGAATCAGCTATCTTCTTCGGTTTGTCTGGTACTGGTAAGACTACTTTGTCTACAGACCCGAAACGTAAGTTGATTGGTGATGACGAACACGGATGGGATAACGAAGGTGTATTCAACTACGAAGGTGGTTGCTACGCTAAGGTTATCAACTTGGATAAAGAATCAGAACCAGATATCTATAACGCTATCAAACGTGACGCTTTGTTGGAAAACGTTACTGTTGACGCTGAAGGTAAAATCAACTTCGCTGATAAGAGCGTAACAGAAAATACTCGTGTTTCTTATCCTATCCACCACATCGAAAATATCGTTAAACCGGTATCTAAGGGTCCTCACGCAAAACAAGTTATCTTCTTGTCTGCTGATGCATTCGGTGTATTGCCTCCAGTATCTATCCTGAACCCAGAACAGGCTCAGTACTACTTCTTGTCAGGATTTACTGCTAAGTTGGCTGGTACAGAACGTGGTATCACTGAACCGACTCCGACATTCTCTGCTTGCTTCGGTGCTGCTTTCTTGTCATTGCACCCAACTAAATATGCAGAAGAATTGGTTAAGAAGATGGAAATGACTGGTGCTAAAGCATATTTGGTTAACACTGGTTGGAATGGTACTGGTAAGCGTATCTCTATCCGCGATACTCGTGGTATTATCGATGCTATCTTGGATGGTTCTATCGAAAAAGCTCCTACTAAGACTATTCCTTACTTCGATTTCGTTGTTCCAACTGAATTGCCGGGTGTTGATCCGAAGATCTTGGATCCTCGTGACACTTACGAATGTGCTTGTCAGTGGGAAGAAAAAGCAAAAGACTTGGCTGGTCGTTTCATTAAGAACTTCTCTAAGTTCACTGGAAACGAAGCTGGTAAGGCTTTGGTTGCTGCTGGTCCGAAATTGTAATTTGAATATAAAGTTACAAAATAACCAACGTAAGAGGGTACTCGAAAGAGTATCCTCTTATTTTTTTATCTGGTGGAATGATGAAATAGAGTAGTGCTTCTGAATTTTCTAAAAGAAATATGTGTAAATAGCGGAGAAAAAATTATTTTTATGCCAGATTGAAAATAAATTTCAATTTTTTTCTGTTGATTTATCGATATATTGCGTAAAATAACGCTGGAAAGAAAATTTCTAATTTAAATAAGACAGATTGCTTATGAGAAACTTAAAACAAACAGCTTTTGCTGTGTTATTATTGCCATTGATGGCATGTGGAGGAGGAGCACAGCAACAGGCTCCGGCAGAAACTCCTGTACAGGATAGCTTGAAAAATCAGGTAGTAGAAACAATCATGACACGTCGTAGTGTTCGCCAGTATAAACCTCAGGCGGTAGAGCGGGAAAAGATGCAAACGATTGTAGAATGCGGAATCAATGCTCCAAATGCAATGAATAAGCAACCTTGGGAAGTACGTGTTGTAGATAATGCTGATTATATCAATGGAGTAACAGAATTATATAAGAAAGCCAATCCGAAAGCAGCTGAAGATCCGGCATTCAAGAATATGTTCCGTAATGCTCCTACAGTGGTGTTCATCGGTCATGATACGAAATCGGAAAGTTCTCCTTTCGATTGTGGTCTGCTTGCTGAAAATATGATGATTTCAGCATGGTCTATGGGTATTGGCAGTTGCTGTTTGGGAAGTCCAGCTCGTTTTATGAAGACTCCTGAAGCTGCCGAATATTTGCAGAAATTAGGATTTAGTGAAGGATATGAATTGCTGTATTGCATAGGATTCGGTTATCCTGATGAGGCTCCAGCTGCTAAACCGCGTGAAGCTGCAAAAGTGAAATTCGTGGAATAATGAAATGATACATCGGGAAACATGTATAACTAAGAAATATGTCTGAAGTTTGGATTCTGTGAAAAGCCTATAAGTTATTCATGTTACAAATAAAAATAGCTCTGACTTCCCCTGTTTTGGAGATGGCAGAGCTATTTTTGTTTATTGTTGCAGAGATTAAATTGAGAAAACAGTGTCCGTTTAAACATAATGTTTATACTGCTACCTTTCTCCCAAATCATCGTAGGAGCTTTGTAGGATAGCTTTTCCACGCAAGATTTCGGTTTTCATCAGGTGAAGGTATCTCCAGCATCGGGCGGTCGGCATTAATGTCTACTAATGTTACTCCTGTGCTGTCGGCAAATGCAAAACCTCCTCCAAATGTCCAATAGGCAAACGGATAAGTATATGCTGTACTCAGTATGTTTCGGCTGAAGTTAAATTCACTGTGTCGATGCCGAGTTGAGCAAGTAAGGTCGCAGCCAGATCGCTTTGGTTCATCACTTGATTTATTACCATCGGTTGCTTAACTGCTCCTCCTAACCAGAGCATTGGAATATGATGTATCCGTGCGTCGTGTCCGTTTCCTTCGGCTGGATAATAGAATCCATGGTCGGGCAGACAAACGATAAGCAGATTGTTCCAAACAGGAGTTTTGCGTATACGCTCTACGAACTCTCCGAGGCAATGGTCGGTAAAAGCAAAAGCATTTGGTTGCTTTTCCTTCAGCCGGTGATAGGGTACTTCAAAAGGTTCGTGACTGCTCAGAGTAAGAAAAGCGGTATGCCAGGGGGAGTCTCTTCGGTCTTTCAGCATCTGATAGAGATGATCGAAGGTTATATCATCGTTGACTCCCCAAGCGTTCTGGTGCTGACTCATGGGGAAATCGGTATCAGCGGTCAGTTTCTGATATCCACTTTCCAGCAGATAGCTTTTCATATTGGTAAAATTAATATCACCGCCATATAGAAAGTCTGTATGATACCCTTCTTTTACCAGTTTTCCGGCGATAGAAGGCAATGTACGACTCTTGGCTGGTATTTTCATTACCGATAGATCCGGAAAGCTCTGATAGCCGCTAAATGTGCAAATCGTTCCTCTGTCTGTCCGGAAACTATTGGCATAGCATTGCGTAAACCAAATTCCTTCTTTTGACAAACGGTCTATATTAGGGCTGGCGCCTTTCACGCTCCCAGCGATTCTACCATGGTGGCACCGAAACCTTCCATTAGGATAATCAGGATATCCGGACGTTTGGTATTTAGTAATTCTACTGTGTTTTCTCCTCCGGTAGGATAAAGATTATCGAACAGTTCCTTACGGTGTGTCTCATCGAAGTAGTTGAATTGTTCTGAGTAGTTTTTTGTTTTTCCGGCTGAAGCTATCAGGCTGAAAGCTGGATTTACGGCAGAATGGTTTAAAAACTCATCGTTGCAGAAATATACCTGACCGATGTTGGAGGTTGATTCACTCACTCCTCCACGTATGATGATAAAAAGTACTCCTCCCAGCAGAATTGTGGCAAGTGTACCAGTTATTTTTCTGTTGGCTGGAGGCAGATATCGGGGAGTAATCCGATAAAGTATCCAGGTTACAAATCCAAAAAGCAACAGGATGACAAGTATCCGTAGTATAATAAAACCGGTAGATACACTTGCCATAGCATTTTTCGGAGAGTCCAGATACAAAAAGACAGAGGCGTCAAGTTTGAAGTTCCAAAAAGGGTAGAGGCACATGTCGCCTACAAAGATCAGTGAAATCAGCAAGCAGACAATGGCGTAGTATCCTACAAGTAGTTGACGGAGAGGAAATTTCTTGAACCATATACTAATGAGTATGGTAAGCCATGGGATGGCAGTAAGATACCCTGTAGTAGCAGCATCGAGACTCATTCCGTGAAACATTACCTGCAAGTAGCTGCTAAATGGAACCAGTCGTCCGGGCGCATCATTATAAAGCATGAAAAAGGGTTTTTGCAGTATGAAGAAAATAAATATAACTGCAAAGACCAATATCAGGTATGCGATTCTTTTTTTCATATATTGTTGAATTTGAACTTACAAAGATACATATTTTTATAGTGCGGAGAGATTGTCTTTCATTTATATTCACTTTACATGCAGTACGAATTGTTATTTCGTCGATTTTCAGATTCCCTTAATGTATGTTTTGGGTGATTTTCCAGTTACTTGTTTAAATACTCTGTTGAAGTTGTTGGGAGTATTGAATCCTACTTTGTAAGCAACTTCCTGTACCGTATTATCTCCATCTGTCAGGAGTTCTATAGCACGTGTAATACGCAGATGGTTTACATAGCTGCTGAAGTGTATGCCTGATGTATTAAACAGCCTGCTTAAATTACGTACTGACAAGTTATATTGTGATGCTATCTGTTCCATGTTTAAGTCTTCATGTATGTGTTCTGTTATGTAGTTCAGTATAGGATGCAGGCGTGAATCATTGGGGATAACCAGTGTTTTCAGCAGAAAGTCTGCCCCTAATGTCATTTGTGGAAGTAAATTGAAAAAACTTAACGCAAAGTTGTATAGATCAGTTTGCTTTCCGCGTGTAATGACTTTCCCTTTTGATGCGATGAACTTCAGGTTTTCGGCTATAATACCATTGGTGCTATATATTGAGAAACGGTTTTTCCCATCATCAGGAGTGATGTTCAAATTAATATAAAAGATGATGAGTGAAACCTGCCGGCTGTTGCTCGATAACTTATGGCTGGCTTTTTCTGGAATCCATGCTATATGCTTTTCCGGAACAAAATAGTTTACTCCTCCGGTTTCTACATGCAATGTTCCGGAAAGTGTATAAATAATCTGGAATTTCTCATGCGCATGCTCCTGGAAATTGATTGCTTCCCAACCGGTTTTCTTGATAAGAATGTCGTCGTGCGTGGAACGGCTTATTAGCGATATATATTCTTGTTGTTCTGTATTCATCAGGAATAAACTTGGCTTATTTTGATAATATTGTTGCGTAATGTGCAAATTCGGAACAAAATTAAAGACTTACTTTTGCATAACAAAAAAAGTAAGGTAAGTTTTTAGGACAAAAAGAATAGTGATTCTTTTATTGTACACCAGATATAGGAATGAGAATTTATTTGTCTGGTATTGATGTGCATAAAGACTAAACAAAATATATGATAAAAAAAGTATTATTAGTTAGTGTTGTTTTTTTAGGTTTATTGGGGCAAGGGTTAGCCCAGACTCGTTCATTGACACTCGATGAAATGTTTCAGTTGGCAGATCAGAATAATAACCGTATACGGTTGTACGATTTGGCAATATCTGAAGCTGAGCAAGGGGTAAAAGTAGCTTGCAATGATCGTTTACCTTCTATTCAGGCGCATGTTGAACTGAACTATATAGGCGACGGAGTGATGACCGATAGAAATTTCGCCCATGCAGTACATGCAGATATGCCTCATTTTGGTAATTCTTTTGTGCTGAAGGCAAGTCAGGTGATATATGCTGGAGGAGCTGTGGCAAAAGGAATCGAACGGAGCAAGTTACAAAAAAAGGAAGCAGAACTGGAATATGTAGAAAACCGCCAGGATATTCGTTTTCTTCTGGCTGGATATTATTTGGATCTTTTCCAGTTAAACAATCAGAAGCGTGTTTACGAAAGCAATATTTCTCAAACCCGCTTGCTGGTAAAGGATATGAAGGCGTCTTATCGTCAGGGAACGGCGCTGAAGAGTGATATAACCCGTTATGAGCTTCAGCTTCAGAGTCTGGAACTTTCGTTGACTTCTGTCAAAGATAAAATAGATGTGTTGAGCCATAAACTGGCTACAGCAGTCGGTTTGGAGCCTGATGTGCTAATCCTCCCCGATACAACCGAACTTCTGAAATTTAATGTTGAAACCGTACAGAAGAAGACTGGTTGCTCGAAATACATCATACTCCGTCGGTCAGGCTGGCTGATATCAGAATAGAGCAAGAAAAGAATAAACAGGATTTGATACGTGCTGAAAGAAGGCCCAAGATAAGTCTGGTAGCAGCAAACGATTTCACTGGACCTATTTTGATAGAAGTCCCCCCGTTGAATAACAATTTTACATATTGGTACGCTGGTGTCGGCATTTCATATAATATTGATGCCTTATTTAAAAGTAAGAGAAAGCTGAAACAGGCACAGCTTGCTACCCGTAAAATGGAAGAGGCACGCAGAGTGGCAGAAGAAGAGGCTGAGAATGATATTCATGCTGCATATGTCAATCTGAATGAAGCCTATATACGTTTGCGCACACAGAAAAAAAGTGTACAACTGGCACATGAGAACTTCAATATTGTCCGTCAACGATATGTAAACGGTCTGGCACTGATAACAGATATGCTAGATGCCAGTAACACACAGCTGGATATGGAACTGCAATTAGCGAATTATCAGATAGGTATTTTATACCAGTATTATTTATTGAAAAAACTGACAGGAAATCTCTAATAAAGCTATAACTGAATAAGACGTTATGATAAAAAATAAGAAAAGAGCTATTCCCTAATTTTTTTATAGCATTGGTTCTGGCTGGAGGAATCAGCTGGATATGTGGAAAGTTTATACATCTGGGTGATGTGGAGTATACAGACAATGCTCAGGTGAAACAACATTTAAGCCCTATCAATACTCGTGTACAGGGATTCATCAAAAAAATCTATTTTGAAGAATATCAGTCCGTTAAGAAAGGAGATACACTGGTAGTGATCGAAAATACCGAATATTTGCTGAAAGTAGCACAGGCTGAGGCTGATTACCAGAATGCACTGGCAGGAAGAGTGCTATGCATACTACCATCAATACAACTCAGAGTAATATCTATGTAACCGAAGCTGCTATCGAGGAACAGCGCGTCCGCCTTCAGAATGCAGAAACCGATTACAAACGTTATGCAGAGCTGATGAAAGAAGAAGCAGTCACTCCACAGCAGTTCGATCGTGTAAAAACCGACTATGCTGCCACGAAAGCCCGCTACGAGCAGTTGTTGCGTCAGAAAGAATCATCTGAGCTTGTCAAACAGGAACAAACCCAACGTCTGGAGCAGAACGAATCGGACATTAAGCTGGCAGAAGCTGCTTTGAATCTGGCTAAATTGAATTTGTCGTATACTGTAATCTGTGCTACAGCCGATGGAGTGACCGGACGCAAAAATATCCATGAAGGAGAATTGGTGCAATCGGGACAGACTTTGGTGACTCTTGTAGACGGAACCGAAAAATGGGTAATTGCCAATTATAAGGAAACTCAGACTACCGATATGAAACAGGGCCAACTGGTAGAAATGACAGTCGATGCTATACCTGGGGTGAAATACCAAGGACAGATTATTTCCATTTCAGATGCAACCGGCTCCTTTTATTCCCTGATTCCTCAGGACAACTCGGCAGGAAACTTTGTAAAGGTAGAACAACGTATACCGGTCCGAATTGAATTTACACATAATAACAGCAAAGAGAATCTAAGCCGTTACGTGCCGGTATGAACGTGGAATGTTACGTAAAACTGCAATAAAAGACAAATTATGGCAGAAGAACAACGTCCTAGAATTTTATATTTCAAGGAATTTATCCCCACTTCCGTGTGCATACTTCTTTCCTTGTTCTTTGCAATGGTGTTTCAGTTCAATGGAGGAGTTTTTCTTCCTACGTCTGTACAGATGTCAAGTGCATTGGGTTGCCTGAAAGAAGATGTGATGATGGCGGGATATGCCTCATTCATCGGTATGACAGTGATTTTTCCCATTCTGTTTCGTCTGAAGTTTCGCTTTACTACCCGACAGATATTTATGATGGTATGTCCGGTACTTATCTGCTGCAACCTGGTGACGATGCACGTGCAGAATATCTTCATACTGGTCGTAACGTGCTTTATTTCCGGTTTTTTCAGAATGTGGGGTACATTTGAATGTTTTTCAAATATCCGTTTGAGTGTAACCCCCTCAGGAAATTTTTCCGTATTCTATCCGGTAATCTATATCATTGTACTCGAAAGCATCCAGCTTTCCGGACTTGTAGCCATACATATCAGCGATTGGGCAAACTGGCAATACATGCACTGGCTCGTCATCGGGCTGCTTGCTGTCGTGTGGTTATGCGTATTTTTTCTTACACGTCCCTTCCGGATGGCCCGCAAGATGCCTCTGTATGGCATAGACTGGACAAGTGCTCTTCTTTGGGCTGTAGTGCTTTTCTCCATTGTGTTTGTCTGCATTTACGGCGAATATTACGACTGGCTTGACAGTGCTCTGATACGAGGCTGTATCGTACTGGCAGTGGTATGCACCCTTATCAATGTGAACCGAATGTTTACGACTCACCGTCCGTACATCCATCCCCACGTGTTTAAGTACCGTCATTTCCCGACTATCCTGTTCCTTTTTCTGATGCTGTGTTTGTTTCTCACTACATCATCAGTTTTACAGGAAATGTTTATGAGTGCTATTCTGAAATATGATATGCTGAATGCCGTTTCGCTGAACTGGTGTGTGTTTATCGGGATATTGGCAGGTGCAGGAGTTGTATTCTACCGCCAGGTAGTGCTGCGCAAAGGCTATAAACTGCTTATTACCGTCGGCTTCATGCTGATAGTAGTTTATCAGTACTATATGTATTTCCTTATCCATCCCAACCTGAATATTGAAAGCCTTTACATCCCCAACTTTCTGAAAGGACTAGGACACGGCATACTTTATATATCGCTGACCATCTATGTAGCCAAGACTGTCCCTTTCGAACATTTCTTTCAGGGACTATGTGTATTAAGCTTTATCCGCACCAGCATTGCAACTCCTTTGGGTACAGCCATATTAAACCGCTGGCTGAAGTACATGCAGCAGGATAATATCGGTCTGATAAGCCGTAAAATGGATTTGGTAAAAGAACGGATGCCTGATGTTTCCATCCAGCAATTGTATGAAGAAGTTACCCGTCAGACGCTTCTGACCAGTCTGAAAGAACTGTTTGGTGCAGTATGTATTGTGGGAACCATATTCCTGTTGTTTTTACTTAGTCAGAAAGTTTGGCGAAAACTATTGCGATATGTCAGAAGAAATCATCCCCGATATATTCAGCTTTTGAAGCGTTCACAACCCGCACAATAAGGCAGAAAGTTATTTTCTGCCGAAATCTGCCGGGACTTCTCCCCATAAATCAGTTTCCCATTTGCGCAGTGGAGTAGTATATTGATTCTCATTCAGCCATTTCTCTGCGCGTTCGATAAGCTGGAATAATTCTTCGGTTTTCGCGGTACGTTCCAGCTTTGTTTTACATTTCTTCTGTTTCACCCAGTTCAACGCGTTGCGGCTGTCAGAATAAATAGGCATATTTATCCCCTTTTGTTTCATCAGTGCCAGACCATGGACAATAGCAAGGAATTCTCCGATATTATTTGTGCCATACATAGGTCCAAAATGAAAAATTTCCTGTCCGGTAAGTAAATACACTCCTCGGTACTCCATTGGTCCTGGATTACCGCTGCATGCAGCATCTACGGCCAGACAGTTTAAATCGAAATTTTCAGGGATTTTTTTCTCTTCCGGTTCGTGTGTTGCTGTCTGACTTTTCTTCAGATACACATAAGCAGGAGTAGCGAAAGCATGTTCTGCCTCTTCACGTGTAGCGAATGATTTATAAATAGCACCTTTGTAGTTCTTAATTTGTAGCTGGCAGTCGGTCCACGATGTATATATTCCTGGTTCCGCTCCTTTCCATACTACATAAAATTTCTGCTGCTTTGCCATAATCTGTATAATAGCGATATCAATAAACCAATTCACCACAGACTATGCAGAAGTTTCACACATATGTGTAGAAGTCTGTATAATCCGTGGTGAATAAAGATAGTGTATGATTAATGTCTTAATTACATACGTTCAGGAACCTCAATACCGAGCAGTCCCATTGCCAGCTTGACGATCTTTCCTACATTCTGGCTCAAAGCAAGACGGAATACCTTCAATGCTTCATTTTCTTCACGCAGAATGCTGAAATCGTGATAGAACTGGTTGTATTCCTTTACCAGATCGTACGCATAGTTAGCAAGAATAGACGGATTATAGTCACTTCCAGCCTGACGTACCACGTTTGTAAAGTCAGCAAGCATCTGAATCAGTCCCTCTTCTTTTGTGCTCAGTTCCACACCTGTCGGGATAACAGCAGGAATAGTGATACCAGCTTCAGCAGCTTTACGCAAGATAGACTGGATACGAGCGTATGTATATTGGATAAACGGACCTGTATTACCGTTGAAATCGATAGATTCTTTCGGGTTGAATGTCATATTCTTGCGAGCATCCACTTTCAGGATGAAATACTTCAGCGCACCCAGACCTACGATACGTGCGATATCATCAGCTTCTTCCTTAGTCAGGCCATCCAGCTTACCCAGTTCACTGCTGGTTTCTTTCGCTGTTTCTATCATTGCTTCCATCAGGTCGTCTGCATCTACTACCGTACCTTCACGGCTCTTCATCTTACCTTCCGGCAGTTCCACCATACCGTAAGAGAAGTGAACCAGATCCTTACCCCATTCAAATCCCAGCTTATCGAGCAGAATAGAAAGCACCTGGAAGTGATAATTCTGTTCGTTTCCTACTACATAAATCATTTTGTTGATCGGGAAATCCTGGAAGCGAAGCTTCGCAGTACCAATATCCTGAGTCATATAGACAGAAGTACCGTCGGCACGCAGCAACAGCTTGTGGTCAAGACTTCTGCAGTCAGATCAGCCCATACAGAACCATCCTCTTTGCGATAGAAGAAACCTTTTTCCAGTCCTTCCAGCACTTTTTCCTTACCTTCCAGATATGTTTCAGATTCGTAGTATATCTTATCGAAGCTGACACCCATCATCTTGTATGTTTCGTCGAATCCGGCATATACCCAGTCATTCATTTTCTTCCACAAAGCGCGGATTTCAGGATCATTTGCCTCCCATTTACGCAACATTTCACGAGCTTCCTGCATCAGTGGTGATTGAGCTTCTGCTTCTTCCTTGCTCAAACCTTTTTCCATCAACTCAGCTACTTCAGCCTTGTAATGTTTGTCGAAAGCCACATAATAATCACCAATCAAGTGGTCACCCTTCTTTCCAGACGATTCAGGAGTTTCTCCGTTACCATATTTTAGCCATGCAAGCATTGACTTACAGATGTGGATACCACGGTCGTTTACGATATTTGTCTTTACAACCTTGTTTCCGTTGGCAGCCATTACATTGGCAAGTGCGTTACCCAACAAGTTATTGCGGACATGTCCCAGATGCAGCGGCTTGTTTGTATTCGGTGATGAATATTCTATCATTACCAGCGGAGCATCTTCCGTAGCTTTCTGGATACCCCATTGAGCATCAGCGTGAATGCGTTCAGCAGTTCAATCCATACATCCGATGCGATAGTCAGGTTCAGGAATCCTTTGATGACATTATAATTTGCGATAGCCGGTTCGTTCTGTTTCAGATATTCACCGATCTCCTGTGCTGTTTGCTCCGGTCCCTTCTTCGACATTTTCAGAAAAGGGAAAACCACAAGCGTAAGATGACCTTCAAACTCCTTCTTGGTTTTCTGTAATTGTACCATTTTGGCAGGCACTTCTGCACCGTACAATTCTTTTACCCCGTTGATGACGGAGGCAGTCAGTTTATCTTCTATTTTCATGTGTATATATGGTTTTGTATTTCCCGACATTTATCAGTTTGCGCAAAGATAGTGATTTATTCATCATTCGGAAAGCATCATCGTGTACAAAAACTAAAAAAGGAACGTCATCTTCTCCTTAGGGAATAGGAGAGTGACGTTCCTTACATGTTATGAAGAATTAAAGGGTTCTGTTATTCTGCTATACAGATACTTACACGGTTTTCTTCCGGTGTGCTAAATGGCTGTACGGTATCACCTTTGTAATCTACAGTGATACGCTGGCTGTCGATACCCATTTCTTTCAGTTGGGTAGCTACATTTTCAGCGCGTTTCTTAGAAAGGCGCATGTTGATATCTGCATTACCAGTCTGCTTGTCTGCATATCCACTGATAGTAATATTACATTCAGTGTGTTCTTTCATGAATTCTGCCAGTTTTTCAATCTTCATTTTTTCTTCATTGCGGATAGCGGAAGAATTAAGTGCAAAGTAGATATTTTCTGTCATACTAACCTTTTCCTGTTTTACCGGAGCAGGTTGCTGTACCGGTTTGGGCTCTTCTTTTACAACGGGTGTTGGTTGAGGAGTTGGTTCATAGTAAACAGGTTCTGTCTTGCGTGAAGTCTTTCCGAATTTGATAGTGAATCCGGCAAGCGCATTAAACTGCCAGTCTGCATTGCCAGCCTTTCTTTGAATTGAATTTATCCGACAAAACATTAGCGTTTACTTCGATATTGAAGAACAGATTTGAAGTCAGTCTCAGATTTGTACCCAATCCGAATCTACCTACCGGCTGATCTTATTATCTGTCCATAAGTAGCGCAGATCATAGCCTTTGTTAGCCAATGCTACAGCTTCATCATTGTTGAAGCCACCATTCAGGCCCACACCTGCAAACAAGTATGCATTGAAGAAACGGTCTGGATTATAGCGGCAGAACAAGTTGCCCAAATTCAGTGTAGCATCTACATTGCCCTGCAAGTAGTTATACTTGTAAAGTTGTCCGTCGCAGCCATCCTCCTTTAGCCTGCCAGCCGCTTATTCCGGCACGCAGTCCCCAGAGCGGTGTAAACTGATAGCCGCCGTAGATAGCAGCTGCTGGAGAAATCAAGTCTCCGAATTTCGCTTCACCACGTGTGTGTGCTGCACCGGCTTGTACTTGCATGAACCAATGAGGAACAAACTCTGTTTTTCCTTCAGTTGAAGATTGTACTACTTGTGATTTAGCTGTTATTGGAATTAATCCAATTGCTAATAGTGTTAATAATTTATTCCAATGCATAATGTAATTATTTAAAAAGTTAAATCATTGGTATGGTTTAATATTTTTAAGAGAGTTGCATATTATCGCTATAATATGTGGAATCATTTCATTAAACAGAGGCGCCATCCTCCTAAATAATTCATAGGTCTGAAAGTCCAACTGCTTGTTATGTTTAATGAGTCATTCATTACAAATGAACATTTTATTTCATTGTCGACTGCAGTTCGGAATTCCATATTTGTAATCTTATAGCTCAGAACTGGAAAACGTTTAAGAACGGCCTTTACGGATTCCATTTCATCATTGTCTAGAGGTACTGGCTCATTCCATATATCTGTTGTATCTGGTTTAAAAAGCATTGCAGCAGCTTCACTGTATTGCTTGTTTTGTGCATAAGTCATATATGTGTTTACTAATTTTTCAACAGATGTTGTATCTTCTTTTAGCAGTCCACTTACAAAACTATTTAGTTCAGTTGTGCCTGAATCTTTTTGCTGATTTTTATCAGCTGATTGGCATGAAAAAAACTTAATAAGCAAATTGCTATAGCATGATGTTTTAATTTTTCATTTTTCCTATTTAGGTATAAAAAGTAAGGGGCTTTGAGCCCCTTACTTTAATTATTTCTAGAATTCTAGGCTTATGCTTAGTTAGCTTCAGTCTGAGAAATCTTACATATTACATATACTTGGATTGTACCCCAATCGTATGTTACATCAAATGGAACCTTAATCTGGAAATCGCCTACAGTCGTACCATTATTTTCATAGTTTAATGTACCGAAATAGTGATTTACGATACCATTACCATTTTGGATTTCAGATATTGTTGGAGCTGTAAATGTGAATTTAACATTTCCTGTTACATCACTTAACTTTCTGTCAAATACACCTGTTGTTCCATTTAAGTCAGTCATAATATCGCCATTCTGTGCGATTGATTCAACATCATAATATTTATAATAGTTCTGACCTTTAGTAACAGATGCATTATCAAAGTTATGATCACGCCAGTCTACAAATGTCAATTTCAAATCAGCCTTAGCACCACCTGTTGTAGCGTCCACAAAGTTTGTTTCATGTGGGTCACTGATAGTAATCGGACGTAAGAACTTAGCAAAGAATTCATTGTTTTCAAGTTCAAATGGAACATAACTACAGTTTTCAGCATTAATCTGAATTTGTGCTGTAAATGTTTTCTTGCCTTCATTGTTAGCCACGAATTGTGCATGATCTGCTGCATTCAAAATATCTCTAGCAAACGAATATTGAGTTTCATTATCTTTGCCTTGATATTCCAAAATAGAACCATTGATCTTAACTACAGCCTGTTTTACAAGAGGATTGTTAACTACGTTTGCATATAATGTTGTTCCATTATCACCAACTGTAATATCGTACATAGTACCTGAATTACCTTTTACAGGAGTCATATCAGTACTTTGTGGATCAACAAATGTAAATGTTTTGGTTAAGTTAGCATCTTGGAATGCTGTATATACTGCATTGACACCTGAAACAGTTACGTTATTGCCATCGAATGTATTCAAAATATCTGATTTGAATTCATCATCAGCATTTGTTTCACCTACAGTCTCAACATTTGCATGGATATCACTGTATCCGCTACCTGGAGTTGCTGAATTATATGCATACCAATAATTCTTAATCTTATCAGAGTTTTCTAAAGTACCAGCTGGCTGTACGTTACGTGGATTAGGAGTCCAAGTTAATGTTACATATACGAACTGATATACATTAGGTTCGATTTCTTTGCTATAACGAACGATTACAGAGATTGATTTATTGTTCTTGAACAATTGATAAGCTTCATTGTTCTTCAGAGTCCAAGTGATAATCTGAGTTTCTTCAGCGCCTGTATCTGTAATGGTTTGTTTTACAATACCTTTCTTAGAAGTAGACATTGATGTAGCAAGCTTACCATCATACTGAGTTGCGTCATCGTTGCCACCATCCAACTCGAAGTTAGTGTGGAAGTCTTCTTTAGAAATTCCTTGCTTTTCAAGTTGTGCAAGAATATCTTCTTCGAAGTCATGCCATTCGATCTGCAATGGCTTTTCTGTTTCTGTACAATTTACAGTATATTCATAATTGAAACCAAATTCAGGAGTCAAGATAACTTCACTTTCTGTCGGTGTAGCTTTTTCAACAATTTTGAATTTAACGTATCCTACAGCTGCTATTTTATTGCTTACAGTATCTGTTAAGATAACACGTACCAATGGTTCACGATCTTTTTCCGCTTTATTCTGTTCTGCGGCATCCCATGTTGGCTGTTTTCCGTCTACTGGCATACAAGGTTTCAATAAAGAACCTTTCATGACAGCATGTGCACTCTCTGATGTTCTGTTATTTCCCTTGTGATAACCAACAAGTTCGAAGCTATATTTGAATCCATAGTCTTCAACAGTCTTATCTGCTGCTGTTACATCCCATGCAACATGGCTGTTTTGGCTGTCATCGTAATGTGTTTGAACTAATGTTGCAACATCTAAGCCTTCATGATTCCATACGATTTCATGACTAGCTGCATTGTTGATTGCATCTTGTGCATTTGTATATAAGTGCACAGTATGTACCGGTTGGCCTAAAGCGGCATTGGCAAGTACCATGTCTTTTGTAATTTGTTGCTTTCACTGCTGCGTAGTCAGAAGTGATGATTGTATCTTTTTCACTTCCAGAGTAATTAGCTTGTAAAGCTAAAACAGTAACTTTACCATCGTTTTGGATATCTTTGATTGTACCATCTGTCAATTGAGAGTGAACAGTTAAAATACCTTCTTCACCTTCCCAATCAAAAACATTGGCTTTAACTACACCTCCAGCTCTTGTATAGTTCTTATCATCTGATATATAGCTCAGTGATTTGATGTCTTTCCAATTTGCAGAAGATGGATTCATGTGATATTTAGCAACTAATCCCGGAGTCATTGCAACACCATCAAGTTCTGTTGGTGCATCAGTTGTAAAATCATCATCAGCATTAACTTCTTTAACACCCTTTTCTGTGTAATTGAATGTTTTAGCTTCCATTGCTTCAATTCCTTGGTAATAGAATTCAGGTTGGAATACCAATGACTTCAATTCAGATGTTAATGAAATGCTTAAGATTCCATTATAACCTTTAACATTGCTTACTAACAGTTTGCCATTTTCAGAATCCCATACAGCTGTCATTGTTCCTTCTGGAGTCCAGCTGATAGTTGTTTCTGTTTCTGTTTCTTTACCGTCTGCACCTACTGTAACTTCAATCCAATATCCATTTTCTCCGGGTTTGTAGTACTTACCAGTAGCTGCTGTTCCACTTTCTCCAGGTTCTCCTTGTTCACCCTTTTCACCTCTAGATGGCTTGCCTGTGTCTTCACCATTGATAAACCAGTTTCCATTCTCTCCAATTTCTACTGTAGCTGCTGCTCCTGGAGCGCCATTTAACAACTCGAATGATTCACCGTTGCTTAATGTTACCTTAACTCCATTTTCTGTTGGGGCGACACTTGTGATTACGCATCCTGCATTAATCTTTTCTTGAAGTCCCTTTACAGTTTCTTCAACTGCTGCAACACGGTCGTTCAAACTGTTAATGTCATCATCGTAATCAGAACAAGATACCATACCCCCTGTAAGAAGTACACTTCCTAACAGAAGGGCTTCATAAAATTTTTTCTTCATACTTTTAATTACAATAGTTCGTTAAAAATTCGCCAAGCCTAAGCGGCTTTGGCGGTAAATAAAATGAGTTCTTTGAAAAGTTTGTCAATTAATTGCGTGTTTGGCTCAATCCCAGACACGCAAATAAATCGTTCAAG